>ERZ887849.2353-NODE-2353-length-15755-cov-8.257197_pt1 | contig 15755 bp, 11 predicted proteins | sample MGYA00521267_ERZ887849 | MGnify/ENA primary metagenome ERZ887849 (study PRJEB32303, sample SAMEA104408601) | aquatic metagenome | biome: Brackish water; feature: Pelagic; material: water | place: Baltic Sea | collected 2014-06-06T16:11:00 | depth 2,863 m ... | reverse complement strand
CCGGTCGTTTAGTGGGGCTGTCGCAAGACGCCAATGGCGAGCCAGCCTATCGCTTGGCGTTGCAGACACGCGAGCAGCATATTCGCCGCGAGAAGGCGACTTCCAATATATGTACGGCGCAAGTGTTGTTAGCGGTTATTGCCAGCATGTATGCGGTTTATCACGGCCCCGATGGGTTGCGCCGCATTGCCCAGCGGGTTCATTTAATGACCTCTGTGCTAGCCAAGGGTCTACACCTGAACAACATTGAGCCGGTCAACACCCATTGGTTTGATACTCTCACCATCAAGACCGGCGCACGCACGGCTGATATTCATGCTGCTGCTGAAGGCCGCGGAATTAACCTGCGGGTAATTGATGCATCCACCGTCGGCGTGTCTCTTGATGAGACGACGACACGTGACGACATCGCATGTCTTTGGGATATTTTGATTGGCAACCACAATCTTTCTATCGAGCAGCTTTCTGAAGAAGTGGGTGCCGCGCTGCCGACTGATCTAGTGCGCAGCGATAGCTTCCTGACACATCCGACATTTAACCGCTATCACTCTGAGACAGAAATGCTGCGGTATTTACGCAAGCTGTCGGATAAAGATATTGCCCTCGATCGCGCCATGATTCCGCTCGGCTCATGCACCATGAAGCTCAATGCGACGGCGGAGATGCTGCCCATTACGTGGCCGGAATTTTCCAACATGCATCCCTTTGCGCCGGCCAGCCAAACTCTCGGCTACCGCGCCATGATCGATGATCTCGAAGCGATGTTATGCGCCGCCACAGGCTATGATGCAATGTCACTGCAACCCAACGCGGGATCTCAAGGTGAATATGCTGGGCTGTTGGCGATTCGCGGATATCACGAGAGCCGCGGCGACAGCCATCGAAATGTCTGTCTCATTCCAAGTTCGGCACACGGCACTAACCCAGCGTCTGCGCAAATGTGTGGCATGCAAGTGGTGGTGGTGAAGTGTGACGATCAGGGCAATGTGGATGTGGACGATCTGCAGGCCAAGGCTACAGCGCACTCTGCTAATTTGTCAGCGATTATGGTGACATACCCGTCTACCCACGGGGTGTTCGAAGAGCGCATCACGGAAATTTGTGACATTGTCCATGAGCACGGCGGTCAGGTGTATATCGATGGCGCCAATCTCAACGCTATGGTCGGTGTCTGTCAGCCGGGTAAATTCGGTGGCGATGTCTCTCACTTGAATCTGCATAAAACATTCTGTATCCCCCATGGCGGCGGCGGTCCTGGTGTTGGTCCGATCGGCGTCGGTGCGCATCTAGCGCCCTTTATGCCGAAAGAGTTTGAAGGCGGTGAGCGCCGCGGTGGACAGGTCTCGGCAGCGCCCTACGGCAGTGCCAGTATTCTGCCGATCACATGGATGTATATCCGCATGATGGGACGTGTTGGCCTAAAGCAAGCGACTGAAGTGGCTATTTTGAATGCCAACTATGTTGCCACTCGCTTGCAGGATCACTATGAAATTCTGTACACAGGCGCACATGGTCGTATTGCGCACGAATGTATTTTGGATGTCCGCGGCATTAAAGACGATATTGGCATAAGCGTCGACGATATCGCCAAACGCTTGATCGACTATGGCTTCCATGCACCCACCATGTCTTTCCCAGTTGCTGGAACCTTGATGATCGAGCCGACAGAGAGTGAGTCGAAGGCCGAGTTGGATCGCTTTTGTGATGCCATGATTGCCATCAAACAGGAAATCAATCAGGTCGCCTCGGGACAGTTCTCCCTCGACGATAATCCGCTGGTGCATGCACCCCATACTGCAGCAGTGGTGACCGCCGACAATTGGACGAGAGGTTACAGTCGCAGCCAAGCAGCGTATCCAGTGACTTCCGTGCGTGCCAATAAGTATTGGCCGCCGGTCGGTCGATTGGATAATGTCTATGGCGATCGCAACCTGATCTGTTCTTGTCCGCTAATCTCTGACTACGAAACAGCCTCAACCTAAGCGACGGCATCCTGTGCTGGGCCCCGCGTGACTCGCAACGAGACTCGCGGGGCTCGTATGCAGTCGTTAACTCCCATATTCGACTTCAGGAAATGCTGCCTCGACGAATCTAGGACCATCGCCAAAGCGGCCCGCTTTTGGTGAAGCGTCAATGTTGTTGCTGAACGGTGAATAAAGGCGCTTAATAGATTTAAATATACACAAGAAGATGCGCAAATCATCTGCGTGGCCCAGCTTGGGCTTGTGTTCATTATGGAGCCTATCCTGTAGGCATATTATTGGTTATCCATCACTCCCCCGGAAAAGTTTATGTCCAAAGGTCAAGATTCAAAAAAATCGGTGAAAAAGAAACCCGAAAAAACCCTCAAGGAAAAACGCGTAGAGAAAAAAGAAAAGCAGGCGAATAAAAAGCCTAACTAAGATCAGCGTAAAAGGCCTCATCAAGAGGCCTTTTACAAAGACGCAGTCTTGAGATGCAGTCGCAGTCGAATACGCCGTGCCAACTGATAAACCGTTGTATTAAACGCAGCGCTCGCTAGAATTACTGCCAGGCCGATGGTTGATTGCTAACGATAAGTGTTACGCCTGTTCATTGGCCCATTGCGCGAAACTACTGCCTGTTTCGGCAAGGGTTTTAATCAATGTAGCGGGCTGCCAAGACGCTTCGCCGGTCTCTTGATGGAGTCGAGTCAGCTGCTCGTAAACGCTGGCTAAGCCCAATTCGTCGGCGTATTGCATTGGGCCGCCGCGGTAGACAGGGAAGCCGTAGCCAAAGACATACACCACATCAATATCGCCAGGCCGTTGAGCGATACCTTCTTCCAGAATCTTCGCACCTTCGTTAATTAACGGCAGTATCAGACGCAGGACAAGTTCGGCATCCGAAAATTCGCGGCGAGTGATATTGTGAGCCACCGCCATCGACTCGACCAGTGCCATCACCTCTGGATCATTGGTTCGCGCGCGCGTCTGAGCATCGTATTTGTAGTAACCGGCGCCGGTTTTCTGTCCCAGTCGGCCCATTTCCACGAGGGCATCCGCGATACAGTAGCTCGCAGGATTGCCTTTTTGCTCGTCGCTGAGCACTTCGCGCACTTTGTAGCCAATATCAATGCCGGCCAAGTCACCGACGGCGATAGGGCCCATGGCCATGCCAAAATCTTGCATCACCGTATCGATCTGTTCTGGCGTTGAGCCTTCGATAAGGCACAGTTGTGCTTCGCGGCTGTATTCGCTAAACATACGATTGCCGATAAAGCCATCGCAGACTCGCGCAAGAACTGGCACTTTGCCAATGGTTTTAGCCAACTGCATGGCGGTGGCAATAACATCGTCAGCGGTTTTGTCGGCACGGACAATCTCTAACAGCTTCATAATATTGGCGGGGCTGAAAAAGTGCAGACCAATAACATCCTGCGGACGCTGAGTGGCAGCCGCAATTTGGTCAATATTTTGATAGGAGGTGTTGGTGGCGAGAATTGCGCCAGGCTTGCACACTTTATCGAGCTGGCTGAACACTTGCTGTTTGATGGCAAGATTTTCGAACACGGCTTCGATCACCAGATCGACATGGGCCAAGTCTTGGTAGTCAGTGGTACCGCTGATCAAATCCATGCAGGCTTGTTTTTTAGCGTCACTAAGCTTGCCTTTTTTGACGGAATTACTGTAATTCTTCTCGACAATACCGAGGCCACGCTGCAGAGCTTCTGGGTTGATTTCGAGAAGTGTCACGGGTATGCCAATGCTGGCAAAGTTCATGGCAATACCACCGCCCATAGTGCCGCCACCGATGATGGCGACAGACTTAATCGGTCGCTGGGGCGTGTCCTTTGGCAGACCTTTTATTTTGTTCGCCTCGCGCTGGGCGAAGAACATATGACGCATGGCCGCAGACTGACTGGATACCATGCATTCATGGAAAAAGCGCTGCTCGGCGGCTAGTCCCTCATCAAAGGGCAGGGTGGCAGCGGCTTCAATGCAGTTAATAATCTGTTGCGGCGCGATCAGGCCGCGGGCCTGCACCGCAAATTGCGCACGGATAGTGTCGAACGTGCCGGCTGGTATCGAGCTGGGGTCGATGGTGATATCGCGCACGCGCTTGAGAGGCGCATTATCCGCAATCAGCTGTTCCGTGTAGGCGAGGGCCCCTTGCAGCAGATCGTCACCGTCAATCACATGGTCAATAAGCTTGGCACTCAGTGCCGCGGCGGCGGGTATAGGGTTGCCACCGGTGATCATTTTAATCGCCGCTTCTATACCGATTAGTCGCGGCACTCGCTGAGTACCGCCAGCCCCTGGCAGAAGGCCAAGTTTCACTTCTGGCAGGCCCACCATGGCTGAGCCGACAGCGCAGCGATAGTGACAGGCAAGGGCAGTCTCCAAGCCGCCGCCCAGCGCAGTGCCGTGAATGGCCGCGATAACGGGTTTAGAGGACGACTCGATGGTACCGAGGATATCGTTAAATGAAGGTTTGGTTGCAGGTTTGTCAAATTCGGAAATATCGGCACCGGCGATAAAAGTGCGACCTTTACAGATCAATAGCAGCGCTTTTGTGGCGTCGCTTTGAGCATTTAATACGGCTTGATGAATGCCGTTTCTCAGCTCGCTGGAGAGGGCATTCACCGGTGGATTGTTAATCCAAATAATTCCTATTTGTTCGTGAACTTGATAATCGACAACAGACATAACACTCCCCACCCTTAAAGTAATCTTTTTGTGCGCACACTAGCTGTGCGGCAATTTTTGTTGGGTGGGATGGTTACACAAGAACAGTGTTGAGGGAATAGCTAGGCACAACTATGGCAGGCCAATCGGCCTATAGTGAGTATTTTACACGCGCATTAGCGAGGGGGCTGATTGTGATCTGTGTTCCATGCAATGCAGTCGTCGAGGGTCACACCTGAACCCCCAAATATATCCAATGCGCTGCCGATGGTGAGATCAATACGACCCTGCGATAGCGCCTTCACACGATCAAGATCCGCGAGGGAGCGAGCGCCTCCAGCATAGGTGGTTGGCACCGTGCAGTATTGGCCAAGGAGACTGACCAAGGGTTCGTCGATACCGGCCTGCAAGCCCTCAACGTCGGCGCTGTGGATAAGAAATTCGGCGCAGTGAGAGGCGAGTTCTGCAAGGGTTTTCTGATTGACTTGCATGCTCGTAATGGTCTGCCAGCGATCTGTTGCAATAAACCAGCCGTCAGCCGTTTTGCGGCAGCTAAGATCGAGCACGAGACGCTCGCGGCCCACTTCAGCTTTGATAGCGTCAAGGCGCGACCAAGAAAACTGGCCATGTTCAAACAAATGCGAGGTAACAATAACGTGACTGGCGCCGGCCCTTAAATAGTCTGTGGCGTTGTCGCAGGTAACACCGCCGCCGTATTGCAGGGCGTTGGGGTAGGCGGCAAGTGCTTGCAAAACCTGTTCTTGGTTGTTTGGTCCCAGGGCAATAATGTGCCCGCCGCGGAGGTTTTTCTGGCGATAGAGGTCAGCGTAGTAGGCAGCGCCGTGTGCGCTGACAAAGTTTGTTTGCGCGCCGCTGTCGGTGAGACTGCCGCCGACAATTTGTTTGACTTTGCCTTGGTGCAGATCGATACAAGGGCGAAATTGGGTCAAGGGGATGGTCTCTGTGCGGCGGGGTTTGGCGGCTATTATAGCGTCTTGGGTTGATGTTGCCAGTAGTGCTGCGCCTCAGCTAGAGCGCTCGAGCGACTTTTGAGGCATTGACGCGACCTAAGTGCTGGCTAATAAACTGACCCGCGGCAACCAGTTTTGCGAGGTCAATACCGTGCTCTATCCCCATGCCATTGAGCATGTACACGAGGTCTTCCGTGGCCAAATTACCCGATGCTCCTTGGGCGTAAGGGCAGCCGCCGAGTCCAGCAACCGAACTATCGACAACAGAAATCCCCATTTGCAGCGCGCGCAATACATTGGCCAATGCTTGCCCATAGGTGTCGTGCAGATGCACGGCGAGGCGGTTGGGCGGTATATCTTGCAGAAGTCGATTCAGCAACTGTTCGATGGCGGCAGGGGTGCCCACGCCGATGGTGTCTCCCAGCGAAATTTCGTAACAACCCATGGCAAGCAACTGTTTGGCGACGTCAGCCACTGTGTTTGGCTCGATGGCGCCTTCATAGGGGCAGCCGACCACGCAGGAAATATAACCGCGAACATTGACACCTTCAGTAATCGCCCGCGCAGCGACTGGGCGAAATCGGTCAAGACTCTCGGCGATGGAGCAGTTAATGTTTTTCTGGCTAAAGCTTTCTGAGGCTGCCGCAAAAACCGCGACTTCTTTGACGCCGCAGGCGAGTGCGCGCTCTAAGCCCTGCATGTTTGGGGTGAGGGCGGCGAAAACAGTTGCGCTGTTCGCTGGCAGTTGCTGAAAAATAGCGTCGCTGCCGTTCATTTGTGGCACCCATTTTGGGCTGACAAAACTGCCCGCTTCGATGTAGCTTAAGCCAGCATCGCTAAGCTGCTGAATTAGCTCAAGTTTAGTCGCGACATCAACACTGGTGGCCTCATTTTGCAGACCATCGCGGGGGCCTACTTCGACGATTCTAACGCGACTGGGAAGGTTCATTGCAGAATCTCCTCGCTGGCAGCAAAAGCCAGCAGTTCAGTGCCGCCGTCGACAAGATCGCCCGGTTGATAAAAGAATTCACTCACGGTGCCGGCGCTGGGCGCGACGATCGCATGCTCCATTTTCATCGCTTCGATAACCATAAGGGTTTGCCCTTTGCTGACCGTTTTGCCTGTTTCAGTCAGCAGGGCGACAACGGTGCCATTCATCGGCGCACTGAGACTGCCGCTGTGATGATTGTCTTGATCAAGGCCTAAATCTGGCGCCACTTCGCTGCACTGAAACGCACCACGGGGAGTGAACAGTGTAAACCCTTGGGCCTGCGTGACCACTTTTACGCAGGAGTCCAATACCGCGCTGGTGACCTCAACCTCTACCTGCTGCTGACCGATAGTAATCGTCACAGGGGGTGTTGCCAGCTGATTTAGACGCCAGTTGTTGGCGAGATGCCAAGGCGAATTCGGATCATTGCTGCGCTGGGCCTTGGCTGCGGCGCGCTGCTGTCGTGCGGCAGAGATAGCCTGTCCGGCGAGAGGTGCGGCATAACTTATATCGTCCGCGCGCTGGCGAAAGATTTCTGCTTCATGCTGCTCAATAAAGCCGGTGTCGATATTGCCCTGACAGAAGGCGTCGCTGCTTGCGAGGTTGTAGAGGAAGCGGACATTGCTGGTTAAACCCTCAATCTGATAGTCGCTGAGAGCTTCTCGCAGGCGCGCTAAAGCACGGTCGCGGTCGCTGTCCCAGACGATCAGCTTGGCAATCATCGGGTCGTAATAAATGCTGACCTCATCGCCTTCGACCACACCACTGTCGATGCGAACGTGGCGATTCTGTTGCGGGGTGCGCAAGCCTGTCACTTGACCGCTAGCTGGCAAAAAGTCGTTGTCGGGATCTTCCGCATAGATACGCGCTTCAAAGGCATGACCATTGATCTGCAGCTGCTCTTGCGCGCACGGCAGGGGTTCACCTGCGGCGACGCGCAATTGCCACTCCACAAGGTCTTGTCCGCTGATCATCTCCGTGACAGGGTGTTCGACCTGCAGCCGGGTATTCATCTCCATAAAGAAAAACTGCCCAGTGCTGTCGAGGAGAAACTCCACCGTGCCGGCGCCTTCGTAATTGATGGCGCGGGCGGCGCGCACCGCTGCGGCACCCATTTTCTCGCGGAGGTCAGATGTCATGCCGGGTGCGGGGGCTTCTTCAATGACTTTTTGATGACGGCGCTGAACCGAACAGTCGCGCTCAAACAAGTAGACGGCATTCTGGTGCTGGTCGCAGAAAACTTGGATTTCGACGTGGCGCGGGCCGAGCAAGTACTTCTCGACCAGCATAATATCGTCATTAAAAGCATTCATGGCCTCGCGCTTGGCAGCGGCCAAGGCCTCGTCAAACTCATGGGCGCCGAACACTGCGCGCATCCCTTTACCGCCGCCGCCAGCCGCTGCTTTTAACAGTACAGGGTAGCCCATCTTATCGGCCGCCTGTTTGAGGACGGCGGGATTTTGATCGTTGCCGTGATAGCCGGGCACCAGCGGAACGCCTGCCTCTTCCATAATGGTCTTGGCGGCTGACTTTGAGCCCATGGCCAAAATAGCCTCGACCGGTGGCCCGATAAAGACCAAACCGTGAGCGGCACACTGTTGGCAGAAAATGCTGTTTTCAGAGAGAAAGCCATAGCCGGGGTGAATGGCTTCTGCGCCGCTGCTGAGGGCCGCTTGGATAACTTTATCGATAACCAAATACGACTCTTTCGAGGGTGCGGGGCCAAGATAGACAGCTTCATCGGCCATTTGAACATGCAGAGCGTTGCGATCGGCATCGCTGTAGACAGCGACGGTTTGCACGCCCATCGCCTTGGCTGTGCGGATAATTCGGCAGGCGATTTCGCCGCGATTGGCGATCAGTATTTTTTTAAACATGGCTGCATTCAATCCTTTAATAACCAATTCGGTTTTCGTTTTGCCAGAAAGGCTTGCAAGCCCTCTTGGCCTTCTGGGCTTACCCTGATAGCTGCGATGGTGGCGCAGGTTTGTTCGATAAGCTGTTCGTCGATGGCTTTGCCAGCGACATCAAAAATCAGCTGTTTGGCCGCTTTGATGGCGGCGGGGCTGTTGCCGAGGAGTCGCGCAATAACCTCTTCAATTTTCTCATCGAGATGCTCTGCGTCAACAACCTCACTCACCAAACCAATCTCTTGCGCGCGCTGGGCATTGAACAGTTCGGCGGTAGTGAAATAGCGTCGCGCAGCGCGCTGTCCGATGGCGTTGATCACGTAGGGACTGATGGTTGCTGGGAGAAGACCGATCTTTACTTCGCTGAGCGCAAAGGTTGCCGCGCTGGCGGCAATGGCGATATCGCAGCAGCTGATTAAACCCACCGCGCCGCCGTAGGCTGCACCTTGAACCCGAGCAATGGTCGGTTGCGGCATAAAGTTGAGCACCCTTAACATCTCGGCCAAGGCTTGACTATCGCGCAGATTCTCGGCGTAGCTGTAATTGGCCATGCGCTGCATCCAATTTAAATCGGCGCCCGCGGAAAAACTTTTTCCTGTTGCAGCGAGCAGCATCACTCGCACCGCAGGATTGTCGGCAATGGCGCTGAACACCGCCGTCAGCTCGCCGATAATGGCATCGTCGAAGGCGTTGTGTTTGTCGGGGTTGTTGAGCGTTACCCGAGCGATGCCGCGCTGATCTACTTCACAGAGAACTGTTTGCATGGTTGTATATTTGCCTCGCTATCGCGTTGGGTTTTTACAAAATCCTGGCATGTGCTAGAGGGTCGCCACTTTAGTCGGCGCTTAAGCCGCCACTTTAGTCGACAGATAAGTCAACTCTGCGACTTACATGCGGAAAACCCCAAACTTTGTCTCTTCAATTTCACGGTTGTGACTGGCTGAAATAGCAAGGCCTAAGACCATGCGTGTGTCAGCGGGGTCGATTACGCCGTCATCCCACAGCCGCGCGGACGCATAGTAGGGGTGGCCCTGATGTTCATAGTCATCAATGATCGGCTGCTTAAAATCCGCTTCTTCCTGGGCACTCCAGCTTTTGCCGTCGCGCTCGTATTTGTCTCGGGTGACCTGCGCTAAAACGCCTGCGGCCTGTTCGCCACCCATCACGGAAATGCGGGCATTGGGCCACATAAACAAAAAGCGTGGATCGTAGGCGCGGCCGCACATACCGTAGTTGCCGGCACCAAAAGAACCGCCAATCAGGACAGTAAATTTCGGTACTTTGGCGGTGGCCACGGCGGTGACCATTTTTGCACCATGCTTGGCGATGCCGTCATTTTCGTATTGCTTGCCAACCATAAAGCCGGTGATATTTTGCAGAAAGACGAGGGGGATTTTGCGTTGCGCGCAAAGCTCAATGAAGTGAGCGCCTTTTTGCGCAGACTCTCCGAATAAAATACCATTATTGGCGACAATGCCTACGGGATAGCCGAAAATACGTGCAAATCCGCAAACGAGAGTCGTGCCGTAGAGCGCCTTGAATTCATCAAAGTCTGAACCGTCGACAACACGGGCGATGATTTCTCGCACATCGTAGGATTTGCGGGATTGACTCGGGACAATGCCGTAAATTTCATGGCGGTCGTAGAGTGGTTCAGTGGCGTCGGCGAGATCGCCCTGGCGCGGCTTGCTGCGGTTGAGTCGCGCTATAGCTGCGCGGGCCATTTCTAGGGCGTGGTGATCATTGTTGGCGTAGTGGTCGGCAACACCAGACTTACGGCAGTGGACGTCGGCGCCGCCGAGCTCCTCTGCTGTCACCACTTCGCCGGTGGCCGCTTTGACTAAGGGTGGCCCCCCAAGAAAAATAGTCCCCTGATTTTTGACAATGATCGATTCGTCGGCCATCGCAGGCACGTAGGCGCCGCCGGCAGTGCAGGATCCCATCACCGCTGCGATCTGTGGGATATTCTGCGCGGACATATTGGCTTGATTGAAAAAGATGCGGCCAAAGTGTTCGCGGTCGGGAAAAACATCGTCTTGGCGCGGCAGGTTGGCGCCGCCAGAATCGACCAAGTAGACGCAGGGCAGGTTGTTCTGCTCGGCAATGGCTTGGGCGCGGAGATGCTTTTTGACGGTCAGTGGATAGTAGCTGCCGCCTTTGACGGTGGCGTCATTGGCGACCACGATGCACTCCTGACCGCTAATGCGACCAATACCCGTAATGATGCCCGCGGCAGGCACATCTTCGCCATAGACATCGTGCGCGGCCAGCGCAGACAGTTCCAAAAACGGTGAGCTGGGATCAAGCAGGGCGTGAATGCGCTCGCGGGGTAGCAGTTTGCCGCGGCCGCTGTGACGGGCACAGGCTTTTTCGCCGCCGCCCTTGGCGATCGTGGCGAGTGTTGCTTTCAAGTCATCAACCGTGCCCTGCATCGCGGCATAGTTTTGCTGATACTCGCTGCTTTTGGTGTTAATGCTGGTCTTGATAGTAGGCATGGGATGTCTCTTAGGCAGTCTGATTAAAAAGCTCGCGACCAATCAACATGCGTCGCACCTCTGATGTGCCGGCGCCGATTTCATAGAGCTTGGCGTCGCGCAGCAGACGACCGGTGGCGTACTCGCTGGTGTAGCCGTTGCCGCCCAGCGCTTGGATCGCTTGCAGGGCCATTTGCGTGGCTTTTTCAGCGGTGAATAAAATTACCGCTGCCGCGTCTTTGCGAGAATCTTGTCCGAGATCACAGGCTCTTGCTACGGCGTAGAGATAGGCTCGTGAGGCATTGAGGTCGGCGTACATATCGGCAATTTTCCCCTGCATAAGCTGGAATTCTCCAATCGCTTGGCCAAATTGGTTGCGTTCATGGATATAAGGTAGCACCACATCGAGGCATGCTTGCATTATTCCCACGGGGCCGCCGGAGAGTACGGTGCGCTCGTAGTCTAAACCCGACATGAGTACCGCAACGCCTCGGCCTTCACCGCCGAGAATATTTTCTGCGGGTACGGCGCAGTCTTGAAAGACCAACTCGCAGGTGTTGGAGCCGCGCATACCCAGTTTGTCGAGTTTTTGATGGCGTGAAAACCCAGGGGTGTTGCGCTCGACAATAAACGCTGTGATGCCTTTCGAACCCGCGCTGGTGTCTGTCTTAGCGTAGATCACGTAGGTGTGGGCATCGGGACCATTGGTAATCCACATTTTGTTGCCGTTGAGAATGTATTTGTCACCCTGTTTTTCCGCGCGCAGCTTCATGCTGACAACGTCTGAGCCAGCATTGGGCTCGGACATGGCCAAGGCGCCAATGTGCTCGCCGGAACAGAGCTTTGGCAAGTAGCGCTGCTTATGCTCGAGGGTGCCGTTTTTGTGTATTTGGTTGACGCAGAGGTTGGAGTGCGCGCCGTAGGAGAGTCCCACAGAGGCTGATGCGCGAGAAATTTCTTCCATGGCTACGGAGTGAGCTAGATACCCCATCCCCGAGCCACCGAACTCCTCTGCCACGGTGATGCCCAGCAGCCCCATGTCCCCCATTTTTCGCCACAGATCCATGGGAAATTCATTGTCGCGATCGATAGTGGCTGCGCGCGGGGCAATTTCGCTCTGGCAAAATTGAAAGACGCTGGCGCGAAGCATGTCGATCTCTTCGCCAAGGTTAAAATTTAACGAGGGGTAGGCTGTGTTCATAGAGGGATTCCATTTTTCCGTGTGTTGAGTGAAGGGTAGCTCACTGGTTTTTTAACGCGTCAATACAGTCGTTTTCAGCTTGATTGAGGTCTTTGAGCAGGGCGGTGATATCGTCGAGCTGTCGGTTGAGCTTGCTGCGCTGCTGGCGTATTGCATGGATCAGCTTTTCAAGTTGCTCAACATTGCTCTTGCCGGGTTCGTACATATCGATAATGTCGCGAGAGTCGTCTAGGGAAATGCCGAGGCGCTTGCCGCGCAGGATCAGCTTGAGGCGCGTGCGCTGCGCTGGACTGTAAACCCGTGTTTGCCCGCGACGGGTGGGTGCGAGCAGCCCAATATCTTCGTAGTGCCGAATGCTGCGGGTGGTAATGCCAAACTCTTTCGTGAGCTGGCTGATGCTGTATTCGAGCGGTGCGGGTGTTTTAGGCATGACGTGACCACAGAGCGATGACAAAGCGGCATTGTAAGGGCGTTATTACGCTTACGTCAACGTAAGCTTTTTCTTGACGTGAATGGTGAATGGCGCGTGCCCGAGGCTCTTACTCGAGCTTCATATCCATCTGGTATTGAAATAGCTCTGGGTTATAGAGCGCCAGCAAATGATCGACAAGCTCTTCTCGGTCGCCATTCTGACTGTAAGAGAGTCGAACTAAGCTCAACAGGGGCGAGCCCACCGGAACATGCAGGTGAGCGGCTATGGCCTCGGATGCGGCGACGGCGCTGAGGTTCTGTTTGACGTGGCTGACGTTGGTGCCATTTTCGCGAAAGTATTTGTGGCGAGACTCGTGAATAAAAATGTCGGTTGTTGAGGGCATTTTTACCCCCGCTGTCCAGCTTTCAAAGTAGCCAAAAAACGCGCCGGCGCGCTCACGCTTGCGCACGAGATGGAAAAGTTGGGCATTGCGGTCAATGGCAAACTCCGAGCGAATACTCTGGGGCGGCAGCGCCAAGCTGCAAGAGATTATTTCGGCGACGGAGTCTGCGGCGATGCTATCAATCTCTTGCAGTATGCCCAGCAGTGGCGCTTGCACGGGCTTGGGCGTGTATTTGTAAATCACATGTGTCCCTTTTCCCCGTGCGCGCTCGACGAGCTGCTCGGCGGCGAGTTCGTTGACGGCTCGTTTGACCGTGATGCGCGAGACATTAAATATTTCCGCAAGCTCAATCTCGCTGGGCAATCGCTCGGCGTGATGGAGTGTGCCATCGAGGATGAAGTTTTTGATAAAAGTGTAAAGCTGGTGATAAAGCGGCAGTGGGCGCTCCGCCGACACGTGGTGCCGCTGGCTTTCATTGAATAGGGCAGTCCTGTGAAGGTCTGTCATAGAGGGGTGTCTCTTCTATGTATTGGGCATCGATTGAGGCCGGTGACGATTAATTGTTGTGACCGTATTGATACTTTGGTATAACTATATATCATTAGCGCGGTCGGTTCCAATAGTGGTCGCGATTTTCAACGAATAGACTGCCATCGCCAACTAGGGATGCAGTTAACACGACGAGTTACTAAAAATATATGAATTCTTGTTGGTTGGGGGAGTTTAATTTTCGCGTGGCGTTCAGGTCTTACGGCTTGGCTATTTCTTGTGCGTTGCATGTGGAGTCCTATCCGTGAAGCGCGCTCTAGACGGCGTGCGCGTACTAGACTTGACACACATGTTGTCAGGGCCCTACGGCAGTATGATTCTAGCCGACCTTGGGGCAGAGACCATCAAAGTTGAGCCGCTTCAGGGAGAGGGCACCCGCAAGTTGTTGGCGAAAGATGTTAAGAATTCGCTGGACGGCATGGGGGCCTACTACTTGACCTTAAACCGCAACAAGAAAAGCGTGGCGGTTGATCTTAAATCTGAGCAAGGCCGTGCAGTCTTTAATCGACTTGTCGAGAAATCCGATATTGTAATCAGCAACTTTGGCGCCGGCGTTCCCGAGCGGTTGAAAATCGATTACGACTCCTTGAGCAAAATTAATCCGCGTATTATTACCTGCACGATTTCTGGGTTTGGCTCCGATGGCCCAGGCAGCAAGCGGCCTGCCTTTGATCAGGTGGCTCAGGCGATGGGCGGCGGCATGTCGATTACTGGAATGGATGAAAATCAGCCCATGCGAGCGGGCATTCCCATCGGTGATCTCGGCGGTGGTATGTTTGGCGTGATGGGCGTTCTTGCGGCCCTCTATGAGCGCGAGCGCAGTGGCCGTGGCCAGCATGTGGATATTTCTATGCTCGACTGTCAAATTTCGATGCTCAACTACATGGCAACCATGCACTTTTTGTCGGGGGAGAATCCCTATCCGATTGGCAATAGCCACTTTGTCCACGTGCCTTACAACACATTTACCTGCTCCGATGGCTTTATCGTGATTGCGGTGATCACGGACAATTTTTGGCAGAATCTCAAAAAAGTGGTCAATTGCTCCGCATTTGACGACGAAAAATATGACACGCAGCCTGGCCGCTGGGCTGATCGGGACATGATTAATTCGACGCTAAACGAATTGCTATCTACCCAGAGCTGCCAACATTGGCTTGCGCTGTTCGAGGCGGAGCGAATTCCCTGTGCGCCAGTGAATAATTTGGGTCAGGCGCTCTCTGATCAACAGGTATTGCACCGCAATATGGTGATTGATCTAAAGCATCCTAACGGCAAATCAAGCAAAGGGCCGGGCAATCCTGTTAAGTTGTCGCGGACACAGCATGAGCTGTTCACTGCGGCGCCGCTGTTGGGCGAGCATACCAACGAGGTGATGGCAGAGTTGCTCAACTTTAGTGCTGAAGAAATTGCTCAACTGCGTGCCAACGAGGTGATTGGATGACGGGCGAAGCTGTCGTTATTACAGATGTTGGTCCACGCGACGGGCTGCAAAATCAGCTGAAACTGCTCTCTATCGACGAGCGCGTTCAGTTAATTAAGGCTGTGGCGGCCGCGGGTGTCGCGCAAGTCGAAGTGGGTAGTTTTGTCTCCCCAAAGGCTGTGCCAGCGATGGCGGCAACGGATCAAGTTTTTGCGGAACTGCAAGGGCAGGCTGATTACAGCGCCCTGTCCATCGCACTGATCCCAAATATGAAAGGGTACGAACTCGCCAAGGCGGCGGGTGCCAAGACTGTCACGATGGTGCTCTACGCCAGCGATGGCATGGCGCAAAAAAACGCATCGATGAGCATGGCTGAGGCAGAGGCTGTGACGCTTGATATTCTAGCCTGTGCCAAACGCGATGGCATCGCGGTGATAGCGACGATATCGGTCGCCTTTGAATGCCCCTTTGATGGCCCCGTTGATCCTGCACTTGTTGAGCGCATCGCAGCAAAGTTTATGGCCGCAGGCGCAGATCAAGTGGTCTTGGCTGACACGATCGGCGCAGCCCAACCTCAGCAGGTGCGTGAGCTTACAGCGAGGTTGGTGCAAACTCATGGCGCCGCGCAGTTGGGATGCCACTTTCACGACACCCGCGCGATGGGCTTGGCCAATGTGTTTGCCGCGGTTGAGTCGGGTATTCGGCGATTCGACAGTTCTATTGCAGGGCTGGGTGGCTGCCCATTTGCGCCGGGCGCATCCGGTAATGTCGCCAC
>ERZ887849.2350-NODE-2350-length-15760-cov-6.758867_pt1 | contig 15760 bp, 19 predicted proteins | sample MGYA00521267_ERZ887849 | MGnify/ENA primary metagenome ERZ887849 (study PRJEB32303, sample SAMEA104408601) | aquatic metagenome | biome: Brackish water; feature: Pelagic; material: water | place: Baltic Sea | collected 2014-06-06T16:11:00 | depth 2,863 m ... | reverse complement strand
CGAGCATATTAGCAGCACTGGATCCCACCATGCGCACCGTGGCGGTGCTGCAATTTTGCTCATGATCAACATGCAAGAGCAGGAGCAGATCGAGCGCCTTCACCACTTCAGAGTCAGTCGCATATTCCGTCCCTTCTTCCGAAAACATCATCTGGAGAAGATTCTCACAGTAAGGAATGTCTTTCGAAGGCACCGTTGGTAGTCCACATTGATAACGGTAGATCATCGCCACAAACGTGCGAATTTTGGAAATCGCCAAGGCTGCAGTCTGATCAAAGGTCTGGAGATCCTTTTCGAAATTATTGGTCGCCAAATCGGGATAGTAAGCAGGCAAAGCGGCCATCAAGGCGGAAAGCATGGCCATGGGTGGAGCATCCTTGGGAAATCCCTCCAAAATAGGATGCATTCGAGGATCAACGTCGGCGTGCTCAGCCAGAAGATCGTTAAAAGCCTTCGCTTGCTCTGCGGTAGGCAACTCACCGTAGATGACCAAATAGGCTGTTTCAATGTAGCCGCTGTTCTGAGTTAATTGCTCAATTGGATAGCCGCGATGACGCAGAATGCCTTTATCTCCATCAAGATACGTAATCTCGCTCATGCAAGAACCTGTATTCCCATAGCCCTGATCGTAACAAATATAGCCGGAGTCTTTGCGTAGCTTCCGAGTATCAATCGCCTTCTCCCCCTCTGAACCAGTGATTACGGGTAGTTGATAATCTTTATCGTCGAGGCTAACGGATGCTGATTCTGCCATGATACCTATAACCCAAGCTGTTTCGCAGCTTCATGCAAAGAAAAGAAGCTCTTATTCGAGGACTTTGAGGCACAATTAGCTACACAACCACTCGTGGTTAGCTCTGCTCAAGTCTCTATGTATCAACTGTCAGCCGCCACTGACACGAAATTTCGGTAGATCTGAATCCCTTTGGTCTGACTCTTCTCCGGGTGAAATTGAGTGGCGAAACAGCGCCCTTTCGCAATCGCCGCCGTGAATTTCACGCCGTAATCGCATTCAGCCAGCACGAGACTGGGATCAGTCGGCACACAATAATAGCTGTGCACAAAATAGAACGCCTCCCCTTCATTTTCTAAATTCGCGATCAAAGCAGACTCTGGTTGAGCGAACCTCACGGTATTCCAACCCATATGAGGCACCTTGAGTTCAGGCGGTAAGCGGAAACGCAGCACCTTGCCGGGGAAAATACCTAACCCTTCAGTTTCGGCCTCTTCCGAATAATCAAACAGCGCCTGCAAACCGAGGCAGACTCCGAGAAACGGTCGATCTGCTGTGATCCAATCACGCAACGCTTCGCTCATGCCCGTCTCACGCAAAGCCGACACACAATCAGCCAGGGCGCCGACTCCGGGTAACACGACTCCATCCGAAGCATCGAGCTCCGTCGGTTTGGTCACGATCTGCACATCGCCGCCCGCGGCTTCCACCGCCTTAGCAACACTGCGCAGGTTTCCCATGCCGTAATTGATTACGGCGATCCGTGGTAGCGTTTTCATCGCTTACAACGCGCCTTTGGTGCTGGGCAACGAATCCGCTGCACGCGCATCGACTTGGGTCGCCACATCCATCGCGCGAGCCAAGCCCTTGAAAATCGCCTCGGCCACGTGATGCGGCTCCTCACCATACTCCAGTTTCACGTGGAGGTTGCAGGCCAATGCATTGCTGAATGCCCGAGCAAACTCCTTGATGAGAATAAGATTAAAATCGCGCACAAACATGGTCGGTGGCACAGCATCGTAGACGAGGCATGCGCGACCACTTAAGTCCACGACCACGCGGGCCAAAGACTCATCCATCGGCAAAAAGAAAAAACCATAACGGCGGATCCCCACCTTGTCCCCGAGTGCCTGTTTAAAGGCGTCGCCGAGCACAAGACCGACATCCTCGACCGTGTGATGGTAATCCACATCCACATCACCCGTGGCTTTGATCTCGAGATTAAAGAGACCGTGCTTCGCGAACAATGTGAGCATGTGATCGAAAAACGGCACTCCCGTGTCGATTTTAGAAACACCCGTTCCGTCGATCTCTAAAGTGAGAGCGATATCGGTTTCTGCCGTCTTGCGGCTGAGTTTTGCTATGCGTGCTTGAGCCATGCTTCGAGGGTTTCTTGGAGGAGGAGCATTTCCTCTTCCGTGCCAACGCTGATACGCAGAAACGAAGCGGTCAAGGCATGGCTGGGGAAGTAGCGCACCAATATTTTGTGATTCAACAGGTATTCGTAGAGTGCTTTGGCCATCTCTGCGCTCGCTTCACCAGCGGCGTTGCGCGGTTCGGTGAAAATGAAATTGGCCTGGGAGCGGTAGGTGAACCAACCCCAATTTTCCCATTCGGAAACGTAGTGATCCCGCGTGTGCCGCACCTTATTGATGATGCCCATGTAATAATGCGGATCATCAAAAGCCGCCTGAGCCGCGACTTGGGAAAGCCGACTCACATTGTAGCTATCGCGCACCCGATCGAGCAGCCCGATCATCTCCGGATGGGCCAAAGCATACCCCACGCGAATACCCGCCAGGGCGTAAGCTTTCGACAAAGTGCGCACCACCACTAAGCGCAGATAGCGTGCGAGCAGCTTCACCGCATTCTCTTTGGCAAAAGCCGCGTAAGCCTCATCGACAACCAACACGCCGGCATAGCTTTGCAAAACCTCCTCGATCTCGTCGTTGGAAAAGCCCACACCCGTCGGCGCGTTGGGCGAAGTCAGAAAAAAGATGCGCGCATTAGATTCGGCGATTTTCTCTACGGGTAGGCGCATCGAACGATCCAATTCCAGAACCGTGCTCGCACCATTTTGGATTCCGACCAGCACCGGATAAAGCGAATAGCTCGGCAGCGTGAAACCAGTGGCTTCTGCCTGAGTACAAAAACTCCGGATCAACAAATTGAGAATATCGTCGGAGCCATTCCCCACGCAGACTTGCTCGGCTCTCAATCCATGGTGAGCGGCAATCGTTTCACGCAGTGGCATGCTTTGTGGATTGGGATAACGCCGAAGCGACTCCCCTTTGGACCCAATTTCATCAAGCAACGCTGCCGCGACCTTCGGGCTAGGCGGATACGGACACTCATTCGTGTTCAGCTTCGTCCAGCCCTGATCCGTCGGCTGTAGACCCGGAGTATAGGCATGCAACTTCGCCACATGCGCCAAAGCCAGCGATTGAAGAGAATCGTCTTTCACGAAATTCAGGATTTGGTGCGGATATCAACCGAGCGACCGTGGGCATCGAGCTTCTCCATCGCGGCAAACGAAGCCACGACCTTATTGCCAGCCTTCACGCTCTTTTCGTCGTAGCGCACGATACTCGTGCGGCGCATAAAGTCCGCCACGCGTAATCCGCTAAAGAAACGGCCCGTGCGACCCGTTGGCAGGACGTGACTGGGGCCAGCCGTGAAATCTCCCAAAGCCGTCGGCGTGTGATTCCCTATCATGATCGCCCCTGCCGTCGTGATTCTCTTGATCAGCTTCTTCAACGAAGGCTCTTTCACGATCAGCTCCAGATGCTCCGGCGCGACATAATTAGCGATCTCGGCGGCTTGATTCAGATTTTCTACCACGATGGTCAGAAAACCCTGATCGAGCACATTCTGAGTCTTTTCCTCGCGTGTCAGTTCAGAGACCTGCAGATCAACTTCCGTCGCGATGGCTTGCGCGATCTTTTCCGATGTCGCCACGAGGTAAACCTTTTCGCGCCCCGAGCCGTGCTCAGCCTGCGCCAAGATATCAGCAGCCACAAAGTCCACGCGTGCCGTTTGATCAGCGATCACCATGACTTCACTCGGGCCCGGTAGCGAATCCACGCCCACCGTGCCGAAAACTTGTCGCTTCGCTTCGCAGACATACGCGTTGCCCGGACCAAATACTTTATCCACCGCCGGAATCGTTTCCGTGCCAAAGGCCATCGAAGCGATCGCCTGGACTCCTCCGATTCGATAGACCTCTTTGATCCCCAAGAAATGCAAAGCCGCCAATAAACCGGGCGCGACCTTCCCCGGATTATCCGAAGGCGTAAATACGGCGATTTCCGGACACCCAGCGATCTTCGCCAACGATGCTGTCATCAATACCGTCGAGACCAATGGCACTTGGCCACCCGGCACATAAAGACCCACGCGACGGATCGGATCGTGTTTCTCACCAACCATCGCACCGTGCTTGTTTCGATCCTCCCAATCTTCAGGCAAACTCCGCCGATTATAAGCTACGATATTCGCATGTGCGGCTCGGATCGCTTTCAAATCATCCGATGAAACGGATTCAGCGGCGTTAGCCAGTTCGTTTTCTGAAACGCGAAACTCACGAGAGCGTAACTTCGCACCATCGAATTTCGCGGCATAATTTGCGACTGCCATATCCCCTCTGGCGCGCACATCGGCCAGAATCGCGGAGACAGAGTCGACAATATCCTTCGGCACTTCCGCATCTCGGCAGAAGTCGGCCAGTTCTTCGTTAAAGTTTTTCGAGGTGGTGTGGAGCAGACGCACATCTATATCTTAACGTAATATATCCAGAGAAGCAACCTTCCGGAGTTACTTCGATGACAACATTGGCACCCCAAAGACTTCCGTATCGATTGTTTCGTTCACCACAATCCGATCAAAAGTAATCGTGACCGTTTGGGTCTCTCCGTCTCCACGCGACGTCACCGTCTTGAGCACTTTGGGAAATTTCACTCCATTGACCTCAGTCGTGCCTTCCTCGGTGATTTTCTCACCACGAAGCGTTTCTGTCAGCACAAGGCGCCCAGTCTTCAGATCAAAATAGCGGGTAAAGGAGGCTTGAGCGCCATGAGAGAAAACCAATTTCTGGCAGGCGACTCCGTCGATCTCGACCTGCCCCATGTCCTTCATTTCACCACCAATACTTTCAAGGCCACGGAAGAACGAGAGGTTTTCCCAGACATTAGCCCGGAGGCTTTTTATTTGAGGAATCGACATCAACGAAAGACGCCAGCTGGATGCATCATCTTTGGCGATCACACGCTGCCAGCCATCGTATCCATCCAGCCCAGTCTCTTCGTTACCACGTTCCGATTTAATCATGCTCAACTGACGGTAGGGTTTTTGAAAAATAATCTCCACTGAGATTGGTGTCTCTGACTCCGTGCCTTCGATTGAAAGTTCACCGTAGTAATGCAACGTCTTCACGCTATTCAGAGCGGCCTCAGAGCCTATATACGCACGAGCCTTGGCAATGATCGCAGGTTCAGCTGCGATCGCTCCTGAGTGACCAAGCACGAGTGCGAGCAAAGGCAGCAGCACGAGACGTAAGGAGAGATATTTCATAGCGGATAGATAGTGAATTGAGTCGATATTCGGAAGATTACTCCCATTCGATAGTCGCAGGTGGCTTAGAACTGACGTCGTAAACCACACGGCTCACGCCTTCGACTTCATTGGTAATACGGTTAGAAATGAGTTGGAGCAAGTCATACGGAAGGCGAGTCCAGTCCGCGGTCATCGCATCCTTGGATCCCACAATTCGCAACGCGATCACATCAGCATAGTTGCGCTCGTCGCCGATCACACCGACGGATTTCACCGGCAAGAAGACAGCAAATGACTGCCAGACTTTCCAATACCATCCGCTTTTCTTCATCTCTTCCGTGAGAATCGTATCGGCACCACGCAACACTTTGAGACGTGCTTTGGTAATATCACCCGCCACGCGAACTCCTAATCCCGGGCCAGGGAAAGGCTGACGCCAGACCACTTCCTTCGGCAGCCCCAAAGCCGCGCCCACCTCGCGCACCTCGTCTTTGAAAAGTTCACGCAAGGGTTCAACGAGCTTGAGCTTCATCCGCTCAGGCAAACCACCAACGTTGTGGTGACTCTTAATCAGCGAAGCGGGATTATCCCCAATCGCCACGCTCTCGATCACATCAGGATAGAGTGTGCCTTGGGCAAGGTAGTCCGCCTTGCCGATGGTCTTGAGTGATTTTTCGAAAACTTCCACGAATGTATTGCCGATAATTTTGCGCTTTAGCTCAGGGTCTTCTACTCCCTTCAACCGCCGCAGAAAGAGCGACGATGCATCCACGACACGCAGGTCTATCTTGAAGTTCCGTTTGTAAAGCGACTCCACTGCTTCGCGCTCACCAGCACGCAGCAAACCATTGTCCACAAACACACAAACCAGCTGCTTACGAATCGCTTTGTGCAAAAGCGCCGCCGCGACCGAGGAATCGACACCACCGGATAGTCCAAGAATCACGCGTGATTTCCCGACCTGCTTCTTTATCTCCTTCACGGAGTGAGCGATGAAATCTTTCGTCGTCCAATCCTGTTCGGCTTTGCACACCCGAACGAGGAAGTTGCGGATGATCTCCACCCCACGTTCGGTGTGAAATACTTCGGGGTGAAACTGAATACCAAAGAAATTGCGCTTCCGGTCTTCAATCGCAGCAAAGGGTGAATTCTCGGTGGTGCCAATCGCGGTGAAACCTTCCGGTAACTTGATCACCTTGTCTCCATGCGAGTTCCAAACCTGCAACTTACGAGGTAGTTTCCCAAAGAGTCGTCCCGGTTTTGTGACCGTAAGCGTTCCATTTCCGAACTCACGTTGCTTACTGCGCGACGCGCGACCTCCGAGCAGGAATGACAGCAGTTGAATTCCGTAGCAGATTCCGAGCACCGGCACGCCGAGATTAAAAATCTCCCGATCAGGAATCGGTGCAGTCTTGGCAAAAACCGAACTCGGTCCTCCCGAGAGTATGATCCCGATAACGTCATCTTCACGGAGCTTGGAGGCCGGAGTTTTGTAGTGATAGATTTTCGAGTAAACTTGGGATTCGCGAATCCGGCGCGCGATGACCTGAGTGTATTGAGAACCGAAATCGAGGACGGCGATAGTCTGTGGCATACGATAAAAATTGAGTAAAGGAGGAGCCTAATGAACTGACTATGGCGCGAAAGCCTAAAACTTCAAACGCACGTTTTCATGACTACATTCCGGGCATACTTTCAGCTCCGCATCCGCGGGACCTTCGTAGACGTGATCGCATCGAATGCAATGAAAGGTGCGGCGGCGGCGTTCACGTTCGAACCGAGAATGATCCCGCCGGTCATAGTAAAGCCACAGCCCGAGAAACATCACCCCCACGAGGATGCAATAAATCACGGCGACTGTCGGCAGGTCGGACATAGTTAATAAAGCAAAACGCGCCGAAGGTTACTTCGACGCGCTTGTTCAAATCTTCTGTCGGTTGATACTCAATCCTTAGCTTCAGCTTGAGGCTTGGTTTCTTCGACGGGGGCTTCTGGAGCAGGAGTTTCTTCTGCAACGGGAGCAGGCGCTTCTTCGGCAACAGGTGCTGCTTCAGCGGGCTTTTCAGCTTTGACGGCTTTCATCTTCGGAGCGTTCTTGCGGCTCTTTGGCTTCTTGTAGCCTTCGTCGTCGGCTTTCACCAGCTCGATCAGGGCCATTGGGCTGGAGTCGCTTTGACGTGGGCCGAGCTTGTAGATGCGGGTGTAACCACCAGAACGGTTAGCAAACTGCTCGTGCTTTTCGTTGAAGAGCAACGTAAGCGCATCTTCATCACGGAGATCGGAGTGTGCGAGGCGACGAAGATGCAGAGCATCTTTAACCTCGGTTTTAGCCGCCGCGTTTTTCGCTTTGGTGATGATCTTCTCTACGAAGGGACGCAGGGCTTTGGCCTTGGTCAATGTGGTCTTGATACGATCATGTGTAATCAGGGAGGCTGCCATATTGGACAGCATCGCTGCACGATGTTCGCGAGTCACTCCCAAGGAGTGGCGGTGCATTTTGTGACGCATAGTATTATTTATTTAGACAGTTCCCGTTCGGCAATCCGGTCGCAGCGTGGGGCGGCAGCGGACGGCGCGAAAACTGTGAAAGGGAGAATTAGATTGCGGTAGGATTATCAAGGAGACGTTCGTCAAACTTCATCCCAAGCGAGAGACCAAGAGCCTCGAGCTTGTCTTTGATTTCGTTGAGCGACTTCTTACCGAAATTACGGTATTTGAGCATTTCCTGCTCACTCTTCATCGCGAGTTCACCAACGGTGGTGATGTTCGCATTGTTGAGGCAGTTAGCTGCACGGACGGAGAGTTCGATCTCGTTGACCGACATGTTGAGGAGCTTGCGGAGCTTGTTCTGCTCTTCGCTCACTTCGCTCTGTTGGTTTTCGAATTCGTAGTTCTCTTCCGAGACCTTATCGAAGACATCGAGGTGATGCTTGAGGATCGAAGCGGATTGCTTGAGAGCATCGTCGGGCGTGATACGACCGTCGGTCCAAATCTCAAGGTTGAGCTTGTCGTAATCAGTGATCTGCCCGACACGGGTGTTTTCAACCGAATATTTAACGAGAGATACAGGCGAGAACAGTGAGTCGATTGGAATGACGCCAATCGATTGCTCTTCCTTCTTGTTCGCTTCACCGGGGCAGTAGCCACGGCCAGTCTTGATCTCGATCTCAGCATTGAACTCGCGCTTAGCGTCGAGCGTGCAAATGACCTGATCTGGATTCACGACCGTAATACTAGCATCGGCTTCAATGTCGGCAGCGGTAACGGCACCGGACTTGTTGACGCTGATCTGCAGGGTCAGGGACTCGCGGCTGTGAGAGATCACGAGGACCTTCTTCAGATTCAGAACGACGTCGGTGACATCTTCGACGACACCGTCGATGCTCTGAAATTCGTGGCTGACACCTTCGATTTTAATCGAGGATACGGCAGCACCTTCAATCGAGCTAAGGAGGACACGACGGAAGGAATTACCGATCGTATGACCATAACCGGCCTCGAAAGGTTCGGCGATGAACTTAGCGTAGGTATCTGTGGCACCTTCCTCGATTTTTGTGAGCTTATTGGGGAGTTCGAACTTTCCGAGACGTTTTGGCATGGCGATGAAACTCTAGTAGAGCTTTAGGGTTAAAATATGTGGTTACCTGATCGGCTTAGTAGCGAGAATAGAACTCAACGATTATTTGCTCGTTGATGCCCTGCTCCATTTCGTCGCGGGTAGGCAGACGGTTGACTTTGGCTTTGATCGCTTCGTTGTCCATCGTAAGCCAGCCAGGGACTGTGCGGATACGATTTTCTTCGAGGTTGCGAGTGGCCATTTGACGAGAGGAAGGAGCGGTCTTCACTTCGATTTCATCACCGGAAACCACACTGTAGCTTGGGATGTCGACCTTGTGGCCGTTTACCCGGATGTGGCCGTGATTAACAAACTGACGGGCAGCCGCACGCGACTTCGCCAGTCCGAGAGAATAAACTACGCTGTCGAGACGCGACTCGAGGAGCTGTAGGAAACGCTCACCAGTCACACCGCGCTCGTTCTTGGCCTTTTCGAAAAGACGACGGAACTGACGTTCAAGCAAACCGTAGGTGTAGCGAAGCTTTTGCTTCTCATTCAAGCCAACGGAGTATTCCGATTGCTTGTTGCGACGCATGCGAGGGCCATGTTGGCCAGGTGGAAATGGGCGACGCTCAAAGGCCTTACCTGAACCAATGATGAGTTGGTTGAAGCGACGGCTGATGCGAGTAGTGGGTCCTGTATAACGAGCCATGGGAGGAAAATATATTAACTGGTGAAAAAGTGTGCGTGGAATTAGACGCGACGACGCTTAGGCGGACGGCAGCCATTATGCGGCACCGGGGTGCAATCGATGATCGAAGTGATTTCAAGACCGATAGCTTGGAGGCCACGGATCGCGCTATCGCGTCCCATACCTGGACCGGATACTCGAATCACGATTTCCTTCAATCCATGCGACATCGCGTTGCGAGCAGCATCCTGTGCCACGATCTGAGCGGCATAGGCGGTGGATTTACGGGAACCGCGGAAGTTACATTTACCAGCGCTAGACCAGGAGATCACGGCACCCTTCGGGTCGGTAATTGAAACAATCGTGTTATTGAAAGTGGCGAGCACAGTAGCGATGCCAGAAGAAACATTCTTCGAGCCCTTCGCCTTGCGAATCTTGATCGTGCCGAGCTCTTCCTTGAGGAGATCTTCGGCCGTGGGTTGCTTGGCAACTCCACCGACAGTCTCGACGGGCTTCTCAGCAGCAGGAGCAGCTTCGCCACCTTCAGTAGCGGGAGCAGTTGGAGCCTCTTTAGCAGGAGTCGCTTGAGGCGCAGCTTCAGGAGCAGCGGCCTCGACGGGCTTTTCGGTGGTAGGTTCAGTCTTATCTTCAGCCATAACGGGAAATTCTAATGATTATTTTTGGCCGCCTACAGATTTGCGGGATCCCTTGCGGGTGCGGGCATTGGTGCTTGTGCGCTGTCCACGGACGGGCAGACCACGACGATGGCGGAGGCCACGGTAGCAGTTGATCGCCTGGAGGCGTTTCAAATTGGCCGCCAAATCGCGACGAAGGTCACCTTCGAGTAACCATTTGTGCTCAGTCATGATCTGGAGGATCTGATTGAGCTGTGCTTCGTTCAGTTCCGAAGCCCGTGAATCAGGATCAATCTTCGCTTCTTTGACAATAATGTCAGCGCGAGCTGGACCGATACCGTTAATATAACGGAGGGAGTAAGCGACTTTCTTGTTCGCAGGGATATCTACACCGAGGAGACGTGGCATTGTGGATTAAGTTAGAGTTGGATGTTAAAGTTAAAAATTGATTATCAGGAAGAAAGTGGTAGTGGCACCGTGAGTATTTCAGGGCCATTTTCAGTCGTGAGCACGGTGTGTTCGAAGTGGGCGGAAGGTGAATTATCCGCTGTGACTACGGTCCAGCCATCGGAAAGCGTCTTGGTGCGATAGGTGCCGAGGTTAACCATGGGTTCGATCGCGAGGGTCATCCCAGGTTTGATTTTAGGACCATCCTTGCGGCGGCCATAATTCGGGATTTCTGGTGGCTCATGCATTGAAGCCCCTACCCCATGACCAACCAGATCGCGCACCACACTGTAACCGTGAGATTCAACATGCTTTTGCACGGCATGTGAAATATCGCCGATTCCATTACCTACCAGCGCCTGCCGAATTCCGATTTCGAGGGATTCCTTCGTCACACGGACGAGTTTTTCCAGTTCCGGGTCGATTGCCCCGACGGGAATCGTCACGGCATTGTCGCCAATGAAACCTTTGTATTCGACGGTGACATCAAGCGATACGATATCGCCATCTCGGAGGATGCGGCGGAAAGAGGGAACGCCATGGACGATTTCCTCATTTACGGAGATGCAGGTGTGGGCCGGGTAGCGGCGTGATCCGATTTGATAACCGAAATCTGCGCTATGGGCTCCATGTTTGGCCATCATATCACGGCCAGCTTCGTCCAAGTCTTGGGTAGTTATTCCGGGCCTTACCAGCTGCTTAAGATCAGCAAGCACGGTAGCGGCCACGGCGCACGACTCGCGCATCCGAGCAATTTGATCTTTGTTTTTGATCATACTAATATGGATGCGAGTTCCGGTCCTTCGATGTGAAGACCGAGAGTGCGATAGTGTTCAACGAGCTCGACAGGAGTTGTCTCGCTACTGGCGACACCGGCAAGCATTTCGCCGCGGGTATCGAGCCATTCATCAAACACCTTAGCTTGGAGCAGCGTAGCCGGGAAGTCGGTTAGGACAAAACCCGCATCAGGTTTGCGCGCAAAAAACCAACGCCGCAATGCTGCGAGCGTAGCTTCAGTCACAGCGGTGAGACTGCGACGACGCGAAATCTCCGACCGCATCAATTCGGCGGGAGAGACGTGCTCAATATTCAAAGAACGAACCCAAGACAACAGATCGGAATCTGGAGATCCTAAGTAGACTAACTTCGCTTTGGCGGAGGCGCCGTAACGAGTGAAAAGGTTGATAGTGGACAGCATTATGCCCTCAGTAAAGAACTAAAGTGCAAAGTTGCGGATGCCCCAAGCAGCGAGACCAATGACGAAGATAATCAACATCGGTAGCGCGATTTTCATGACGGCTTCGCTACTGAGAGCATCACCAGACATACCTTGAGGTTTGGCGCTACGTGCCCGCACTCTCCCCTTCTTGAGGAAGCCGTCATAGTGACGCTGCAACAGGAACGTTTCCACTTGGCGCATCGTATCCAGAACAACACCCACCGTAATGAGCATGCCTGTGCCACCGAAGAAGATGGCGATACGTTGCGGGACGTTGAGCTCGAAGAGCAAGAAGTCCGGCATGACAGCAATAATGGTCAAGAAGACCGCACCTGCGAGGGTGAGACGCGTCATGATAAAATCGAGGAACTGCGCGGTAGGCTGACCAGGGCGCACGCCAGGGATGTAACCGCCGTATTTCTTCAGATCATCCGCAATTTGGATCGGTTTAAACATCACCGAGACCCAGAAGTAACTGAAGAACAGGATCAGCGTCGTGTAGATCGCGTAGTATGTCCAATGGCCGCGCAGGAGATTCTCGGAAAAATCGATCAGGAACTTAATGTTCAACCAAGCGCCAAGCTGGGAAAAAATCTGCTGAGGGAAGAGAAGAATCGCACTCGCGAAAATCACCGGCATGACACCGGAGTAATTCACTTTCAAAGGCAGGAATGAGCTTTGACCGCCCATCACCTTATTACCCACCACTCGCTTAGCGTATTGCACGGGGATCTTCCGTTGTCCCTGCACCACCATGATAATGCCCATCGTGACCAAGAGGAACAAGAGCCCCATGACAATTCCTTCAGGGAGGCCCAAACGAGCAACACCGACAGGAGCGAAGAACAATTCGTAGGTGGTCGTGACAGCACCCGGGACGTCTGCGAGAATACCCACCGTAATCAGGAGCGAGACACCATTACCGATACCGCGCTGGGTGATTTGTTCACCGAGCCACATCAGCAACATCGTTCCCGCAGTCATGATAATAACCGAGGTAAACAGGAAGCCGAGCTTCCCGACCATGACAATTGAGCCGTAGGTATTGATATCGTATCCCGGGAACAGTCGTCCGGGATTTTCTAGGGCCAAAATCAACATGGTCCCCTGCACCAGACAGATGATCACCGTCGCGTAACGCGTGTATTGAGTGAGCTTTTGGCGACCTGTATCACCCTCTTGCTGTAAGCGGCTCAACGCCGGCACCACTGCGGTCATCAACTGAAAGATAATCGAAGCACTGATATAAGGCATAATGCCCAACGCCGCGATCGCTCCCTTCAAGAGAGCACCACCGGTGAACATGTTGGCCATACTGATAGCACCACCAACACCATCAGCCGTTTGAGCAGCAAAGAAAGCCTGCAAGGGCTGGGTATCGATCCCGGGAAGCGGAATATGCGCCGCGACCCGAGCCACAAAGAGCAAGGATAGCGTGTAAAAGATGCGCGACCGCAGCTCTGGGATCTTCAGAGAGTTCGTAAAAGCGGATAACATTTAGTGAGAGGGACTGGAATCGAAAGAAGACGGTGAACGAGAAGCAATATCCCGTAGCTTACATTAAGCAACGATGGCTTCGCCACCGGCTTTCTCGATCTTTTCCTTGGCCGAGGCAGAGAATTTCGAAGCGGTAATTTTGAGCGCGCGGGTGATTTCCCCGTTGCCCAATACCTTGACGTAGGTCTCGTCCTTACGGAGGAGGCCATTATCGGCGAACACCTGAGCATTAATCTCAGTGATATCGTCGGCAATTGCCTTCAGATCATCGAGATTAACCACGGCAGCTTCCGTGCGGAACTGAGCTTGGTTAAAACCGCGACGGGGCAGTTTACGATAAAGGGGCATTTGACCACCTTCAAAACCGGGGCGGATACTACCACCGGAACGTGCGGTCTGACCTTTGCCACCACGACCGGAAGTTTTACCATGGCCGCCACCTTCGCCACAGCCGACGCGCTTTTTCCGGTGGATCGCACCTTTAACATTCTTGAGTTCGTGTAATTTCATTGGGTTCCTCGATTGGGAGCGCCCTCCCCGCGTGTTTCGCGGCTTGGACTCGGATAATAATTAGTTGTCAGTAAATCTTAGCTCTTACGTGCAGCCTTAACTTCTTCGTAAGTGCGCAGCTGGAGGAGACCAGCCAAAGTCGCGTTAACGACCGCCAAGTGATTGTTCGAGCCGAGCGATTTCGTCAGCACGTTCTTTACCCCGGCAGCTTCAAGCACCGCGCGCACACCACCACCTGCGATGAGGCCCGTTCCTGTTACTGCTGGACGAAGCAAAACTTTGCCACCATCGGATTCACCAAGCACTTCATGGGGGATCGTGTCGCCCTTGAGCTTCACCGTGACCATGTGCTTGTTGGCGTGAGCCGTGCTTTTGCGAATAGCTTCAGGCACCTCGTTGGCCTTGCCGTAGCCGACGCCGAGCTTGCCCTTGCCATCACCAACGACGGAGAGCGCGGAAAAGCTGAAACGACGACCACCTTTAACGACCTTAGCACAGCGGTTAATGAAAACCACTTTTTCGATCATTGTTGGGCCATCGGAAGGTTCATCACGACGACGATTGTCGCGACGAGGACCACCGCGGTTATCGCGACGTTGGCCAGGGCGGTTACCACCACCACCGGGACCGCCGGGACCGCCGGAACGATTGCCACCGGGACGTTGGCCGGGAGCCCCACCGTTATTCGCCGGAGCGGCAGACGGTGCTCCGCTTGACGCAGGAGCCGGGGAAGGAGTTTCAGAAGAGGCGGGTTTGGAATCAGTGCTCATGGGCGTGCCTTAGAATTGAAGTCCACCCTCGCGGGCAGCATCGGCGAATTGTTTAACTTTTCCGTGAAAACGGGCTCCATTGCGATCAAAGACCACACTGGAGATCCCGGCAGCCTTGGCTTTTTCGGCGAACGCGGAGCCGAGCTCCTGAGCACCTGCCACATTAGCCGCGATTTTCTTTTTTCGCAGCTCGGCATCGAGGCTGGAAAGAAAAGCGAGGGTCACAGCATTATCGTCATCCACGGCTTGGGCATAGATATGCTTACCAGTGAATTTGACAGAAACGCGCGGACGTTCCGCGGTGCCGTTGATTTTCTTGCGGATTCTCCAACGACGGCGTTGGAGGAGTTTGGATTTATGAATAGTGTTCATGGGATTTACCCTGAAATAAATTAATTATAGATAGGATTAAGCGACAGTCTTACCTTCCTTACGACGGACGTAATCGCCGACAACATGGACACCCTTGCCCTTGTAAGGCTCTGGTTTGTAATAGCTGCGCACCTCGGCAGTGACAGCACCAACGAGTTGTTTGTCAGCACCCTCGACCTTAACCTTGGTCTGTTCGGTGACGGTAATCGTGATGCCCTCAGGGACATCCATGATGATTTCGTGAGAGTAGCCCAGCGCGAGATCGAGCTTATTGCCCTTCAACACCGCGCGGAAACCGACACCCTTAATTTCAAGTTCTTTAAAGAAACCTTCGCTAACGCCTTGGACCATCCCAGCAATGATGGAACGCGCGGTGCCATACATGGCACGAGCGAAACGAGTCTCTTCAGACTTTTCGACGATGATTTCCTGCTCTTTTTGGGTGATCGTGACCACCGGAGCGAAACTCTTTGTTACTTTGCCCTTAGGGCCTTCCACAGACACGGTATGTCCTTGGATATCGACCTTTACCTTTTCAGGAATGGGAACGGGTTGTTTGCCAATACGACTCATGGTGCGTGATCTCCTTACCAAATCTTGCAGATGACCTCGCCACCCACCTTGTTACGGCGAGCGTCCTGATCTTTCATGAGACCTTGGGACGTAGAGAGGATGGATATACCAAGACCGTTTAGAACACGGGGAATCTCGGTGTATTTAAAGTAAAGGCGACGGCCGGACTTCGACACGCGCTGAAGGTCGGTGATCACAGGAGCGCC
>ERZ887849.2343-NODE-2343-length-15787-cov-15.289474_pt1 | contig 15787 bp, 19 predicted proteins | sample MGYA00521267_ERZ887849 | MGnify/ENA primary metagenome ERZ887849 (study PRJEB32303, sample SAMEA104408601) | aquatic metagenome | biome: Brackish water; feature: Pelagic; material: water | place: Baltic Sea | collected 2014-06-06T16:11:00 | depth 2,863 m ... | reverse complement strand
CGGCGACTTCCCGCCGGTGCTGGATGTGGTGCTGCTGGGCCTCGGCGACGATGGGCACACCGCCTCGCTGTTTCCTGGCACGGCTGCACCGGAGGTGCGGGACTGCTCCGTAACCCTGGGGGAAGGCAAGGGTCTACCCCGGGTAACCCTTACAGCCCCAACCCTTTCGGCGGCGCGGCGGATACTTTTTCTGGTGAGTGGCACTGGCAAGGTGCAAGCCCTGCAGCGGTTGCTCGATCCGGAAGAATCGCCCCTGCGCACCCCAGCCAAGCTTGTGCAGCCTGCCAGTGAGGTTCTGATATTTGCTGACCAAGCTGCAGCAGCTGGAGTTCGCCCGTGATTCCCATCGCTAGCGGCGACGGCTTCAGTGGCTGGCATGCCCTCAATGACACGGTGATGGGTGGACGCAGCCAGGGCAACTGCCGGATAGCCTCAACGGGGCTTGAGTTTGATGGCACGCTCGTTGAGGAGGGAGGCGGCTTCATCAGTTGCCGCTCCCCCCTATTTTCACCCCCCCTCGATCTCTCCAGCTGTGAGGGCCTCGAAATTGAGCTGCTGGGTGATGGAAGACGCTTCAAACTGGCGGTTGCTTGCGCTGACGGCCTCGCCGGCCTCACCAACTTGATCCCGGGGGGCCTGCGCTGGGTGATCGAATTCGCTACGGAGTCCGCAGGCCCCAGCCTGCTTCGGATTCCTTTTGCGGACTTACGCGCCTCAGTGCGTGCAAAACCGGTGGGCCTCCCCCTGCACTTTGACCCAAGCCGGATTACCCGGTTTCAGCTTCTGCATTCGCGTTTTGCCGATGATGGCGGGCTTAACGCTGGCTTCCGTGCTGGCCCAATTCACCTAGAACTGCGCTGCGTCCGTGGCTACCCCTGAGTTAGCCAACACCAACCTGCAGCAGCTGGTGGCGGCTGCTGCCGATCTCTGCCGGAAGCCTCTGAGCCACGCCGTGTTGCCGCTAGGTGACAGCCAGCGCTGTGACGATTGCTGTCTGCGACTGGAAGCCAGGCAGGCGGATGGGGAGCGCTACCCAGTCGCCGATCTCGAACTGGAGATCTATCGCAGTGGCAACGACCTCAACCTCACCCTGGCCTGGTGCCACGACCATCAACGGCCGCTGCTCTGGCAGGGAAGCCACCCAGTATGGATGGAGCCTGAATCCGGGCTCCGCTGTGAGCGGCCTGCAGATGGAGCCCCCCTTGAGGCCCTAGCGCGGAGGCTAAGGGCCCTGCTGGTACAGATGGATTAAGACTGGCGTCTACCGCGGAAATCAGATCTCGTCGGTGACGGCGCCCCTGCTGCTACTACCGACCAGGCGGGCGTATTTGCCAAGCACCCCAGTGCGATATCGAGGCTCGGGCTTAACCCAGGATGCCTTGCGGAGAGAGAGCTCCGCATCTAGGACATTGAGCTGGATCAGCAGTTCGATGGCATCCACCGTGATGCTGTCCCCTTCCTCAACCAGACCGATGGTGCCTCCAACGGCAGCCTCGGGTGCAACGTGACCCACCACCAGACCAAAGGAGCCACCTGAAAAGCGGCCATCGGTGATCAGGGCCACCGAATCGAGCAGGCCCTGCCCCACGATCGCCGCCGTGGGGCTGAGCATCTCCCGCATGCCAGGGCCACCCACCGGGCCCTCGTTACGCACCACAATCACATCGCCAGGATTGATCTGCTTGTCGAGGATTGCCGCCAGGCAGGACTCCTCACTTTCAAAAACCCGTGCGGGCCCAGTAATTACAGGATTTTTAACACCACTGATCTTGGCCACGGCTCCCTCCTCAGCGAGATTGCCCTTAAGGATCGCTAGGTGCCCCTTTGGATACAAAGGATTGCTTAGTGGACGGATTACGTCTTGGTCTGAGGCGGGCTGGGAGGGAACATCTACCAACACCTCCGCCAGGGTTTTGCCCTCGATGGTGTGGCAATCGCCATGTAGTAAGCCCGCATCGAGCAGCAACTTCATTACCTGGGGGATGCCCCCAGCCTGATGAAGGTCGACGGTCACGTAGCGGCCACTGGGCTTGAGATCGCAGATCACCGGCACCCGCTGGCGGATCATCTCAAAGTCGTCGATGCTTAGGGGTACTCCAGCGGTGCGGGCCACAGCTAACAAATGCAACACGGAATTTGTAGAGCCACCCACCGCCATGATCACGCTGATCGCATTTTCGAAGGCCTCTCGGGTGAGTAGGTCACTAGGCAAGATGTTTGCCTTCAGTGCATCAACCAAAACCGCAGCGCTGCGGGCAGCACTCTCTGCTTTCTCCGGGTCCTCAGCCGCCATGGTGGAGCTATAAGGCAGGCTCAACCCCATCACCTCAAAGGCGGCACTCATCGTGTTGGCTGTGAACATGCCACCGCAGCTGCCCGCGCCGGGGCAGGCATTCTTCTCAATCGCCAGGAGTTCGGCCGCGTCGATGCGACCACCGGAAAACTGACCCACCGCTTCAAAGGCGCTCACCACGGTGAGGTCACAGGGGCCGAGCCGGCCGGGCTTGATTGTGCCGCCGTACACGAAGATCGAGGGGATGTTCATGCGTGCCATGGCGAGCATGGCGCCGGGCATGTTCTTGTCACAGCCGCCGATTGCCAGCAAGCCATCCATGCTTTGGGCGTTGCAGGCAGTTTCAATCGAATCGGCGATCACCTCACGGCTTACCAGGGAATACTTCATTCCCTCGGTGCCCATCGAGATGCCATCGCTCACCGTGATGGTGCCGAACATTTGGGGCATGGCACCGGCTGATTGGGCTGCCGCTTCGGCGCGCTGGGCAAGCTCATTTAGCCCCAAGTTGCAGGGCGTGATCGTGCTGTAGCCGTTGGCGATACCGATGATCGGCTTGTCGAAATCTCCATCACCAAACCCCACTGCCCGCAACATGGCGCGGTTGGGGGATCGCTGGATGCCTTGGGTGATCGCGGCGGAGCGGAGCATGGTGGCGGGTCGAGCTCGAAGAAACCTACCCACCGAGCAGGCTGGGGAAAAGCCTCAGTCCTTGATGACCATGGTCTCCAATTGACGGCGCACGTCGTCAATTGCCTGGTTGAGTTCATGGACGCGATCGTGTAATTCACGCTCCGAGCCGGAGACCACCGTCGCGGCAGCGATTCTAGTAGCGCGAGTCGGTCGGCCATTGTGCCGGCGGCGCTCAGCCTCAGCCAGCAACCACCATGCCAGGCCAGCAGCACCAATAACGGCACCGGCCAGCACGCTGAGGCTCGAATTGCGACCAGCGGTGGAACTGCCGTTGTAATCGCCCATCGGTTACGTGCTCTCTTGAGTAATCCTAGGCAGGGGTTGGCAAATCATCCAGAACCGTGCCCCCAAACAATCTTTTTTGCACATCGCCAATACCGGGGACGATCGCACCGGCTTCGTTTAATTCCGGATCGATGCCGGCGGCGTAGAGGGTGAGGCTGCCGTGGCGTTCACCCACAGCCTTGAGACCAGGCCCAGAAGCCAAAGCGGTGATTACTCGCAAGCGATCACCGGACACACCGAGGGCGGAAAGGTCATCGAGTAGCTGGAGCAGGGACTCCCCTTCTCCCAGTTCCGCCAGAAAAACCAGAACCCCGCAGCGAGGAGCGATTGGCTCGACTGGTCTGGTACCAACCCCAGGTATTTCATGCAGATGCAGCACCTTGGCGGAAGGGAGCACGGTCTGGCCGCCCTGCCAAAGGCCAAGACCGGAGATCAGCAAAGGGATTGCCAGCAGGGGCACCGCAGGATCGACCACATCCGCCGCCACCCCAGCAAGGGTTGTTTCCAGCTGGATACGACGGTGGGGCAGCCAGTCGCGCACCGCCTCATAGGTGAGCCAGCGACCCAGCTCGGCAGTGGCTGTGGCGTAGAGAGAGCCAGGCGTGTGACGGTCGCGGAGTACGCCCAGCCAGTGGCCGATCAGGGGGTGGGGGGGAACCACCACCCGCAAAGCCATCACCATGGTTGGAATAACTTGAACTAACACCGTAAGTGCGCGCCCATGGGCCCGAGATCAGGAAACCGATCGAGCTGGCCGAATAGTTGGCTAATGGCAGCACTGGCCCTGGTGCTGACCTGGTGTCTTGGGGCAGCGCCTGGCTGGGCAATCACCGCACCGGAGCTGCGCAGTCAGCGCTCGCTTCAAGACCTTCAACCCGACATGCACGGCAGAAACCTTCAACAGCAGGAGTTTCTGAAAGCAACCCTGGCGGGCTTCGACTTGAGCGCGACCGATCTGCGCGGTGCCGTTTTCAACAGCAGCGATCTAAGGGGAGCCAACCTGAAGGATGCCAACCTTGAAGATGCGGTGGCCTTCGCAAGTCACTTTGAGGACACTGACCTCAGTGGTGCTGTGCTGCGTAACGCCATGTTGATGCAGAGCCACTTCAAAGGGGCAACGATTGAAGGGGCCGATTTCAGCGATGCAGTCATTGATCTGCCTGAGCAGAAAGCTCTTTGCAAGCGAGCCACCGGTGTCAACCCAACAACTGGAGTTGCTACTAAGGACAGCCTGGCGTGCAGATAGGTCCTCTGACCGATAGCATCAGTTCTCCGGTTCCAGTGGGGATCAGCCACTGGAGGTAAGGGGGAAAGGTTGGTGAAAATCCAACGCTGTCCCGCAGCTGTGAAGGCCTGGGGCCATGAACCTTTCCAGTTTTCTGGTCCTGTTCACCACCCATCGCCAAGTCAGAACGCCCGCCGGTTTTGCTCTTCCTACGGCGCGGACCGGCCCATGACTTTGATTAAAACTCCAGCCTCCGGCCAAGTCCGGGGCCCCTGGCTGCTGGTTGCCGGCCTGGCATCAATTTGTATGGGCGCCCTCAGCCCTGCCCAGGCCCATCACTTTGTCGACCTCGGCCAAATGACGCCCGGAGTATTCAACGGCGTGCTGAGTGGCCTGGCCCACCCGGTGCTCGGTCCAGACCATCTACTTTTCCTTCTGGCCCTTTCCCTGGTGGGCTTGCAAAGACGGCTGAGCTGGAGCTTGGGATTACTAGCTGTTGGCCTACTGGGCAGTGGCGCGGGACTGCTTTGGCCCGGACTTCCGGCGGCTGAATCACTGGTGGCCTGCACCCTCGTTGTGGAGGCATTGGTACTGCTGCGCCTGCTGCCTGCCTTCCTCCTGCTACCGGCAATGGCCCTGCACGGCTACGTGCTGAGTGGCCCCGTTTTCGGTTGGAGCGCTATGCCAGTTGTGGCCTATGGCACAGGGTTGTTTCTTTCCCAGGCTGCACTGCTCGCCGTGGCACTGCTGGCATTGCGCCCCCAAGTAGCACGCCTTTCTTCAACCCAGCTGCGCTGGCTGGCCTTTGCCCTGCTGGCTCTTGGCGGCACCTGGGCCTTGGCGGGTCTGGCGGCCTGAGATGAATAATTCAATCGGAAGATTGCCAGTCACCGTGGTGACCGGCTTCCTTGGTGCGGGCAAAACAACCCTGCTGCGCCATTTGCTGCTGCGCAGCGGCCAGCGTCTGGCTGTACTGGTCAATGAATTTGGTGAGGTTGGCATCGATGGAGCCCTGTTGCGCAGCTGTGGTTTCTGTCCTGAAGATGAGCTGGACACCCGCTTGGTGGAGCTGGCAAACGGCTGCCTCTGTTGCACCGTCCAGGACGACTTCTTGCCAACGATGGAGAAGCTGCTGGAGCGAGCCGACAGCCTGGATGGAATCGTGGTGGAGACCAGTGGCCTGGCACTACCAGAACCACTGGTTGCGGCGCTGAATTGGCCCCAGATCCGCACCCGAATCCGTGTCAACGGTGTGGTGGCAGTTGTGGATGGCGAGGCCCTAGCGGCGGGCAACATAGTGGCTAACCCAGCCGCACTCGAGGCCCAGCGTCAGGCAGATCCCAGCCTGGATCACGCCACGGCAATTGAGGAGTTGTTTGCCGAGCAGCTCGAGGCTGCCGATTTAGTGCTGATCAGCCGGGCCGACTGCCTCTCTCCAGCCGAAATCGATACGGTGCACAAGCGCCTTGCACCCCAGTTGCAGCCAGGAGCTGTGCTGTTGTCGATGGGTAGGGGGGAGGTAGCACCCGAGCTGGTGCTTGGTCTTGAGCGACGGCAGTTGGCCACTTCAGGGCAGGATCATCACGATCACGAGCATCACGATCACAGCCATGTCGCCATTGAGTCGTTAGCCCTGGACCTACCTGGTGATTTCTCACGCGCTTCTTTAGAGCAGAGCTTGCTGCAATTGGTTAATGACAGTGGCCTGATCAGGCTTAAGGGGCGTCTGTGGCTGGCGGGTAAAAGCCGGCCCCTGCAGATTCAGGCGGTTGGTCCACGACTGGAGTGCTGGTTTGAGCCAGGGGGTAAACAGGCTGAATGTGAACAGCACGACCCAGGCCTGGAGCTTGTGCTACTTGGCTTCCAGCTGCACCGTGCTGCCATCGAGTCCTGCCTGCTCCATGCCACCACAGTCTTGGCGGATGGCGATTCGACGCGGTCCAAGCTCAATCGTCCAACGAATTGAGATCAGCCCTCCACCCGCCTCTACGACCACGGCGCAGGGTTGCCAAGCAGACAATTGAAAAAGGGCTGACGCGCCTGAACACGCCCCCAAAACCAAGGGGCTGTATTCAACCTGAACAAAACTGGCAACTACGGGCCACTGAGCTGCCAAGATTTAACAAACCTCCTGCTCCTCTGGTGCCAATTTTCCGCGCTCGTGTTCAGGTTTCACTTAGGCCCTCGGTGCTTGATCCGGCTGGCGAAGCCACCAGGGCGGCGGCGGCCAGACTTGGTGTGCAGGGCGTCCGCAGCCTGCGCATTGGCAAGGCAATTGAACTTGAACTGGAGGCACCGGACCAAAGCACTGCCCAAAGCCAGCTGGAATTACTCAGTGATCGACTGCTAGCTAATCCAGTAATCGAAAACTGGCACCTCGAGCTGCTTGACCTGGCAGGGGAGCAGCAATGACCATTGGAATCGTGGTTTTCCCGGGCTCAAACTGCGACCGGGATGTGCGCTGGGCCTTAGAGGGCTGCGTCGGCCTACCGACACGCTTTCTTTGGCACGAGGAGCGCGATCTGAGCGGACTCGAGGCGGTGGTGATCCCTGGTGGCTTCAGTTATGGCGACTACCTGCGCTGCGGTGCGATTGCCCGGTTTGCACCGGTGTTGGAGTCGGTGCTGGAATATGCAGAGGCAGGTGGCGCGGTGCTGGGCATCTGCAATGGTTTTCAGGTGCTCACCGAGATGGGGCTATTGCCTGGAGCGCTCACCCGTAATGCTCGGCTGCACTTTCTCTGCGAACCAGCGCGGCTCAGCGTTGCCCCAGGCAACTGCCAGTGGCTGAAAGGTTATAGCGATGGCGAAGCAATCGTTCTTCCCATTGCCCACGGGGAGGGGCGGTACCAGTGCGAGAGCGAGCAGTTAGCCGCGCTCGAGGCAAATGGTCAGGTGGTGTTGCGCTACGCGAGCAATCCCAATGGCTCGATTGGTGATGTAGCGGGCTTGACCAATCCAGGCGGCAACGTGTTGGGCTTGATGCCCCATCCGGAGCGAGCCTGCGATCCGCTGACTGGCGGGCTAGACGGCATGCGGCTGCTAGCCAGCCTCCGCAACTGAGCAACTGACCAACGGTTGGGTAGCAGTCGAGCAAGCCTTCCATCAAAAAGGACCAAACAAACAGGGGGCCCGCAGGCCCCCAGATTCAGCGACAGGTATCGGGCGATCCGAATCTGATCGGGTTCAGTTGACGGCGGCGAAGAACTCCTTGCTCTTGACGGGGTCAGGATTCATGGTCTTGTCGCCCGGATTCCAGTTAGCAGGGCAGACTTCGTCGGGATTGTTGCGGATGTGCTGGAAGGCTTGCAGCAAACGCAGCGTCTCATCAACGCTGCGGCCGACGGGCAGGTTGTTAATCGTGCTCTGCATGATCACGCCGTCTGGGTCAATAATGAACAAACCACGCAGGGCTACACCTGCTTCCTCATCAAGAACCTCGTAGGAACGGGCTATGTCCTTCTTGAGGTCGGCGACAAGGGGATAGGCAATATCGCCAATACCGCCATCCTTACGATCCGTCTGGAGCCAAGCAAGGTGGCTGAACTGGCTGTCAACTGACACACCCAGAACTTCGCAGTTGCGGCTAGAGAAATCAGCGTAGCGCTCAGAAAAAGCGATGATCTCCGTGGGGCATACGAAGGTGAAATCGAGTGGGTAGAAGAAAAGCACCACGTACTTGCCGCGGTAATGGGAAAGGCTAATCTCCTTAAATTCCTGATCCACCACGGCGGTAGAGGTGAAGTCTGGAGCTTGCAGGCCAACGAGCCGGGACATGCTGGATAGGTGATTAAGGGCTTACAGCACTGGGAACTTCAATCCAAAGTCGGATCGACTACCAGTTGCTCTTCACAATTTATCACAGGCGCCTGGGCCCTGGGGCCATAGGCTGATAGGAACCTATACACAAAGGGCTGTTGCCATGGCGTGGGAGCCGAGCGTGCTGCGCAAATACAACACGACAGGACATTTCCGGCTCTTAAGCCAGCTGCGTTCTGAACTAAGCAGCAACCCGCTGGTCCGTCCCAAGGATGGCCAGAGCGTTGGTGAGGTGAACCGCAGCAAATCCCTGATTCGGGCTATTGAAGGCCGCTCATCGGGCTATGGCCGTGGACGCCGTGGAGGTAGCGCCGGAGCTGGTGGCGCCGCCTCGGCCTCGCCTGTCGTCCAGCAGCTGAGCCCTGATCCCACTTCAACGGAACCGCTCGGCATCTTGGAAAGCGCTGGTTTGGATGCGGCCTCGTTCCGCGACAGGCTTGATGCAGTTGAACTGCGTTAATCATGGGGAAAATAAAATCCACATAATTAATTTGAGCCAACGATTTGGGCTTGGGCCCATGATTTGAGCTGATTCTGATCAAAATGGCTCGGGGGAGACTTGAACTCCCGACCTTGGGGTTATGAATCCCACGCTCTAACCAGCTGAGCTACCGAGCCGTGAGCTGAGTTTATCAGGCCCTGGGTGGCAGGAACTGGAGGGGATTGGTAGCGCCGGAGCTGGGGGGATGAATCTCGAAGTGGAGGTGGGGCCCGGTGCTGCGGCCGGTGCTGCCCATATGGGAAATGAGGGTGCCCTGATCAACCTCCTGACCAACCCGAACCAGCAGGCGGCTGTTGTGGCCGTACAGGGAGCGGCTGCCATCGGCATGGGCCAGGGTTACGAGATAGCCATAACCGCCGTCATGCCAGCCAGAAAAAACCACTCGCCCGGCCTTGGCTGCAACGATAGGAGTTCCGACGTTGTTGGCCACGTCGATGCCCTTGTGCATTCGTCCCCAACGCCAGCCATAACCAGAAGTGAAAACCCCCTTGGTGGGCCACATCCAGCCCTGGGCAGAACTGGGCCCGTCAAATGGCCTATTGAGCTGATCAAATCCGGGCAGTTCCGGCCAGCTGATGCCGCCGCTAGTGGTCGGCTTGAGGCCAAGCACCATACGGGTGCGCCCAGGGGACGACTGTGCAAGGCGCACCTGGCTTCCCACTACGAGCCTGGCAGTTTCAAGACCCGGATTGAGACGCAACAGCTCCTGGAGCGTCATGCCGTAGCGCTGGGCAATCTTGACAACCGTATCCCCAAAACGAACAACGGCTCGCTCTTCTACCGGGGGCAGGGACTGAAGGGGCGGTGTGCGGCGCAGCTCGCTGGTATCAATAGCTGCTAGCTGCTTGATCTGCCGGGACTGCTGGCTGGGAACTACTAGCCAATCACCCTGACGGAAATGATGGTCTTCATTGACATCGTTGAGCTTGGCTAGGCGCTCTTCCTCGAGCTTGAGGCGACTGGAAAGCTCTTCAACACTGATCGACTGGCGCACTTTCACCCATATCTTGTCGGTGCTGGGTGCGGGCAGGGCAGCGATCAGGGTATCAACGGAAGCCTTGTCGATATCAGCAAGGTCTAGAGCTGCGACCACTGCCGGAACGGCAATGGCGCAGGGGATCAGGAATCGCAGTGTCGTTTGCAAAGGCTTCATGCAGTTCATTCAGTCGGACAAAACTTGTGGAGAAGCCGATATCCCCAAGTCGGCCAGATAGTAGCGGACTGAACTCCCCGCCACAAGTGCCCCTTGTGACAACAAACGCTGTAGGGCTGCCCAGATCCCTGTCACCTCAGGGGATCACGCCAATGTCAGCGAACTCTGTTGCCGTATTGCCTCAAACAGCACCACCCCCACCGATACGGAGAGATTAAGGCTACGCACTCCGGCCTGCTGGGGCTGGTCGGCGCATGCCATTGGGATCGTGAGAGCCACATCAGCCGCGGCCAGCACATCCGTTGGCAGGCCATCGGTTTCGCGGCCAAACAGCAGCCAGTCATAGGCCTCGAATGCCCAACCGGTGTAGGGCTGGCTTGCATGGCTACTTAGGGCGACTAGGCGCCCGCCACTAAGTAGTCGCTGATCGGCAAATGCTGACCAGCTGGCGTGACAATGCAGAGACACCAGGGGCCAGTAGTCGAGGCCAGCCCGCTTTAGCTGACGATCATTGATTTGGAAGCCCAGGGGCTCCACCAGGTGCAGCTCCGTGCCGGTGGCAGCGCAGGTGCGTGCCACATTGCCGGTGTTGGGCGGAATCTGTGGCTGAAACAAGACGATTCGCGGCACGATCAATCAGGGGGCACGGCCAGTCCCAGGCTCGTCAAATTGAGAGCCCGACCAGCGATCACCAACCACATCACGCTGCAAAGGGGTGCCAGCTGTTGCTCCAATGACCCGAGACGGTCGCGAAACAGACCGCCGATCGCGGTGGGAGGCACCACCCCCCAACCTGTTTGCTCACTGACCAAAAGCACCGGCACTGCACAGCAACCGAGGCTGTTAGCAAGCCCTGCAGTGCGTTCTTGCCAGGCAAGACTGTCTAGATCGAGACCAGAGGCTACCCAGCTGCCGAGGGAATCGACTAGGGCCAGGCCAGGGGGCTTGAGGCACCGGAGCTCTTCCGCTAGGGCGCTATCAACCTCCAAAGTGGTCCAATGGAGTGGCCGCCGAATCAAATGGGCCTGGACCCGGTGCATCCAGGCGGCATCTTGCTCGGATGGTCGGGGCCCCGTTGCTAGGTAAGTAACCGGCAATCCGGACTGGTGGGCAAGGTACTCAGCCCAGCGGCTTTTGCCACTTCGGGCTGGACCGAGCACAAGGGTGCAAGCAGGGACGGGATCAACCACCACCATTCATGTTGTGCAGCGTGGCAACAGAAGACGGCGAGACACGATTGAGATAGCGGAAAATCCAGTACTTGAACACAGTCGCCAACACCACCGGGAAGGTGGCGATAAACAACATAATAAAGTTCTCTTGTGCGGGTAGACCTAGGTGGTTGGCTATCCCATCGAGCAGCACCGTCCAGCCCTCCGGGCTGTGAAAACCAACAAAGATATCCGTGAAAAGGATAATGGCGAAGGCTTTAGCGCTATCGCTTAGGCCGTACACAAGCTCGTCAAGAAAACCTCGCAGCACCTGGAGATCACGGCTACCAAACAAGCAAACAAACACAAAACCAACCAGACCACCAAGGTCGGCTAGCACGTTCTTAATGGCGTGGGTGCTCTCCAAGTCGGCCTCATTTTTAAGGGCTTGGGCTTTGCTTGCTAGCTGTACCTGCAGTTCATTGCGGCTGGGTAGGGGATTGCCATTCAAAAGCGCGTCAAACTCAATCTCTGCCTGGAAAACACGCAACTTCTCAACGGCCTTCTCCTCAAGCTTTGGCTTGGGATAGGTGAGGAACGCATTGTCTGGGGCGAAGCGATCAACTAGGGGCGAGAACACATAGGTTCGACTGATCTGCTGAACCAGCACCGGCACCAAAATCAGCAACAGCAGGATGCGCAGGGACACCAAAGTGGAATCGCGGCGGCGGCGAAAGCCAGCTACCACGTTCGCCTCCGCCTCGGGGTCGAGTTGGCGGCGCACCTGATCAACGACGCCGATCAGGCTGCGGGGCAACACCTCAGGGGAGCGACTGATGGCAGGCAGGGGATCCCTACTGGCGGCGTAGCGGGCCACAACAGACTCGATCAGCTGAAACTGGCGAATCTCCTGACCGGCCAGTTCGCCCCGGTGGGTTCGCAGCGTCTGTACAGACTGGCGACAGACCTCAAGGGCAGCTCGAAATCGGCGCAGCAACTGGGCCTGAGCTGACCTGGGAATGCGTAGTTCTAATTCCGGGCGTACGGGCCTGTCGTTGTAGTGCTCCAGCTCCATCCTCTGGATCAGCAGGGCGGCTTCATAACCTCGTTCCAGATCGTTACTTAGATCGAGGGCTTTGGCGCGCCCAAACGCCCCCATCCAGTTGGTCAATGCCATCGGATCAGCGCGAGAAGACCCACCAAGTGAGCATGGGCACGATCGTGCCCACCGTCAGCAACACCACGACCCAAGTAAAAGCGTTGCTTGACTGAGTTTCCTCCTTTGTGGGGATGTTGGTGGGCTGGCTCACAACCTCAGTAGTGATCGGTTCACCTGGATCTTCACCTCCCTGAAGCACTGTGAGCAGACGAGTCATCGCATCGAGACTTCCCTGGCGGTAGCGACCACCGTCGCGAATCGGCTGGGCCATGGTGCTGCGGGCTGTGCTTCGCAACAAACTGGCATCAAGTTGGGTGTCGAGACTAGGTGAGGTCACTACTGCGGCGCTGTTGGTCTGGCTGTCGATCAGGAAAAGAAGCTGATTTTGCTCACCGCCAGACTCTGACCAACGCTCCAGCACTTGGTTACCGAATTGGGGCAGGCTCAGCCCATAGTCGAGGCGATTAACAGTGATCAAGTGCGCATCGACGCGCTCTGCAACAAAGCTTTCGAGAGTTTTGCTGAGTTCGCTGATTGCGGCCCGGCTGAGCACGTCCGCGGTGTCAAGAATGCGCTCTTGGGGAGCTGCAGCCGGCAGGCCACTGGCGGCAATGGCCAGAGCTGCCGCCGGCATCAGGGTGATGGTAAAGCCAATAAACAGGGCGGCCAAAACCCCCAACAGGGGTATGCGACGGGACAAGCGCAGGGAAGGGGGCAACGGATCAGGCCCAACATGGAACTAGTTTGCCGCTTACGGGCCCTGTTGTCGCCTCCTGCTTAATGCTCATGGCCGCCTCCACTCCTGCAAGGATCTGCCTTTGGTCTGGGGTGGCCTCCCTGGCATTGGTGGTAGTGAATCAGACCACTGCCGCTAGCACCGATCCAGCCCTGGAACGGGCTGCCGTGTTGGCCAGCTTCCTGGCGGTAGGTTTAATGCTGGTGAGCATTCTCTGGACAAGGTACGAGCCAGAAGCGGCTGCTCGCGTTGCTCTGGAGGGGGTACAGGGGCTAGTGCTCGCAGAGGGGCTGCCTGATGACCTGGCCGAGGAGTTGGGCTGGGGCAGTCAGATGTTGCTTACCGCCAGTCCGGCGGCAGCGGTAGTAGTGCTTTGGCAGGGCAGGTGTCTGCTGCGCCGCGGCCTGCTAGTTGATGAGCCCTTTGAACCCGGGGCCATCTGCCGCCGAGCCCAGGAAAAAAATGCCGCTATCTCACTGGTAGACCTGCGTCTCTATCCAGGCAGGGCTGAATTTGAGAGGCTGCTACCCGGTGTGCCAGCGGTTGTGGTGCAGCCCCTCGGCTTAGAAGGGCTGGTGGTGCTTGCCGGCTGGTCGCCCCGCTGCTTCAGCCGCAGTGATCTGACCTGGCTTGAGGGTTGGGCCCAACGGCTTAGAGGGCGAATGGAGCCGGTTTGCGGGAGCCAGGTTTTGCTGGAGCCCGGGGAGGCAGGGTCACCCGGGTCTCTACCCGAGCCCCAGGACTGCTGAAGACAGCCAGTCCCTGCTTAGTAAGCACACCCTGAAGCTGCTTGGCGCGGGTGACCTGTGAGAAAGCCGTGCGGCGCAGCTCCACGTCACCAAGGGCCTCAATCTGGTTTGTCTGCCAATTCCAGGTGCAGCGATTGGCGACAAGGGAATCGGTTGGCTGATTCAGGCGGCAGTCCTGAGGAACCACCAGGGTATGCATGGAACCAATCACCTCAAAGCCCAGCCCGCTTAGGCGGGACTGATCCAGCAGGGCGGTAAAGGCATGGGGACTGGTGATCAGCTCTCGTGCCAGGTCAAGGCGAGTGTGGCTGGCATCAAGACGGGCCTTGCGGCCGAGATCCAGCACCTGCACAGGGGCCTGAAGGTCGATCACCTGAAGCAGGGAATTGCCGCTGAGGGCAGGGGACGAAAGAGTTTGGACGCCATTACCTGGTGTGCGCCGTTCCCCCCGCACTGGCCCTCGGCCGATCAGCTGGCCTGTGGTGGGGAACCAGTCTGCTGAACTGAGCGCCAGCTTCAAGCCGACCGTGCCTGGACGCTCCAAAAGGGGCATGCCCCTCAGTTCCAACTTGTCCTGCTTGATCCAGAACCGGGCGCGCTGAGCGGAGACACGCAGGTCCCCCTGGGAGGCCCGCGGACTGCGGTCCAATTCCATACGCTCCTGCTTGGGATACCAACGCACTCGGGTGGAGGTCACAACAAGTGGCTTGGGTCCAAGTCGCTGCAACCGGGTCGGGCCCTCCAGCTGCACCACCTCACCGTCATTGATCACGGTGCCGCTACTAGCTGTGACCCGATAAATGGGCTGACCCTTGGCGTAGATGGTGCCTCGCAGGTCGCGAGCCTGAGCAACACGGCGACTGAGGTCGTAGCGCACCTCCGGGCTGCTCAATTCCCACAGGGGACGTCCACTGGAATCCTTCTGGCGCAGGTTGAGGGAGCGGAAGACAAAAGGCTGGGCCGGCTGCTCCTTAGTTGCCTGGCTGCGGCAACCAACCAGCAGCACGGACAGGCTTGCTATCGCACCGAGACTCAGGGCCAGTAGGGGCAACCACTGCAGCCTGGCAGTCGCGGTCACAGAGGTGACTCGAGCTCAAGTCGCAACATCACCGGCTGCGGCTCAATCAGGGGGAGTCCCGGCTCGAGCTGACCCCATTGCTGGGCTACCAGCCAGGCGGGGGGATTACTACTGGGGGCGGTAGCAGACGCCAGCTGAGCACTGTCAAAGGGCTCCTGGCCGAGCTGTATCAGCATCCGATCAGAAAGCTCCGGTAGTAGCGGGGCCAACAGCACGGCTACCAAGCGGGTGGCCTCGAGCACTGCGTAGAGATCAGCTGCCACAAGCTGCTCCTGACCCTCCAGCTTCATTTGCTTCCAAGGTGCCCGGTCGTTGAGGAAGCCATTTGCCGCAATGGCTAGCTGCAGCGTGGCCTCGGCGGCGCGGCGGAAGTCCAGGTCGCCTAAGGCAGTATTCACGGTGTTACCCGCCGCAAGGGCAGCAACAGCCAGGGGGTGATCGCACTTTGCAGCGGCTCCGGCTGGAGGCACGGCATCGGCAAACCATCGCCGTGCCATCGAAGAGGTGCGGTTTAGCAAGTTACCGATCGTGTTGGCTAAGTCGTTATTGACCAGGTCGATGAAGCGCTGCTGTTGAAAATCACCGTCATCCCCAAAAGGAATGTCGCGCAGCAGATACCAGCGCACCGCATCGCGGCCGCAGCGCTCAAGCAGCACCTCAGGGTCGAGCACATTGCCGAGCGACTTGCCCATCTTCTGGCCTTCGCGGGTTAAGAAGCCGTGACCAAATACCCGCTCCGGCAAGGGCAACCCCGCCGAAAGCAGCATCGCCGGCCAATAAACTGCATGGAAGCGCAGAATATCTTTACCGATCACATGTAGCTGGGCCGGCCAACCACGCTCCAGCACCTGCTCCAATACAACAGGCTCGGCTGGGTCGAGCAGGGCCGTCAGATAGCCGAGCAGGGCGTCAAACCACACATAAAAGGTATGGCCTTCATGGCCG
>ERZ887849.2342-NODE-2342-length-15792-cov-34.737053_pt1 | contig 15792 bp, 17 predicted proteins | sample MGYA00521267_ERZ887849 | MGnify/ENA primary metagenome ERZ887849 (study PRJEB32303, sample SAMEA104408601) | aquatic metagenome | biome: Brackish water; feature: Pelagic; material: water | place: Baltic Sea | collected 2014-06-06T16:11:00 | depth 2,863 m ... | reverse complement strand
GCTTGATTCCTGCAGCCATAGAAATGACCACCGCATTCGGGGCAATTTCATCTCTGATTTCAGCCAGCACGTCTTTGATTTGATAAGGCTTTACCCCTAAAACGATCAAATCGGCATCGCCGGCGAGCAAAGCATTAGCGTCAGCTGCTTCCTCGATGGCCATCGCGCTTATTCCCCTGGCACGCAACGCATCGGCAGAGAGTATCGATTTAGTGGTTGCGGAAATTAGCTCAAGCGGGTGACCGCTGGCAATCAATCCGGTTAGAACGGCCGAGCCCATCGATCCGGTTCCTAAAAAGCACACTCTTAGTTTTTCCATCTTCAAAGCTTACGAGGACTAGAGAAAGCCAGCTACCAGCGGGAAGCCGATGAAAACTGCGATGTTCATAATGGTGTGGGCAATCACCAGCGGAGCCACCCTGCCAGTTCGTATGAACAAGTAGCCAAAGACCAAGCCCATTACAAAGTTGCCAAGGAAAGCCGAAAAGCCCTGATACAGGTGATAGCTGGCCCTAAACAAACTGGAGAGAATTACCACCGAAATGATCGTTATTTCCGGTCTGATAATTTTTAGTTTTTTCGTAAAAAATGCAACCGCGATGATTTCTTCCTGAAGACCTGATCGCAGTGCAGCAAGCACCAGCACGACCGGCGTCCACCAGTAATCACCCAACGAGCTCGGCACAATCCTGGAGGTTAGCCCAAGATTCAAAGCGACCACGTAAAGAGCGATGCCGGGAATGCCAATAATCAGTGGCAGCGAGATGCCTATAATCCAGTCTTTTTTCACAGGCATTAAGCCGATTTTTATCTTGTCCATCCGCAAAAAATAAAGCGCCAATAGCACTGGCACCAATGCCAGTGAGATTGAGGCAAGTTGGCTGACTAAATCTAGCCAAGGAGTTTTTGCCAGCGGTTGGTTGATGGTCGTTACTGAACCAGCTAAGCCTTGGGTGCTTGTTAGCTTTCTAGCAAGACTAAGAATCGAATAAATTGCGCTTGCACCGAGAGAAACCATCAGCACCAACCACAGTTCTTGCGAGTGTTTGCGCATCTAATACCTAACTGTTTGAACTCAAAATTTTAAAGCTTGTTCTCTTAGGTTATCCAGCTGGGGGTGACCCACGGTAGTTTGTTCTTGTGGCCAAGACAAAAATTGATTATCGATGCTCCGACTGCGGCTGGACGACTCTAAAGTGGTCGGGCCAGTGCGGTCAGTGCCAAGCCTGGGGAACAATCGCCGAGGCCACACAAACCACCAAGGCAAAGGCCGCCAGAATCGCTGTCGGGCATGAGGCCAGGCCAATAACCGAAGTGGCCGTGGTGACCGATGGTTATCAAAAAACCATGGTTTCTGAATTTGATCGAGTTTTAGGTGGCGGCCTGGTTGCCGGTGCCGCGATACTGCTCTCCGGTGAACCAGGAGTTGGCAAGAGTACGTTGTTGCTAGAGGTTGCATCGAGGCTTGCAAAGAGCGGTAAAAGGGTTCTCTATGTTTCCGCAGAGGAATCCGCCAGCCAAGTAAGACTGCGTGCTCAACGAACCAATGCCCTGAGCGAGAATCTTTACCTGGCGGCTGAAACTGATTTAGGTCACGTCCTTGGGCAGTTCGAGCAGGTAAAGCCTGAATTGATGGTCGTGGACTCAGTTCAGACCATTAGCTCTGATGACATCGACGGTGCCGCCGGAATGCCGGCGCAAGTTAGAGAAGTTGCGTCCAACCTGATTCGGCTAGCAAAGCAGAATTCCACGCCAGTTATCTTGGTCGGCCACGTCACTAAAGACGGCTCTATTGCCGGCCCTAGAACGCTGGAGCACCTAGTTGATGTTGTTTGTCACTTCGAGGGTGACCGTCAAACAGCACTTCGGTTCGTAAGAACCCTGAAAAATAGATTTGGCCCCACCGACGAGGTTGGTTGCTTCGAAATGACCGGCGAGGGCATCGCGGAAGTTATTGACCCGAGTGCGCTGTTCGTTTCCAGCGGCAGCACGCCGGTTTCTGGAACCTGCATAACCGTGGCGGTCGAAGGCAGGCGCCCACTGAGAGCTGAGATTCAGGCACTTGTTGTGAAGAGTAGCTCCCCGCAGCCAAGGCGTGTCACAAACGGCGTGGACAGCTCCCGAGTGGCAATGCTGCTTGCTGTGCTGGAGCGAAGAGCTGGAATCTCGCTTAGCGACAAGGATGTTTATGTCTCAACGGTTGGCGGAATGAGAATTATTGAGCCCGCCGCCGATCTGGCAATCGCGATTGCCATTGCTTCTGCAGTCAGCGACAAACCCGTATCAACCAAAGTCGCGGCCTTCGGTGAAATATCACTATCGGGGGAGGTCCGCGGGGTTGCTAATCTTTCGCAGCGAACCAATGAGGCCAGTCGACTGGGCCACAAGATAATTATTGATTCAACAAGTGGGCAGCTAAAAAAGGCCCTCACTCAAGCACTGGCCCAATCGGACCAGTCGCAATAGGTGTCTAGTTGAGGATGAAGCGAACATCCTCGGAGATAACTCCGTTCACCTCAGCTTTTAGCTTGTAGGTGGCGCCGCCGCCGGGAACTGCCTGCATCCCCTGGGCTGCACTACAGCCTTCAGAAGATGAATAAACCCGATCCCAGGCAGATGGCTCAGCCTTCAGCGGGACGTTGGCCTGAAGCAAAACAGTCAAATCTTTGCTGTCGGACCGATCACAGTCCCTGGACGAATAATAGGTCTGCTCGCCCGATGTGATGGTGAAGAAAGTCACTCTTGATCCAACATTAAACCGGCAGTCCACCAAACCAGTGTTGGTTACTTCGTACCAAAGATACGGAATCGCATCGGATGAAAAATTATTTAGAGTTTCGCTGACTTGAGTTGCCTGATCGAAGGTCCCGACCATTGCTGCCAATGAGACCACGCCTGGTGCACAATCAGTGATTTCAGCCGCAACACCCACTTCGGTTTCCTCGGGAGCAGGCTCAACCTGGGCCTGGCTCTGCCCAATTACAAGCTGGGATACTAACCAAATTGCGATCACTAAAACCGCCACAATGCCCAAGGCTGCGACTCGTCTTCTTCTAATGATCACGGGGTCTAGTTGGGTCATGGGACAAATCTAGCTAGAGGTGCTTGAGCATGCGCGAGTTTCCAAGCGTGTTTTGCTTAACTCTTGCAAGATCCAAAAATTCTGCGACGCCGTTATCGTGAGAACGAACTAGCTCTGCGTAGGTGGCTGGGTCGACTGGAACATCTGATATCACCTGATAGCCATTTGCAGAGAAAAATTCTTTTTCGAATGTCAGACAAAACACCCTTGTCACGCCAAGGGCCTTTGCCCTGGCTTCAAGTTCGAACAACAGCGCCTTACCAATGCCCTGGCGCTTGGACTGCTCGTCAACCGCTAAAGTCCTGACCTCAGCTAAGTCTTGCCACATCACATGCAGCGCACCGAATCCAAGCAGCTTGGAATCTTGCTCGGCAACCACAAATTGTTGAATTGCTTCGTAGGTTTCGACCATTTCTTTGCCAAGCAGCACTCGGTTATCGACCAAGGGCGCAGCAATTTTGCTTATGGCTGGGACATCGGTGGTTTTAGCTGATCGGATTTGGAACATTAGGTAATTATGAACTACTCAAGCCTTGAGAGAAAGCAGGACTTCGTTGCGCCTCAGAAAAAACGGGGTTGTTGGGGCGTTGTAGCGCGCATAAATCGGCGTCGGTTCAAACTCAATTCCTTGGGCCGAAAGCAGATCCTTGAGTTTTCTTTCGTTATTTGGAAACGATTGATTGCCCACCGTGCCAGAGAACCTGATGGCCGCCATTTTTACCGCCGGATGCTCGGTAATCTTTAGGTTTGCTCCAGCCGGGGTGGGCATGTCAGCCATCGCCATGTCATGAGGCATCACAAAAGAAACTTCAAATCCATCATCCACGGGAACTTCAGTGACCGGGGTGGTCATTGGGATTTGCCTTGACTCTTGATTGCCCCCGAAAATAAAATTCGCGAGCTTTCTAAAAGCCTGATTGCCAGCGGAAAGCATGTTTCCGGATTCAAGCGTAGAGACGGTGATGAAGGGCGCATACGCGCGCACTTCAAAGTCCTTATAGGACTTCACCACCTCGTACTTTTGGACCTCGGTCATGCCTTGGCTACGGTCTCAGTCTCTCGGGAGTTTGCAACGAAACTGAACTCGCCCTCGAGGTAATCAACCAAAATATCCTGCGAGTTGCCGATGTAGCCGGTGAGGATACGCTCGGAAATTGCATCTTCAATTTCACGCTGCACGGCCCTTCGAAGCGGCCTGGCTCCCATTGTCGGCTCGTATCCAAGCTCGATTAGTCTCTCCTTGGCCGATGTGGTCAAAGTCAGCTTCAAATCGCGGTCGTCCAAACGAAGCTGAAGCCTCGAAATAAACAGATCAACGATCTGCAATAGCTCCTCACGAGATAGCTGTGGGAAGACGATTACGTCATCAACTCGGTTCAAGAACTCGGGCTTGAAATTCTTCTTCAGCTCCTCGTTCACCTTGCCCTTCATTTGGGTGTAGTCATTCTGGCTGTCACCCTCGAGAGAGAAACCAAGTGTGCTGCCAGTGATTTCCCTGGTGCCCAAGTTTGTGGTCATGATGATGATTGTGTTCTTGAAGTCCACAACGCGTCCCTGGCCGTCGGTCAAACGACCCTCTTCGAGAATCTGCAACAGCGAGTTGAAGATGTCCGGGTGGGCCTTTTCGATCTCATCGAACAGCACAACTGAGAATGGCTTACGACGAATCTTCTCGGTCAGCTGACCACCTTCTTCGTAGCCAACGAAGCCCGGAGGGGCTCCAAATAGCCTAGAAACAGTGTGCTTCTCGCTGTACTCGCTCATGTCAAGCGCGATTAGTGCGTCCTCGTCCTCAAACAAGAACTCCGCCAGGGCCTTGGCCAACTCGGTCTTTCCAACACCGGTCGGGCCGGCAAAGATAAACGAACCAGATGGGCGCTTTGGATCTTTCAACCCTGCACGCTGGCGGCGAATGGTCTTTGAAAGCGCGGCAATTGCCTGCTCTTGGCCAATGACTCGCTTGTGGAGACCGTCCTCCATGTAAATAAGCTTGGCGCCTTCGTCCTCGCCTAGCTTGAATACTGGAATACCAGTTGCCTGAGCAATAACTTCGGCGATAAGTGCTTCGTCAACAACCCCTGGGGTGTCTAAGCTGCCATCGCGGAATTCCTTCTCCATGCGAACCTTTTCGGCGGTGAGCTTTTTCTCCTCATCGCGCTTGGTTGCTGCGGCTTCAAAGTCTTGATCTGCAATCGCCTGCTCTTTGGCTTGGCGCACGACAGCCACTTTTTCTTCCATTGCCTTGAGCTCTGGAGGAGCTGACAGGAAGCTGAGCCTCAACCTGGCACCGGCCTCATCAATCAAGTCAATGGCCTTGTCCGGCAGGAACCTGTCGGTCACGTAGCGATCGGACATTGAGACTGCTGCAACGATTGCACCGTCGGTTATCGAGACCTTGTGGTGAGCCTCATAGCGGTCGCGCAGCCCCTTAAGAATGTTGATTGCAAGCGCCGGGGATGGCTCTGCAACCTGAATCGACTGGAACCGCCGGGCCAACGCAGCATCTTTTTCAAAGTGCTTTCGATATTCATCCAGGGTTGTCGCCCCGATGGTCTGAAGCTCGCCTCTTGCGAGCATCGGCTTCAAGATCGACGCGGCATCGATAGCGCCCTCTGCGGCTCCGGCACCAACAAGGGTGTGGATTTCATCGATAAAAGTAATGATGTCTCCGCGAGTGCGGATTTCCTTTGTTACTTTCTTTAGTCGCTCTTCAAAGTCACCACGGTAACGGGACCCCGCGATAAGGCTTCCCATGTCAAGGGTGTAAAGCTGCTTGCCACGCAGCGTTTCCGGCACTTTTCCAGCAACGATTGCAAGAGCCAACCCTTCGACAATTGCCGTTTTTCCAACCCCTGGTTCACCAATCAAAATCGGGTTGTTCTTGGTTCGGCGGGAAAGAATCTGCATTACGCGTTCGGTTTCTTTGTCACGACCCACTACTGGGTCAAGTTTTCCTTCTGCGGCAGCGTGCGTGAGGTTCCTGCCGTACTGGTCAAGGATCGTAGAACCCTTGGCCTGAGGCTGGGCTTCTCCGCCAACTGAAACGCTTTCCTTGCCCTGGTAACCAGATAGCAACTGAATAACTTGCTGACGAACCTTGTTTGTGTCGGCTCCGAGCTTGGTTAGCACCTGAGCAGCAACACCCTCACCCTCGCGAATTAGTCCAAGAAGTAGGTGTTCGGTTCCGATGTAGCTGTGTCCTAGCTGAAGTGCCTCTCGCAGGCTTAGCTCAAGAACCTTCTTGGCCCGTGGGGTAAACGGAATGTGCCCGGATGGCGATTGCTGGCCCTGACCGATAATGTCTTGGACCTGTTCTCTAACCTGCTCAAGGTTTATGCCCAGCGCCTCAAGCGCCTTCGCGGCAACGCCCTCGCCCTCGTGAATCAGACCGAGCAAGATGTGCTCAGTTCCGATGTAGTTGTGGTTTAGAAGCTTGGCCTCTTCTTGAGCAAGCACAACGACTCTGCGAGCCTTGTCTGTAAATTTCTCGAACAAGTTAGCACCTTTCAAAATCCGTAATCAAAATGCTACGGGGGTGCTTGACACAAAACTAGCGCTGTTCGCCCAAGGCGTTAGCGCGTTTAGCCCGCTCTTCTGCTTCGATCTTCGCGTAGACATCGCGCTCACCTTTATCGGCGCGCAAGATGGAGCGCATCATGATCCAAAATATCACTCCGACCGCGGCTGGCGGAATCAGTGAAATTAACACGTCTAGCAAGGTCTCCCAAGCAGTCATCTCCACCTACTTCACCAACGGGAACAAGATGGTTTCCCGAATACCTAGGCCGGTGAGCGACATTAAGAGTCGATCGATACCGAGCCCTAAGCCACCGGAAGGCGGCATACCAAACTCCAAAGCCTTCAAAAACTCTTCATCCAGCTTCATGGCCTCCGGATCTCCGGTGGCCGCCAATTGCATTTGAGCCACGAAGCGCTCCCGCTGGACAACCGGGTCCACCAACTCGGAGTAACCAGTGGCTTGCTCGTAACCCATGATGTAAAGATCCCATTTTTCAACAACGCCAGCCTTACTGCGATGATCTCTAGTCAAAGGCGAAGTGTCCACCGGAAAATCAATCACAAACGCAGGACCGGTAAGCCCAGGCTTCACAAAGTGCTCCCAAAGCTCTTCAACATACTTGCCGTGCAGCGGGTGGTCGATTTCAATGCCGACAGTGTCTGCAAGCTTCTTCAACTCCGCAACTGAAGTTTCCGGTGTGACTGTCACACCGCAGGCCTCCGACAAGGATTCATACATCGAAACTCTTGGCCAAGTGCCGCTTAGGTCGTTGACTGTGCCGTCCTCGAGCTGAACCACTTGAGTTCCAAGAACATCGGATGCGGCGTTTTGGATTAGGGCTTGAGTCAGATCCATCATGGTGTGGTAATCGCCGTATGCCTCGTAGGCCTCGAGCATTGCAAACTCAGGTGAGTGGGTTCTGTCCGCGCCTTCGTTTCTGAAGTTTCGGTTTATTTCAAAGACTCTTTCCAAACCACCCACAACCGCTCGCTTCAGGAATAGCTCCGGTGCAATTCGAAGATACAAGTCAGTGTCAAAGGCATTCGAGTGGGTCTTGAACGGCCTGGCAGATGCGCCGCCGTGCATGACCTGCAGCATCGGTGTCTCAACCTCAATAAAGGCCTGCTTAGCAAAAGTGTTTCGAATCGACTGCATCACTCCAGCGCGAATCTTCACGACCTCGCGAGCCCGGTCTCGGACAATCAAATCGATGTAGCGGTGTCGAACTCGAAACTCTTCGCCCAGTTCGTTATGAAGGTTGGGCAGTGGCCGAAGAGTCTTTGCTGCCATTAGCCACTTGGTGGCCAAAACACTTAGCTCGCCGCGCTTAGAAGTAATAACCTCGCCCTCGACAAAAACATGATCACCCAAATCGACAAGGTCTTTCCAGCTGTCAAGCTGCTCTTGCCCGGCTTTATCAAGACTGATCATTGCCTGGATTCGCTCCCCAGAGCCGGACTGCAAAGTGGCGAAGCAAAGCTTGCCGGTGTTTCGAAGAAACATGATTCTTCCGGCCAGCCCGACTTGGTCACCGGTCGCGATGTCCTGTTCAAGATTTGGATACTTGGCCTTGGTCGCCTCAATGGTGTGAGTGATTGGCAGCGTGACAGGGTAAGCGGAACCCAGAGCGTTTAGCCGCTCACGCTTGTCCATCCGGACTGCAATTTGCTCGGGGAGGTCTATCTCCTCGTACTCTTCGCCCACTTTAGACACCACCTACTAATAAATTATCGATTAGACGAACTTCTCCGACCCATCCGGCAATCACCATTCTGGCGCCTGCTACGCCTTCGGTGACCGCAAAAGTATCCGGGTCAACTAGTTCTAGATAGTCAAGTCTAATAATTGGATCGAGCTGCGCCATTGCAGCCTCGATGCAGTCAGCTTTTGTTTTCTTTTTTGAGCCCGCAATCAAGGCCTTATGAAGTGTCCTTGCGGCCGGAATTAGATCCTTGGGGATGCGCTGGTTCCTGCTTGAAAGAGCTAAGCCTTCTTCATCACGCACTGTTTCGCAGGCCACTACTTTTATTGGTTCGCGATCCCCGTTGGCAACCTGTTGCCGAACCATTTGGGTGACCAACATCAACTGCTGCGCATCCTTGGATCCAAAGAACGCAACATCAGGTTGAACCAAATTGAACAACCGATTGACAACTGTCAGCATGCCGTCAAAGTGGCCAGGCCTAACTGTTCCCTCAAACAGAGCCCCAAGCTCACCAGCGGATATTTCCTTGACGCCACTCGCCGGATAAACCTCATTACTACTTGGGGCAAACAAAACATCAACCCCGGCGTCGCTTAGCACCCGGGCATCAACGCCGAGGGTTCGAGGATAGTTTTCCAGATCGTCGCCCTCACCGAATTGTCTTGGGTTCACGAAAACCGACACCACAATAAACAAACCCTGGTCTTGAGCTTTTTTGACCAAGGACAAATGTCCTTTGTGAAGTGCTCCCATCGTTGGGATAAACCCAACGCGTTTTCCGTCGGTATCAGCGATCGCTAAAGCTTGTTCTAATTCCACAATCTTTTGAGCTAGTTGCATCAGAGCGCATCCTTCGGGTCAATCTTGCTAACCGGCTGCGACAGCGCAGTCTCTACAGCACTTCTAACTACCGGTGCTATTAGTCTGGCGGGATTTTGGATTCCTGCGTCTTCCAAAATGCCAAGAGCTTGTCTGACAACCAAAGAGGAAAAACTATTCGCAACCTCAAAAGCCTCTGCGTAGGCGGCTCTTTGGTCCTCAGTTATCACCATTGGCTCAGCGCCTAGCTCAATGGCCAAGGCCTCGGCAATGGGCGTGAGGGGCTCTGGCGCGCTCACAGCAATAGAGGTGTTTTTTAGAACAGTTAGGTCCATTGATGTGCCAGTGAAGTGCATCACCGGATGCATGGCGATCGGAATTGCTCCAAATCTGGCAGCATCCGCTAACACCGAATACCCAACCAATGGCGAGAGGTGGACCACTATTTTCTTTGGTCCAAACAATCCAAGATCGGCCAGCCCTGCGCAAGTTATTTCCAAGTCACTCGAGGGGATTGCAAGCAAAACTAAATCAGCATCCTCAACAACCGCTGCCATATTGGCGATTGGCACGTCGGGAATCAGTGCTTCGATTCGATCGATGGCCTCAGGGCTTTCAACGAATACTCCGATTAGCTCATGCCCGGCTGCAGCCCAGGCTTTGGCAAGTACCGGGCCGGCTGGGTCATCCCCGACAACACCAATCTTCATCTAGCTAGCCTTCCAGTTTCAATCAGAATCAGAACTCGGTGGCGTTTTGCAGTTCCACTGCGAAACCAATCCACCGATTGTTAAGGCTACGGCGCCAACTAACCCAAACGAGCTGGATAGCATCAAATTCTCCGGCGCAACGCTAAAACTTACGAGCCAAATAATCACGCCGACGTGCCAGCCGGCGAACAACGCGCCAGCCAAAACCGAAGCTCTTGCAAGAATCAAGACTCGAACGGCGTAAAAGGGGTTTGGCCTTTCTGGCCTTATTCCTTCTTTGTAGCGTCCAAGTTGCTTGCGATATCGGTAAATCGGAAAACTGAATAGGTAGTTTGCGAGCGCAAGCACCAGCAAGCTGATTGGCAAGCTGATCGGACTGGCAGGAAAAACATAGCCAAACCCTGCTGAGAGCTGAGCCACAGTAAGACCCAGGACTAGGCCAACAACTGAAAATCCGGCCGCTGATTTGCCCATCGATCCATTCACTGGATTACCCAGACCATTGAATCCATGCCCTTTGCCAGTTCCTTGACTGGGCCAACCCCGGTGAGCGCACCATCTGGGTCTACTTCCAACCAAGGAATCAGAACGAATGCTCTCTCTTGGGCTCTGGGATGAGGAATGACAAGCGATTTGGTATCAACGACGCTGGTCCCAAATGTGATGATGTCAAGATCTAGAGTGCGCGCTGCCCATTTGGTCGAGCGAATCCTGCCAAATTTATTCTCGATTTCGTTGAGCCTCGAAAGTAACTTTTTTGGAGAAAGAGAAGTGTCGATGATTGTCACAGCATTTATATACTCCGGCTCACTTGGATCGACACCCTGCTCAGTGAGCGCGTGGGAGCGGTATTTTTTTGAGTTCGCAACTAGTTCAACGCCGCGAAGTTTGCCGATTTGTTTTTGAGCCTTAGAGATAGTTTTTTCTTTATCGCCCAGGTTTGCTCCCAGAGCTATGACGGCCCTAGTTTTCATCTCTTGATCCAGCCAGGGTTACTGACACATCTTGAAACTTTTGGCCGAGCGGGGCATTTGGTTTGTGAACAGTGACTGTTGAACGAAGAACCCGCGGATCATATTTCAAACAAGCACTAACCAGAGCCCTCGCCAATGACTCAATCAGATCAAATCGCGTTCTTGCCGATAACTCAGTTACCAAATCAGCGATAGCAGCATAGGAAACAGTGGAATCAATAGAATCCTCCAAACCAGAATCAACATCCAGGTGAATATCAATTAGAAACTCTTGACCGAAGTCCTTTTCATGCTGCTGGACACCGTGATAGCCGAAGACCGATAGGCCGTCGATTCTGATTTTATAAATCACTTGGTCTCCTGATGATTCTTCAAGGAAGAAACGATGGCGATTGCATCGCTGGTGCTTTGAACGTCGTGAACCCTCACACCCCATAGTTTTCGCTGAAGCAACAAAGCTGTCAAGACCGCAGTGGCAACATCTCGTCTCGGCATGGAGACCGAAGCTGGATCTCGGGCGCTCAACGCGTGAGCTAAAAAGCGTTTTCTGGAAGCCCCGACCAAGACCGGTAGCCCCAGTTGCTCAAGCTCATCCAGGCGATTCACTAGGTCCCAGTTTTGGTAAATATCTTTTGCAAAACCTAGGCCCGGATCAACGACAATTCGACTTCTTGAGATCCCGGCAGCTACCGCCATGGCCACCTGTTCAGCTAGCTCCGCAACAACCTCGCGCGCGACATCAGAGTACTGAGCCATGGATTCCATTTTGTCCGCGTGACCGCGCCAGTGGCCGAGCACATACTTGCAATCTAGATCCTGGATAGCCGCGAACATCTGAGGGTCCGAAAGCCCACCGGAGATGTCGTTGACGATGCTTGCGCCAGCCTTGACAGCCTTTCTTGCCGTGGCTGCGTTCATTGTGTCAACCGAGATAGTGATATCAAGATCGCTCTTGATGGCCTCAATAACCGGAAGAATTCTTGCCTGCTCTTCGGCCGGAGTCACCCGCACCGCTCCTGGCCTTGTCGACTCCCCACCAACATCGATGATTTGTGCTCCCTGAACGCTCAACATACTTGCCTGCTCAAGAGCCCTTGCAGGTTCTAGGAATTGCCCACCGTCACTGAAAGAGTCCGGGGTTACATTCAGCACGCCCATTAGTAGCGGCCTGGTCCAGCCCGTCATGATTTTTTATTTATTAGCCCCAGGACCTCAGCGCGATAGCTGGGTTCTGTGTATAGGCCCCTTGATGCCAGGGTCACGGTATTTACATCTGGCTGGCGAGCACCCCTGGATGCAACGCACTGATGCCTGGCTTCAATAACAACTAAAACACCCTTGGCATCTAGGGCCTTTTCGAGAGCGTCCGCCACCTCGGCGGTTAGGTTCTCTTGAAGTTGAGGCCTTGCCGCAAGAACCTCAATAACGCTCGCAAGCCTTCCAAGACCCGCCAGCTTTTTGTTCGGCAAATAGGCAATGTGGGCGACTCCGGTAAAAGGAAGTAGGTGATGCTCACAGATCGACACCAGCTCGATGTCCTTGAGGATTACCGCCTCGGAGTTGACTGCATCAAACATGTCGCCGATTACGCTTTGAGGATCAACCCCAATGCCGCGAAAAAAAGAGGTGTATGCCTCTGCGACTTTGGTGGGGGTGTTTTTCAAAGCAGGCCGGTTGGGATCTTCGCCGATTGCCTCGAGAAGTTCGACTACTGCCGCCTTGATGCGATCAGTCTGCATTTTTGACTGCCGGTTCTGTTTTGTCCTCAAGAGCTTCTAGCTGAACAACCTTGCGCTTGGGAACCGCAATCGGGCCCTTGTTGGTTCCGGTGCGCTTGGTTGAGGATCGCCATGCGGTTCTTGCCGGAACCTTCTTCACAGCCTTAAAGATCTTTGCTATCTCGTCTTGATTTAGGGTCTCCTGCTCAAGCAATGATTTAGCAAGCTTGTCCAGAACAGCTCTGTTCGTCGTTATGGCTTTATAGGCCTCATCTTGGGCGCGATCCAGAATTGCACGTACTTCCGCGTCCACCTGCTGAGCCATCTCGTTTGAGTAGTTCGCGTGGGTCGCCAGTTCGCGGCCCAAAAACGGCTCGTTGTTTCCGCTGCCAAGAGAGATGGCACCAATCTTTTGACTCATGCCGTACTTAGTAACCATCTGGCGGGCAATGCTCGTTGCCTTCTCAAAGTCGTTAGAGGCTCCAGTAGTAGGGTCCTTGAACACAACTTCTTCTGCGATACGGCCTCCCATTGCGTAGGCAATCTGATCCAGAAGCTGGTTGCGGCTGATTGAATAACGATCTTCCATGGGCATAACCATGGTGTATCCAAGAGCTCGCCCTCTTGGCAAAATAGTGACCTTGGTAACCGGATCCGAGTAGTTTCCTGCGCCGGCAACAAGTGCGTGACCAGCTTCGTGATATGCAGTTACTAGACGCTCTTGATCTTTCATGATCGAGGACTTCTTCTGCGGTCCACCGATCACGCGGTCAATAGCCTCATCGATAATCTCGTCGGTTATTTCGGTGCGGTTGAGTCTCGCGGCCAGGAGTGCAGATTCGTTCAGCACGTTTGCTAGATCAGCACCGGTGAACCCAGGTGTGCGTCTTGCAATCAGGCTCAAATCCACGCCTTCGGCAATTGGCTTGGACTTTGAGTGAACCTTCAAAATCTTTGCGCGACCCTTCAGGTCAGGAGCAGTCACGCCAACTTGGCGGTCGAATCTGCCCGGGCGCAACAGCGCCGGATCCAAAACATCCGGTCGGTTTGTCGCAGCAATCAAAATAACGCTGGCGTTGGTGTCAAAGCCATCCATCTCGACCAGCAACTGGTTTAGAGTCTGCTCGCGCTCATCGTTACCGCCGCCAATTCCAGTTCCGCGGTGACGGCCAACTGCGTCGATCTCATCGATGAAAATAATTGCGGGGGCAGCCTGCTTGGCCTGCTCGAAGAGATCTCTAACTCGAGAAGCTCCAACTCCCACGAACATCTCTACGAAGTCAGAACCTGAAATCGAGAAAAAAGGAACTCCGGCTTCGCCTGCAACTGCCTTCGCGATCAGAGTCTTTCCGGTTCCCGGAGGGCCGTAAAGCAGCACGCCTCGAGGAATCTTTGCGCCCATGTCCAAAAACTTCTTTGGGTTCTTTAGGAAATCTTTTAGCTCCGTGAGCTCTTCAATGGCCTCTTCGATCCCCGCGACATCATCGAAGGTGACATCGGAAGTCTCCTTTGTGACCATCTTCGCCTTGGATTTACCAAACTGCATGACCCCTCGGCCACCGCCAGACATAGAGCTCATCAAGAACCAGAACAGTGCTCCGATGATGATGAATGGTAACAACGAGCCCAGAATTGCTAGATACCAGGGGGTAGAGGGAACTTCGTCTGTCCAGCCCTCTGAAATTTGAGAGTCAGCAACAATTTCAGCAACGGTTACAGCTCGACCTGACACAAAGTAGAACTGAACGCTCTGGCCGAACTCGGCATCCGGGTTCCTAAGCTCTACGTCGACTCGCTGGTTGCCATCAAAGATAGTGACCTTTTCAGCGTCACCGGACTTGATCATCTCGAGACCAACTTGAGTGTCCACCTTGGTGAACTGCTGGGCACCAATAAGGCTTGTTCCGATCAGAAGAACCGACAGCGCGAGCGCTATCCAAAGCCACGGACCACGCAAAAACTTCTTGAAAGTCATGGGTGTCTTTGCCTTGCTCTTGTCTTTAGGGGTCATATCCTTCGAAGAAGCTTCGTCTTTTTTGGCTGCGTCTTTGTTAGCTAGGTCTTTTTCAGTCGGGTCTTTTTTGGTCAGGTCTTTTTTGGGTGCGGTGTCTTTTTTAGTTGCCATGTCTTTATTCGATGCCATTCGTTTAAGAGTAGACCGCAGGTGACAGCACGCCAACTCCGTCTAATGATCGGTAACGCTCGTTGTAGTCGAGTCCGTAACCAACTACGAACTCATTGGGGATATCAAACCCCACCCACCTGACATTTATCTGAACCTTTGCAGCATCTGGCTTGCGAAGCAAAGTGACCACCTCAACCGAGGCTGCACCTCGGTTGGCAAGGTTGGTAGTTAGCCAAGAAAGAGTCAGACCAGAATCGATGATGTCCTCCACGATCAACACGTGTCGGTCAGTAACGTCAGTGTCAAGATCCTTCAGGATTCTTACTACCCCTGAAGAAGTGGTTCCGGAACCGTAGGAAGAAACTGCCATCCAGTCTTGGGAGGTTGAAAGCTGCATTGCCCTGGAAAGGTCTGCCACGAATGGCACGGCACCCTTTAGCACTCCAACTAGAAGCGGGTCCTTGTCTTGGTAATGAGCATCAATCTGTCCAGCAAGCTCTAAAACCTTCTCGGCAATTTGGTCTGCAGTGACTAGCACCGTCGTAATGTCTGGGTGATTTAAGTGCAATGCACGGCTCCCGTTTGATAGATGGTTAGACGCTTTTAAAGACAAGCTCTTGGCTTACTCGCTCTACTGTAATGCCAGAAAGAACCAGCTTGTTTTGTCCGTGCCAATTAGTAATAAGTTCATCGATTCCGATCACTTGAGATCGAGAAACAGTCTTCGCGCCGGCAGCAATTGCAGTTTCAAACAGCGCCCTTCGGCGAAGCCCGGGCAGCACTCCTTTAAGGCTTGCAATCGATAACTTAGTTTCGTTACTCGAACTTGACACGGTTGCCTCTACAACAAGCTCTTGAGCCACGGAAAGCAGAACATCATCTGACTCACTGGCAAGTTCGGCGGTTCTTGCAAGAGCGCTCGCGAACCCAGGACCAAGCTCGGCTTCAAGTGTGTCAAGTAGCTGTCGAATGCGCACTCGGGTGAACTTCGGGTCCTTGTTGTGAGGGTCCTGCCAGGCTTCGATATCTTGGTCAAGACAGGCCTGTAAAAGAACTTCGCGCTTGATACCAAGCAAGGGCCTGACTAGTTTTTTGTTCTCATCAAAATCTTGCATGCCCGCAATTGAGCGCAAGCCCGA
>ERZ887849.2335-NODE-2335-length-15832-cov-6.351461_pt1 | contig 15832 bp, 16 predicted proteins | sample MGYA00521267_ERZ887849 | MGnify/ENA primary metagenome ERZ887849 (study PRJEB32303, sample SAMEA104408601) | aquatic metagenome | biome: Brackish water; feature: Pelagic; material: water | place: Baltic Sea | collected 2014-06-06T16:11:00 | depth 2,863 m ... | reverse complement strand
AGCCCGGCGCGAATCGGGAATCCGCTGGCGAAAACTGTGGAAGGCGCCCACCTTCATCCAGCACGCCTTCACGCCCTACCCCATCATTCAGTCGGCGCATAAACTGCAGCCAAAGCCTGAATATCTGCTGGCCCAGATCAGTGGATTTCTGCGTAAGAACCTTTACCTGATCACCGAGCGCCGCTTGCGCCGCGAGCTTCAGTCCGTCACACCTTTTTTCCTGGTTCCTCTTCAGGTCGCAAGCGATTCCCAGATCACGCTGGGTTCTGCTTACAGCGGTATGGAGCCCTTCATTGAGGAGGTGATCGCGTCTTTTGCCCGGCATGCTCCTGTTTCGAACCGGTTGGTTATCAAGCATCACCCACGCGACCGAGGCTACATTCACTACGGGCAAGTAATTGCCAGAGTGGCTGAAGCCCATGACGTCAGTAGAAGAGTTCTCTACATACACGATTGCCCACTCGGCCCGGCCATCAAGCGGGCGATGGGCGTGGTCACGATCAACAGCACAGTGGGTTTGCAGGCCCTTTATCACGCCACTCCTACAAAGGTGATGGGCCGCACCTTTTACGACCTCCCCGGTCTTACCTGCCAAAAGCCCCTCGATGCCTTCTGGCAGAAGCCCACTCCCTCAGATCGCCAGTTGTTTCGAAAGTTCTACATGCATCTGCTGTCCACCACACAGATCAACGGAAACTTCGATGGCTGGTTCCCTTTCCGCCAGGTCATCAGCATCGACCCCGAGCTGGAGATGGCGGCCTCGGGGCCGAAACCTGCAGGCAGGGAAATCCTGCTGCGCATCGCCCTCGTCTTTGTTGCCTTCTCTGGCTATTACGTTCAGCTTTGTCTGCTTGCCTGCGGCTTCCGCGACAAAGCAAGGCGGGTGCTTGAGTGGACAGCACGCCAGGCGCTATCGGCAGGTGGCGTGAAGGTGTTGGTGGATCGCCGGGCGGAGCCCATTCCTCGCGCCCAGATCCATATCGCAAACCATGGGCACGCCTTTGATTTTCTTTTGGTTCAGGGCTACTTCTGCCAATGCGGCATCACCACGGCCGCCCGGCATCTGTGGTGGCTGCTGCCGTTCTTCGGTGCTTCTGCCAGGAACTATGGACACACCACGCTCAACCACCTCAGCCCAGCGTCGCGCCTTGATGGCTTAAGGGATTTGCTCGACGTGCTCAAGACCAAAGGCCGCATTTTCATGCATCCCAGTGGATCGCTGGTCACCCCCATCACCGCCCGTGTTTCCGGCAGCCTGCATTTGCTTGGCAGGCGCGGTAACGCGGTGGTTGTTCCCTGGTTCTGCACCTATCGCGGTTTTTCGCGCAAAGAGGCCAACCTGCACTACAAGCCTCTGGCGATGATTCTCAGCCGCGTGTTTGGCCCCAAAGCCACGATCATCTGCACAGAAGGCAGCCCAATTGAACCTGCGGCCTTCCGCGATCCTCAGTCGCTCAGCCGTCACATTCAACGGCTGTACAGCGAGCGTCGCGGCAGCCTGCTGCCAATCGATTGATTCGCCGCTGGCAAGGCTAATCAGCCGTCGGCGGGGTTCCCCTCAAACACAAGGGCAACATTATGGCCACCGAAGCCGAAGGAATTGTTGATGCCGATCGGATGCTCAGCGGCAAGGCTTGCTGGCTCTGATACCACCAAGGGCAGTTGCAACCTGCTATCCGGGTGGGGGCAATTGAGGGTTGGTGGTACGCGGCGCTTGTGCAGACAGAGTACGGTGAGCACAGATTCCACGGCTCCTGCGGCCCCGATCAGGTGGCCGATCGCCCCCTTCGGCGCCGTCACCAGCGGTGGACGCGAGTTGGCTTCGAACAGGCGGCTGAGGGCCAGAGCTTCGGCCGGATCTCCCAGGGGGGTCCCTGTGGCGTGGGCATTGATCAAATCCACCGCCTCGGGCGCGATGTTGGCATCCATCAGGGACCGTCTGATCGCCATTTCCGCCTGGCGCCCTTCCGGTTCGGGCGCGGCGATGTGGTGGGCGTCGGCGGATAGGCCTGCGCCAAGCAGGAATCCCAAGGGACGAACCCCGCGGCTGATGGCCTGGCTTTCGCGCTCCAACACCATGGCTCCAGCGCCTTCACCCAGCACGAAACCATCACGGTCACGGTCGTAAGGGCGAGAGGCAGCGGTGGGATCGTCGTTGCGCACCGAGAGGGCCCGCATGGCACCGAACGCCGCCACGCCCAGCCGGTTGAGAATCGCCTCAGTGCCTCCCACTACCACCACGTCGGCCCTACCCAGCCGCAACAGATCCAATCCCCAGGCGATGGCTTCGGCACCCGCAGCACAGGCGGCCACTGGCGCATGCACAGCGGCGGTGGCACCGATGGCCAGCCCCACCTGAGCGGCGGCAGCGTTCGGCATGATCATCGGCACGGTGAGCGGGTTGACCCGCTCTGGCCCCCGCAGGCGTAGCACCTCCAGCTGTTCCACCACCGTGACCAACCCGCCGATTCCTGTTCCCATCACCACGGCGCGGCGATCCGCCGCCAGCGCGGGCTCACCTGCCTGGCGCCAGGCCTGTAGGGCCGCCAGCACGGCCATTTGGCTGCTGGGGTCGAGGCGCCTGGCCTGGAAGGCCGGCATGGTGATGGTGGGGTCGAAGCAGCAGGGAGCACCGATGCAGGTGGGCAGATCGGCACTCCAGGCGGGATCGAGCGTTTTGATGCCTGAGCGGCCCGCCAGCCAAGCTTCCCAGGTGCTGAGCACATCGGCCCCGAGGGGAGTAATGAGACCCAGTCCAGTGATGGCGATGCGATCCATCAAGGCTGTCAGCTCTGCTTGGGGGGGGCTTGAAGGTGGGAGACCAGAGCCCCTACTGTTGTGAGGCTGGTCAGGTCGGTGTCGTTGATCTTGATGCCGAAGCGGTCTTCGGCATCCATCATCAGCTCCAGCATGGCGAGTGAATCGAGGCCGAGGTCTTCTACGAATCTGGCGTCAGCCGTGACCCGCTCCGGTGGCACACCCGCCAGCTTCTCAAGCCACCCCGTAAGACAGGCAAGAATCTCATCAGGAGTGGCCTTTGGATGGATAGGAGATGGTGAATTCACGGCTGAGGAGAGAGGGTGTGGGGGGAGGGAAGCTGGTTCAACCAACCCCGATGCCGATCGTGATCAAGAAGCTTTCTGCGCTGGAGCGGAGATAACTCATGGATGTCACAATACATCAAAACTTCTGTAATCTGGTTGAAATCCTTGGCAACAGAGAGGCCAACAGGCTTGGCGCCAGCCAGGCGCGCATATCGCTTCATAATAATTGGAACCCGAAACTCGTCTTGAATGTGTGAACGCAGCTTCAGTTCCAGCTCGGCATAGGATGGCGAGCTGAGTGAAGCCAGCCTTTCGACAGTTGTGGTTTCGAGTGTTGTGTTTTTGGCTTCAGCTTCGGCTGGAAATCTTGGTTGTCCACTACTTGCTGCTGATGGGATTGTATCCCAAGCGGCAAGCAATGCCCTTTCTTCTGCTGTTGCATTGAAAGGGCAACGGTGTCGGGGTGGCGGAACCACCAAGTTACCCTTGAATGCTGGAGATAAAAGCTCGCTGAGGAAGAGAGCATTGGCAGAGGAGGAGAATTGAAAATGATTATAAGAAACCATGCCGACAATGAAGCGGTGGTTGGTATCTGCGGCTGCCATGACAGTGGCTCGCATAATGTGTAGCAATGTATTGCTTGTTCGCTGATGGCTGGGAGAAACGAAAGTACGTCCTAGCTCGACATACTCATTATTTTGTGAGTTGAGGGCGCGATCAATCCCTGGATAACAATGCTCGAGGTATGAATTGGTGCCATCCCAGGAAGCCCCATGAAGTGTAGAAAAAGCAAGCCTGGCCCCACCGGCAACTTGAGTGGTGGCTTCGTCAATGACTAGTAATTGCCAGTAATTAGAATCTCTGCCATCAAGATCGACTTCGCCTAGTGTTGCAGGGGAAAGGACCTGATATGAGATTGCTCTCAGCTTGCCAATCTCACTGGCGAAGCGATCAAAGCCGGATGGCGGGATGAGCAGAATTGCAAAAGGTGCTTGGCGGTAAAGTAAGGAAGACGACAAGTATTGTGCATCCAAGATAAGATCACGAAATTCCTCCCCCATAGCTCTGTTCAAGCCTTGCCGCTATAGTACAAGCCTTCGCTGATTCCCGCCACACCGGTGAGCTCAGCTGGAAGCAGTCATCCCAAAGACAGGAGGAAAGCAAGGCGTTGAACTCCTCAAGCCTTTTCCCCACGATCGGCGATGCCGTCCCGCTTTCGGGGGCAAGGCTGGCGATTCTCCACCAAAACGCTGGTCCCACGTTGGCTTATTTCGTCATGTCTCCTGCCGAGCAAGCGAAATTTGTCGTCACTGAGCTGGATTCCGGCGTTGCGCCGAGCGCATCGGCAGTCGCTCTTTTGGAAAAGTCGGACTATATCCTCGTCGTGCGTTATCTGCCAAAGCCATGGCTGTGGGTCATTCAAAGGTTGGCCAGCTCAGGCGCTACGCTCACTTTCTTGATGGACGATGATCTCCTTGATCCCCAATCCCACAAGGGCTTGCCGGACGCTTATCAGTGCAGATTGAGAGAACGAATCACCAATCAGTCGCGGTTTATTCCAAGACTCTTTTCTAGGGTGTGGGTGACGAGTGCTTATCTGAAGCATAAATATAGCCATCTTCAACCCCATCTTCTGCAGATGTGTCCGGCTGCCAGGCTGTTCCCTTCTAGATCCACCCACCGCCTTGCTTATCTCGGCACAGCATCCCATCCGCTTGAATTCGCTTGGTTGGTAGGACTCCTGGAAAAGCTGCAGAGCTCGCGCAGCGACTGCTCGATTGAACTCTATGGAGATCTTCAGATTAATCGCCAGTTCCGTCACATTCCAGGGGTGCGCATCGTTCACCCCATGTCGTGGTCCTCATTTTTACTTGATTCTTCAACACGGCAGCTCGATGTAATGCTCTGCCCCTTGCTTGATCACCCATTTAATCGCTGTAGAGCGCCAGTAAAGTTCTTCGATGCTGCTCGAATGGGAGCTGTAGGCATCTATTCCGATCGACCGCCTTATCAAGGATTTATTCGTCACGAGGAAGATGGAATCCTGCTCTCTGATGGCTATGATTTCTGGTTGAATGCCATTAACATGTTGCTGGAGAATCAGACACATCTGGAAACACTCGCTGCCAACGCCCAGCGCAGGGCAAGTGCCTTAGGAGCTGCAACAACTGTGCTACCTTTCGCTTGAGGATGCATAAAATGTAGACGTGCTCGTGCAAAAGAATTCAATACTCAAGCAGCAAGGCTTCCTCCGTGCAACCCACGATGTGCCAGTTCAGTCGAAGAAGCGCAAGCCGTTGCTGATGAGCCAACTCTCGCCAACGCCTTTGAGTTTGGGTCGACCCCCTTTCCTGAAAGGCCTTCACCCTTGTTTGAGCCTCTTGTGGCTTGCTCGCTCCCGCCCGGTCCTGAGGTTTGAGCGCTGTCGCTGGCTTGAGTCGGGAGTGCTTCCCGTCTGTCTGCTCTTCGGGGCCATGGCCGCCCCTGAGGTTGCCGCACAGCCGTCTACGGCCCCTTCGTCAGCGTTTCACCTCGCCTCAGTAGGTGCGCCCCCGCCCGGAGGTCGCACCGCTTTCCGCTACAAGCTCGGCCCGGGAGACCGGCTGCGCATGCAGGTCTTCAAGGTAGAGGGCTACGCCGCAGATGTGGAAGTTCTCAGTGACGGCACCATCAACCTGCCGCGGATTGGCAGTTTGTCTGTGTGGGGCCTCACCCTGAACCAGGCAAAGGGCGCTATCACCAAAGCCTATTCGACATTCCTGCGTCAGCCGATCGTGTTTCTAGATCTGCTGGCTCCACGTCCTGTGCGAGTGGCGGTCACCGGTCAGGTGCAGCGGCCTGGTCTCTATGCAATCGACCGCAGTGGCACCAACCAGTTGTCTGCGGCAGGCACCGACGCGCCTGTCACAGTGATAGCCACCAGCGGCTGGCCAACCCTCGTGGATGCCATTCAGCGCGCTGGCGGAATCACCGCCATGGGCAATCTTGGCAGCGTCACGATCACCCGACCGGGCACAGGCATTGGTGCCCCGCCCATCACTCAGAGCTACGACTTCCTCTCCGTTCTCCGCCATGGAACCAACGTTGAGAATCCCCTGATTTATGACGGTGACACTGTCACGGTGGGGCTCGCCACGGACATCAGCAACGAAGATCTGCTTACCACCGCCTCCTCCACGTTCGCTCCAGACACGATCACAGTGAATGTGATCGGCGAGGTGACCAAGCCGGGCCCTCAACAGGTGAAGGCGAACAGCCCCCTGGCCAAGGCGATTGTTGCGGCTGGTGGCACCACGCGGCGGGCCAGCCAGAGCACCATTCAGCTGCTCAGGCTTGAGCCAGATGGCACGGTAACTGCAACGCGACTGGCGTATAGCCCCACCGAGGTGATGGGCTCCAGCAATAATCCGCCCCTGCGCAGCGGTGATGTTGTTGTTGTTGACCGCAACGGCTGGACCAAGTTCAACGATGGATTGGGAACATTGGTTCAGCCCGTGGGCCCGGTGCTCAACGCTGCCTCAATCCTCAGGCTTCTGGGTGCTTTCTGAGCAGTTCCGGTCAGCATCAAAGGCAATCTTTGAAACGAGATAGAAGCCAGCCTGTGAGAATGGCAAGATCAGCTAATCCACCTGATTCTACTCTAACGACTTGACGCCATTGAAGAGATGTTGTTCAGCGGATCTCATTGCGTAGATGTTGTCGAGTGAATTCTATTTAATAGATGTCATTGAATAGGCGTTGCCGGGAAGATATTATTGAGCGGATGTCATTGGATCGGTATCATTACTTTGTTTGATCCAGCGTTTCGGTCTGGCCTCGCGTCCACGAAGGCCGTCGCCTCAGTCATCCAGTCCCAGGCGCGCCCAGATCACCCCAAGTTGAGCGCGGTGCAGATCCGTGGAGAAGCAGGTCTCCAGTTCAGTGGCGCTCAGCACACGGGTCACCTCCGGGTCGGCCAGCAGGTTCGCCTGAAAGTTGCCCCCCTCGGTGTTCCAGGCGCTGTGGGCATGGCGCTGCACCAGCTGATAGGCCTGTTCACGGCTGAGGCCACCCTCCACCAGTGCCAGTAACACCCGTTGGCTGAACACGACACCTCCATAGATGTGTAGGTTGCGGGCCATGTTCCCGGGATAGACACCCAGCCCCTTTACCACTTCCGTCATTTCACGCAGCATGAAGTGCAAAGTGCAGGAACAATCCGGCAGCATCATTCGCTCAACGGAGCTATGGCTGATGTCACGTTCATGCCAAAGCGCTACGTTTTCGAGTGCTGCCACGGTGTAGCTCCGCAGCACCCTGGCCAGCCCGCTGATGCGTTCGCTGCGGATCGGGTTGCGCTTGTGGGGCATCGCTGAACTGCCTTTCTGCCCCTTGGCGAAGTTCTCTTCCACCTCAAGCACGTCGGTGCGTTGCAGATTCCTGATCTCGGTGCTGAAGCGCTCCAGCGAAGCCCCCACCAGTGCCAGGGTCTGCACATAGTCCGCGTGGCGATCTCGGCTGATCACCTGTGTGCTGGCTGTGTCTGGCTCCAGGCCCAGGCTGGCGCAAGCCAGGGCTTCCACCTGAGGATCGGTGTTGGCGTAGGTGCCCATCGCACCGCTCACCTGGCCTACGGACACCGTGGCCTCCAGTTGCTGCAGGCGCTGGAGGTTGCGCAGGGTTTCGGCCAGCCAGCCCGCCACCTTGAAGCCGAAGGTGATCGGTTCCCCGTGGATGGCATGGGACCGCCCGATCATCACGGTGTTCTTGTGAGTGCGTGCCAGCTGCCGCAGCGCATCCACCAAGGCCTCCACCTCTTGCACCAGCAGCCGCACTGAGCGCTTCATCTGCAGGGCAAGGCCGGTGTCAAGCACGTCCGAGCTGGTCATGCCCACGTGGATGTAGCGCCCGGCGGGCCCCACATGCTCATTCACGTTGGTCAGAAAAGCGATCACGTCATGACGCACCTCAGCTTCGATTTCCAGGATGCGCGCCACCTCGAAGCGGGCCTTGGCCCGGATTTCGGCCATGGCCTCGGCGGGCACTCGGCCCAGGGCGCAGTTGGCTTCGCAGGCGGCCAGCTCCACATCCAGCCAGCCCTGGAATTTGGCCTCTTCGCTCCACAGAGCGCCCATTTCGGGCAGGGTGTAACGCTCGATCAAGGCTTTAGGCCGCAGGCACACCAGGTCAATCTATGGGTCGATCACCTGGGCCAGTCGCCGCCACGGGCTGGCCCTGGCGTGGTTGGATAGCTTCAGGTCCGCCAGTGATTCCAGCCGGATGCCCCCAGGATCAAGGCGAGATGGGCCGAAAACAACGCCTTGACCTGCTGCTGGTCGAGCTGGGTCTTGTGGCCAGCCGCCATCAGGCCCAGCAACTGATCCGGGCCGGTCGGGTGCGGCTCCAGGGTCGTGTGCTCGACAAGCCGGGCATTGAGCTCGACAAGGAACTGGTTCCGGAGCTGGAGGCACTGCCCCGCTACGTGTCCCGCGGCGGCGAGAAGCTGGCGGCGGCGCTCCTGGCCTTTCCGCTGGCACTGCCTGGCCGGATTTGTCTCGATGCAGGTATTTCCACCGGTGGTTTCACCGATTGCCTGCTGCAGAACGGTGCCGCCAGGGTGTACGGGATTGATGTGGGCTACGGCCAGACCGCCTGGTCGTTGCGCAGCGATGAGCGCGTGGTGCTGCGGGAGCGCACCAATCTGAGGCATCTCGATCCCGCCGATCTCTATGGGCCTGAAGACCCCTGGCCCGACTTCGGTGTGGCGGATCTTTCTTTCATTGCGTTGGCGCGGGTGCTGCCAGCCTTGCGTGGCTTGCTGCGCAGCGATGGGGCCGAAGCAGTGGTGCTGGTCAAACCCCAGTTCGAAGTGGGGCGTGAGCGGGTTGGTAAAGGCGGGGTGGTTCGCGACCCCCGCGCCCATGTGGATGCGATTTCGGCGGTCATGGCTGCGGCAGTTCCCTGCGGCTGGCAGGCGGCTGGCTTGGTGGCGTCGCCGCTCACAGGACCCGCCGGCAATCATGAATACCTGCTCTGGCTTCACCCCCAAAACTCCGGCTGGACCAGCAAATCAGCAGCTGAACCGGCAAGGGGAGCCGAGCTGTTACCAGGTGGTGAGCCTCCACCACGTGCGGAACGTGCACCTGTTGCAGAGTCTTCAAGCAATCCTGAGCGCTCACCAAATGTTGAGGACTCCCCGCCAGCGGATCCCCAACAGCGGGCGCTTGCCGTGGTTGGTCCCCCGCTCGAACGGGCCGCTATTGAACGGGTGGTGAAATCCGCGCTGGCCTGAACGTCCGCTCAGGCCAGCTGGATCTGTCCGCCGCAGCGCTTCAGATCGCCGTGCTGTCGCGGTCGCCGGTGCGGATCCGGATCACGGTGCCGATGCTGCTGATGAAGATCTTGCCGTCGCCGATCTCGCCGGTGCGGGCAGCCTCTTGGATGGCGGTCACCACCGTGTCTACATTTTCATCTTCAACCACCACTTCAAGCTTCAACTTCTGGAGAAATTCCACCGTGAACTCAGAGCCGCGATAACGCTCCACCTGACCTTTCTGACGGCCAAAACCCCTGACCTCACTCACGGTCATACCGACGATGCCCGCATTCACCAACGCAACTTTGACATCTTCGAGCTTGAAGGGACGGATGATGGCCTCAACTTTTTTCATGGATTCTCCTGAGATTTCAGAACGAAAAGGTTAGTTTGAAGAGTGGATGGAGGCTGGCAGGACGGGGATGCGGCAGACAAGCAACCCGGCAGCAGTGGCATCCTCGCAGAGCAGATCCGCAGAGGATCCGTCCACATGGATTTGACCGGCGGCCAACAGCGACCAATGCTCGATTTCGAAGTGGGTTTGCAACCACAACATACCGACAGCCGATTGAGGCCCCAGCCTGAATCCTCCAATGCTGGTGGATGTGAGAGCGAGATCCATGAAAAGACCCTGCAACCCAGGCCATTAGGCCTGAGCCTGCAGGGCTCCGGTGTAGCAGTTGCTACGGGGTGATCCCCGTGTCAGCGTTCAGCCGACGTTCACCTGGCGGGCGGCTTCCACACGCCTGTGGTGATAGGTGTGGCCGCGGTAGTGAAGTTCAACCGCTTCGTTCGGTTGAGCCACTTCGTGGCGCAGGGCTTCTTGGTAGTGAACGCCTCTGTAGACGTGCTCGACGGGGTTGGCAGGAAGGTCTGTGTGCTTGGTGCCGTCGTAGGCGACACCGCGGTAAACGAGTTGGTTTTTGGTCATGATGGATGGCCTCGAAGAGGGTGGGGATCACCAGCCCCGTGGTTGGTGCCGCTTCGTGGGAAGGAGCGTTGCTTCGCCTCGCGGTGGGGCTACTTCCGACAGGGGTGGCGAGCTGATGGCTCCTCACCTGGTCAACGGTTTGTCCTTCCATACCTTTCTAGCAAGCTTGCGCTGTTCGCGGTGAACATTTCAGGGGCTTCTTCGTCAATTGTTGTGAATCGGTGTCTTTGTAGCATTGCCCCGCATGCCATTTCCCCGCGCCTGCTGGCCCTGTGTCCCACGCCCACGGGGCAGCCGGCAGCCTTCAGCAAGTCCGGGACAGGCCCCTTCCCTTGCTCTTCTGTCGTGACTCTGTCCAATCCATCCGCCACCACCACCCCGCACTACGGCGAGCGGCTGATCGCTGACTGCCAGCTGATCGGTTTTGACAATCCCCGGCCCGGTCGCGCCTACGAAGTGGCGATCGAATTGCCAGAGTTCACCTGCAAGTGCCCGTTTTCCGGCTACCCCGACTTCGCTGTGCTGCGCCTGCTCTATCAGCCGGGTGCCCGGGTGCTGGAACTCAAGGCGCTCAAGCTCTACATCAACAGCTGGCGTGACCGCAGCATTTCCCATGAGGAAGTTGCCAATCGGATCCTCGACGATCTCGTGGCGGCCAGCGATCCGCTCTGGATGCAGCTGGAAGCCGATTTCAACCCTCGTGGCAATGTTCACACCGTGATCAGGGTGAGCCATGGCGTTCGGCAGCCCTGCTGAGCCAATTGCCAGAAGAGTGGCGTTAGCCGGATGCGCTTTTGTCAGCTGGTTGCCTGGTCAGGTCGTCTGTGGTTGTTCCGGCTCCTTTGCATTCCCCGAGGAGGGGGAGCGCAGCTGGCGAATCTCTGCGAGCAAGGCCGGAAGCTCCCTGGCCAGGGCGGTGAGGTTGCGGTTGCAAAGCCCGCCGATGTGAAGTTGATGGCGATCCGGGTCGGCGATGCTCCAGAGCTGGCGCGTGGCGATCAGGCTCATGGCGCCGCCGGCGAGCGCAATCGCAAACCCTCCGTACACCAGCGGCACGCCCGGATCTTTCTTCAGCAGCAGCCCGCTGGCGGGCATCACGTCCACCACCCGCAGGGATAACCCGTTGATGTCGATCGGGTCACCACCGGGGGTCAAGCGGCCGACCGCCTGAGCGTCAGCCCCATAAATCTCCACAGGACCCTGCTCACTGCTCAGTGTGAGCAGGATCGGTTCGCTGCCATCCGGGCGGGTGGGCACGGCCAGGCCCCACACCTGCTCGCCCAGTTCCGGCAGCGCGCGCAGGGGAAATTGCAGCAAGGGGCTGCGGCCCAGCTGAAGTGTGATCGCCGCCAGCGACCAGTCGGCCTGGTAGACGGTCATGCCCCGAAAGCGCAGCGGGTGGTTAACGCTGATCTCGGTTTCCTTCAGCAGCACACCGGTGGAATCCAGCAGTTTGAGCTGGGAGCGGAACTGCTCTGGGCGGCCCACCGAATCCCGATCGATCGCAAAGCGCTCGAGAGCCACGCTCAGTTGGTTGTCTCCTCTGGAGTTGAGCAGCTCAAGATCGCGGCCCGGCGCTAGATAACGCTCCAGCCGCTGGCCCGCCAGTGCTCCCCAGGCCGAACCCACCATCAACACCACCAGGCCGGCATGCACCAGCAGTGGTCCCACCCGGCCCAGCACACCCTTGCGTGCGGCCAGCCGTCCGTCGGCGGGATGCAGCTGCCACCCTTTCGCGTGCAAGAGCTGTTTGAGGTTTTTCAGGTCGGTGTCTGGATCTGCGCTGGAGATGGTTTCGGCCAGGCTGAGTTTGCTGAGCTGCCGCGGGGAGGGATAGTCGACCCAGCGCAGTGCCGCCCGTAGGGCGGGCCATTGCCGCCGCCAGCTGCACAGCACAAGCGACAAGCCCAGCAAGGCCAGCAGCGCTAGAAACCAGCTGCTGGCGTAGACGTGGTCCAGCTCCAGCTTCAAGATCCAGTCGCCCGTCACCACGCCCAGCCAGGGTTTGCGGTCGTAGAGCTGGTGATAGGCCTCACTGGCCTCACGCTGAGGAATGAGCGTGCCGATGGCACTGGTCGCGGCGATCACCAGCAGCAGACCGATCGCGAGCCGAAGGTCGGACAGCCAAGCGAGCAGGCGCCGCCAGATGGGGGCGCGGGACTGGGCGGGAGAAGACGTCACGAGAGCCGTGCCAACAACGCCAGTCCGCCGCTGGTGATCAGCACCACTCCGCTGATGGGAGGAACCCAGCGGCTGAGCGCCCGCAGTGCCAGCAAGCGCTGCATCGAAGCGGCGGCGCTGCCAGCCAGCAACAACGGCATCACCTGGCCGGCGCCGAAGCAGGTGAGCAGCACCATCCCCACCAACGGCCGGCCCTGCTGCGCCATCCAGCCGAGCAGCACCGCCAACACAGGGGTGGTGCAGGGGCTGGCCGCCAGGCCAAAGGCAGCCCCGGCGGCCACGGGGCCGAGAGGAGCGGGGACACGCCCCCGCCAAAGTTCCGGATCTGGACCAGCCGGCAGGGGAAGGCGCAGCAGACCGAGCAGGTTCAGACCCATCACTACTGCCAGCACAGCCACCACGGTGGGGACGAAGCCAGGCACCTGTCCGTAGAGACGCCCCAGAACGGCGCTGGCGAGACCCAGCATCACCAGGGAGAGCACGATCCCCCCGGCAAAACAGGCACTCAGCAGCCATGGCCGGGAGGTCTTGCCAGAAAATCCCGCCATGTAGGCGACGGTGACTGGAAGCAGTGAAAGGGAGCAGGGCCCCAGGCTTGTGAGCAGGCCCGCGCCAAAGAGCACCACCAGTGTGGAAGGGCCTGGAGCGTTCAGCGATCCGGTGATCAGATCCTCGGCCCAGCGGGCCAGATCTGCGACTTGCAACCCCACCGCATCCATCCGCTTGCAGGCCAGGCCAGGGGGTTGGCCTGGCGGTGATCAGGATGGTCAGCCTATCGGGGCGTGGTGAGCCAGGGCGCCTGCCGCCTGGTTTGGGCCCTGACGCCGCCGCCGGCTGGAGGGCTGGTCAAGTCCGGCTGATTCAAGGGAACAGCGGATCAGCAACCCGGCCGTCAGCAGGCTGGCCAGCAATGAATTGCCGCCGTAGCTGATCATTGGTAATGGCAGGCCGGTGGTAGGCATTGAGCCACTGGCCACGGCGATGTTGAGGATGGATTGCCCCACCAGCAAGGTGGTGGCACCAATCGCCACCAGACGCAACTGATTGCTGCGGCAAGCCAGAGCTACACGAAGACCCACGAAGCCGAACAGCAACAGGAACAGCAGCATCACCACCGATCCCACATAGCCGAACTCCTCAGCGAACACCGCGAAGATGAAATCGGTGGACTGGATCGGCAGGTATTGGAGCTTCTGGGTGGACAGGCCGAAACCTTCGCCAAGAACACCACCAGAGCCAATCGCAAGGAGGCTCTGCACCAGCTGATAGCCGTCGCCCTGGGCGTCCTGCCAGGGATCCAGAAATGACACCACCCGCAACCGTTGATAGTTGTTGAACATGATGCTCACCACCCCCGTCACCCCGCCAGCAGCGGCGGTGGCCAGCAACCCCAACAGTGGCAGGCCTGCCGCCAGGGCCATCAGCCAGAGCAACAGCCCTGTGAGCGCTGCTGTACTCAGATTCGGCTGACGCAGGATCAGCACAAGAATCACGCTGAAGATTGCTAACCAGACCCCTTTCTGGTCATTGCCGATGCGGTTCCAGTGGGCAAAAAGTGAGGCTCCCTGCAGCACGATGAACGGTTTGATCAATTCAGATGGCTGAATCTGCACCGGCCCTACCACCAGCCAGCGGCTTGCTCCGTTCACGGTGCTGCCCGCTACCAACGTGGCGGCGATCAGCAGGCCACCGATCAGCACGGCTGGTGCCGCCAGCCTCAACCAGCGCCTCAGCTGCGTACGGATCGACAACCACAGCAGAATCCAGCTCGCCAGCATCCAGATGGACTGCCGCTTGAGGTAGAACGCCGCATCACCCATCTCACGCTCCGCCACCCACCAGCTGGCAGAAGAAAGGATCACCAAGCCGGCCAGGCTCCAGATCGCCACCATGCCAAGCAGCAGACGGGCTTCGGCGGGCCAATGCTCCCACGTGAAACCGGTAGCGCCAGACCTGGCGCGTGGTGTCAGCGAAGCTGGCAAGAGGGGAAAGGGAAAACCATCCCCCATTGAGCCGTGTTACTGGGGATTTTCCAGTGCTGGATGGACAAAAAAAATCCCGGCTGGGCCGGGAAGTGGTGGAAATGATCAGTGAAGACAACAAGATAGCGAGCAACTGAAAGGCTCAGTTGCCGACGTTGACCTGCCGGCGGCCGGTGGCCAGTTCGACTTTAAGGATCTTGCCTCCCTGCTTCATGATTCGCTGTTGTTCAGCAAACCAGCTTTCGTACGGCACCCACTTGGTGAAGAAGGTGTTTTGCAACTCCCTCTGACTCCGTACCTTTTCAGGGCAGGGAATGCAGGCCGTGATTTTGAACAGACGCATGAAGAAGCCCTCGCTGAGTTCCTAGGGAGGTGATCAGTTGCCCAGGCCGGAACTGATGTAGTCGAGGTAGGTGCCAAGTTCACGACCGGCATCAGCGCCGACCAGAGAAGCTGCTGTTTCCTTCATCGCCTGAATCGACTGCACCGTGGCGCCGATGGGCACACCCAGGGAGTTGTAGGTCTCCTTGAGGCCGTTGAGGACACGCTCATCAAGGATTGAGGTGTCACCAGCCAGCATGGCGTAGGTGGCGTAGCGGAGGTAGTAGTCGAGATCGCGAATGCAAGCGGCGTACCTCCGAGTGGTGTACATGTTGCCGCCCGGACGGGTGATGTCCGAATACAGCAGCGTTTTGGCCACAGCTTCTTTGATGATCGCTGAGGCGTTGGCGCTGATGGTGGCAGCAGCCCTCACACGCAGTTCGCCACTGGCGAAATACTGCTCAAGGCGTCCGATGGAGGAGTCGTCCAGGTAAAGGCCCTGAACGTCGGACTGATTGATGACGTTGGTGATCGCGTCTTGCATGTGTCCGGGGAAGAGGCGGTGGGCAGGGGGGTGTGGCGAACGCTCAGGAAAGGGCGCCGATGACGTAGTCGAAGTAGAAGCCAGCTTCTTCGGCATCGGCTCCCGTGAGAATCCCGAGAGAGGCGTTCTTGAGCTCCCGCACGGCTTCGGCCATGGCCTCAAGCGGTGTGCCCAGTGCCTTGTACATCTCGCGAGCACCGATGATGCCGATCTCTTCGATCGGCGTCACGTCTCCCGCAACCATTCCATAGGTCACGAGGCGGAGGTAGTAGTCAATGTCCCGAAGACAGGTGGCTGTCATCTCTTCTCCATAAGCGTTGCCGCCTGGGGAGATGATGTCGGGACGCTTTTGAAAGAGGGCGCCGCCGGCCTGCTTCACAATGCGCTCGCGGCTCTCGCTCAAGACCTGAGCCACCCGTAGACGGCGCTGCCCGCCGGCTACGAAGGACTTGATCTGGTCGAGTTCGCCAGGGCTGAGATAGCGGGCTTCGGCGTCCGCGTTGATGATCGAGTTGGAGACGATGCTCATGCAGT
>ERZ887849.2334-NODE-2334-length-15832-cov-12.927996_pt1 | contig 15832 bp, 10 predicted proteins | sample MGYA00521267_ERZ887849 | MGnify/ENA primary metagenome ERZ887849 (study PRJEB32303, sample SAMEA104408601) | aquatic metagenome | biome: Brackish water; feature: Pelagic; material: water | place: Baltic Sea | collected 2014-06-06T16:11:00 | depth 2,863 m ... | reverse complement strand
TAGAGCATCGTATTTGTAATGCGAGGGTCGTCGGTTCAATTCCGACAGGAGGCTTGTATTTTAGTAGCCAATATTTTACACTCGTATAATATGGGTATTCATTTTTCTATATATTATGTTTCGGTCGCCTAAGGGATGGGCAACAACCTTCTAAGTTGTTCTGTGTAGGTTCGAATCCTATCCGAAATGGATTTATTTAGTATTGGTGTCACATTAATGTGACACCGATATGTGACCAATAACTTAAATTAAGATTGTGTCAGCTCAGGTTAAGTTTTAGTTTAGTAACCAGTACTTGAAAGCCAGCTCATTTCAACTTCATCAAGAAGTAATGAACGGTTATAGATTTCAAGAAGAATTACGAGGAAAACAGCAAATAATCCAATAAATACTGCCATTACTACTGTTGTTCCCCATCCTGGTGCTACTTTCCCGTACTCAGAGTTAAGTGGGCGTAATGCTGTTCCTAAAGCTGTTACTTTTCCTGTTCCAGCAAGTTTAGTTTCGTTGCTCATATTAATAAATTTCTTACATTCATTTGTGTTTTTTTACTTTCTACTTTAAACTATATCAAAATTTAACGTTCAACCTAATTATGGAAACTCCAGCATTTTTTTACGCCGTTTTTCTTTGGTGTTTATTGATTAGTGTGACAGGCTACTCAATTTACATTGGTTTTGGCCCGCCATCAAAAGATCTCCGTGATCCATTTGAGGAGCATGAGGATTAAATAAACTTAAACATACGGAAGCTAGTTTTTAATTTAGCTTCCATATGTTTTTTTACATAAAAAAAGATTTATTATATCCGTATTATACCATGAAAAAAATAGGATTTCCAATCTAGAGTTGATAAATTGGAGAAAGGATATTTTACTGGAATAAAAAAAATAAAAATTATCCTTTACGTGAGTAGAACTCAATAATAAGGAGTTCGTTTACTGTTAAAGCAATTTGTGAACGTGTAATAACACGTTCAATTTTTCCTGTAGTTTTTGATGTGTCGACTGTTAAATGTGATGGAACGGCTCCACCAAAAGTTTTACAGTTTTCAATAACTGGGTTTGATGTACTTGCAATTGTTTCACCTGGTAAACAGTTATAACTTGGAATGTTTACTGTCTGCCCATTTACAGTAATTAAACCATGTGAAACATATTGGCGTGCTGCACGGATTGTTGGTGCAAATCCGAGACGGTAAATAGTACTATCTAAACGCATTTCTAACATTTGAAGTAATACTTCTCCTGTTGGACCTTTAGCACGACGTGCACGGCGTACATATGCTAAAAGTTGTTTTTCAGAAATTCCATAGTTATAACGTAATTTTTGCTTTTCTTGTAAACGTACACGGAATTGTGTAAGTTTTCCTGTTGAAGATGCTTGACCATGTTGTCCTGGTCCATATGTACGGTTTGGTACTTTTGTTGTTAATCCTGGGAGCTCCCCAAGTCGTCGTACAATTTTTACGCGCGGTCCACGGTATCGAGCCATTATGATCTCTCCTAAGTTTTACTAATGATTTTTTTATTCCTGTAGTATAATACTACTACATTATAGTAGTATTTTGATAGTCTTGTTTTGTTACTTGAAATTTTAAATTTCGAATCGAAGATTTTATATAGTTTTATTGGGAGATTACATTTTGTATTTCTTTCTTCTAGAGCTATACTATTAATATACAAATAGTATTATTGCTGAACTTAGTTCAGTTTTATTTAAAAACCTTTACGATTTATGCCACGTTCCCAACGAAACGATAACTTTATTGATAAGACCTTTACTGTTGTCGCTGATATTTTATTAAAGGTGTTGCCAACAACTCGTAATGAGAAAGAAGCTTTTATTTATTACCGTGACGGCATGTCTGCACAAGCCGAAGGAGAGTATGCGGAAGCGTTACAGAACTACTATCAAGCTATGCGTTTAGAAGTAGATCCGTATGACCGTAGCTATATTTTTTATAATATTGGTTTAATTCATACAAGTAATGGAGAACATACAAAAGCACTTGAATATTATTATCAAGCGCTTGATCGAAATCCAGCACTTCCACAAGCTTTAAATAATATTGCTGTAATTTATCATTACCGAGGTGAGCAAGCCCTTGAAGCAGGAAATATTCCTGATTCTGAAACATTATTTGGAAAAGCTGCTGAATATTGGAAAGAAGCAATTCGTTTAGCTCCATTAAATTATAGTGAAGCCCAAAACTGGTTACAAACGACAGGTCGTTAAGGTATACTTAAATTAGATACCTTTTATAGTGCCTTGAGTCTTAGTGGTGGAATGGTAGACACGTTAGCCTTAGGAGCTAGTGCATTATGCGTGGAGGTTCGAGTCCTCTCTAAGACAAGTTGATTAGTTAGTTTTTTCCAAGAAAAATCTATTTTTCGCTAAACAGTAAAAAATTAATTGACATTTGTAAAAGCCCCGTTTTATAATAAAGAGTAATGATGGTCTTTCCCATTTGCCCCCATCGTCTAGAGGCCTAGGACATTTCCCTTTCACGGAAGTAACAGGGATTCGAATTCCCTTGGGGGTATTTCATATAAGTTTAAAGATTCATTAATTTTCCGAGTATATTTTAGTTTTTTCTCCATTTTTCAAAAAGAATATGATTTTATTTGTTTGTTCTTAGAATCCTTCTTGCAATTCCGCAGTATATATGCTTCAATTTGATGCAAAAGCTTTAATTTAGATTAGAGTTTTGCTTGTTGAGTAGTACATACAAAGGATGTTCCTTGCACATATTTGCTTATTTGTTTTGTGTGAGTAGGCAAAGTGTTCCTTGTGCTTGTATTTTGCTTATATTTATTTGGAATACAGAAAAACTGTTATTCACTTGTTTCAATTTGACTAATCTTTGAAGCAAAGTATCTATATAAGTTAAAAAATACAATTGTTTATTTTTTAGTTTAATTTATCTATGAATTTTTCACGTCAACGCACGTCTCCAATTAACGCTGGCGAGATCATTAATTACAAAAATGTTGATCTCCTCCGTCGTTTTATTACGGAACAAGGTAAAATTTTACCACGCCAGTTAACGGGTGTAACTGCAAAACAGCAACGTCAACTTGCTAAAGCAGTGAAGCAAGCTCGTATTTTAGGATTTTTACAATTTCTTTATAAAGAATAATTTTAGTTATGCCAACGATTCAACAGTTAATTCGATCTCAGCGAATGAAGATCGAAAAGAAGACAAAATCACCAGCGTTACAGTCATGTCCGCAACGTCGTGGGATTTGTACACGTGTTTATACAACAACACCAAAAAAACCAAACTCTGCACTTCGTAAAGTAGCCCGTGTTCGTTTAACAACCGGGATTGAAGTAACAGCATATATTCCAGGAATTGGACACAACCTTCAAGAACACTCTGTGGTATTAGTACGTGGTGGTCGTGTAAAAGACTTACCAGGAGTACGTTATCATATTGTTCGTGGTTCACTTGATACAGCAGGTGTAAAGGGTCGTTTACAAGGCCGTTCAAAGTATGGAGTAAAACGTCCAAAAGGATAAACCTTCTTTTTTTAGTTTATTCTCCTAGTTAAAATTTAAACGTTTAATTGACCTTATGTCTCGTAGAAAAGTTGCAAAAAAGCGTCCGGTTGCGCCGGATCCAGTATATCAAAGCCGCTTAGTAAGTCTCTTAGTAAGCCACCTTTTAAAGAAAGGTAAAAAGAGTGTTGCCTACCGTATTTTTTACGAAGCAATGACTCATATTTCAGAAACAACATCACAAGATCCACTTGAGGTACTTCGTCAGGCTGTTTTAAACATTACACCAAAAGTTGAAGTAAAATCTCGCCGTGTAGGTGGAGCTGTACTTCAGGTACCACTTGAAGTTAAGTCTGACCGTGGAACAGCTCTTGCTCTTCGTTGGCTTCTTGTTGCTGCACGTGCACGTTCTGGACGTAGCATGGTAGCAAAACTTGCTGCAGAAATTATGGATGCAGCAAATAATACAGGTGGAGCTATTCGTAAGCGTGAAGATACTCACCGTATGGCAGAAGCAAATAAAGCTTTTGCGCATTTCCGATTCTAATCGTAGATATTGGAATATTTTTAGCCAAAATCAAATTGATTTTAACCTATTTTAAACTATGGCACGCGAAAAGTTCGAACGTACAAAACCACACGTAAACATTGGAACAATTGGTCACGTTGACCACGGAAAGACAACTCTTACTGCAGCAATCACTATGGCAATGTCAGCACGTGGTGGAAAGCAAGGTGGTAAAGGATATGCTGATATTGACTCAGCTCCAGAAGAGAAGGCACGTGGAATTACTATTAACACTGCACACGTAGAGTACGAGACAGAAGCTCGTCACTACGCACACGTAGACTGTCCAGGTCACGCTGACTATGTTAAGAACATGATTACAGGTGCTGCACAAATGGATGGTGCAATTCTTGTAGTATCAGGTGCTGATGGGCCAATGCCACAAACTAAAGAGCACATCCTTCTTGCAAAGCAAGTTGGAGTACCTAACATGGTTGTGTTCCTTAACAAGGAAGACCAAGTTGATGATGATGAACTTCTTGAGCTCGTAGAGCTTGAAGTACGTGATACACTTAGCAGTTACGAATTCCCTGGTGATGATATCCCAGTAGTAGCTGGATCTGCACTTCTTGCATTAGAAGCATTAACAGAAAACAATTCTATTGCCTCTGGTGAAAACAAGTGGGTAGATAAGATCTACAACTTAATGGATCAAGTAGACGAGTACATTCCTACACCTGAGCGTGATACAGAAAAGACATTCCTTATGGCTGTTGAAGATGTATTCTCAATTACTGGTCGTGGTACAGTAGCGACTGGACGTGTTGAGCGTGGAACAGTTAAAGTTGGAGATGTAGTAGAGATTGTAGGTCTTGGTGATACACGTGAAGTAACTGTTACAGGTCTTGAGATGTTCCAAAAGACTCTCGATGAGAGTGTAGCTGGAGATAACGTTGGAGTACTTCTTCGTGGAGTGCAAAAAGAGGATATTGAGCGTGGAATGGTACTTGCAAAAACAGGTACAATTAAACCACACACAAAATTTGAATCTCAAGTATACATTCTTACAAAAGAAGAAGGTGGACGTCACACTCCATTCTTCCCAGGATACCGTCCTCAATTCTATGTTCGTACTACTGACGTAACAGGAAAAATCGATTCATTCAAGACTGATGATGGTGATGAGGCAACAATGGTAATGCCTGGTGACCGTGTAAAAATGATTGTAGAGCTTATCCAGCCAATTGCAATTGAAAACGGAATGCGTTTTGCAATTCGTGAAGGTGGACGTACTGTTGGTGCAGGTGTAGTATCAGCAATTCTCGAATAATTTTGAGAGTACCACTTTTGTAATTTTGCTTTTATATTTGTATTTATTTTCCAATTTTTTATTGGTTTAGAATACAAATATAGGCAAATAATCAAAATATTCATTTTTTTGTGTGAATAAAGCACTTGCTTTTATACACACAAAAAAATATACTTAGAGTAGTCCTACTTTTGTCGGAAAAAGATTTTGAACTGTGTCAGGGCTGAAAAGAAGCAGCACTTATAGATATTTTTTTGGACAATTGTGGGCCTCCGTAACATGTAACAAAGACTTAATTTTTTAATATTTACGACAATTACTATAAAGAACAACTATTTCAATTGTCTTATAGGATATTTATCCATATTTTTTTTTCTTTTAATTTAAGGAATTTAGATATTATACCTATTTTTAGGCGGTGCCCAGATTCGAACTGGGGGATAAAGGATTTGCAGTCCTCTGCCTTACCACTTGGCTACACCGCCGTTTTCTGTAAATCAGTTTTATACTCTATAGATTACAACATTTTGGTCTGTTTATCAACTCTGCATTCTCAGCCGTGTTCTTTTCTAATAGCTTCAAACAAATTTTTCTATTTGTAATCACTCATTTATTCATATCTATATGATTTTGTTTCGTCAAAAAGTGGCCATCCCTGATTTTCTTGATGCACAACGGAAAAGTTTTCGTATTTTTTTAGAGACTGGGATTCGTCGCGAACTTGAATTTGTTTCTCCGATTATTGGAAATTCATTAGGGACAAGTATTCGACAACCGACGAACCGTTATATTTCTGTATCCTTTTTAGCTCAAGACTTTTATTTAAAGGCGCCAAGTTATACACCACAAGAAGCTATTCATAATATGGAGACATATAATAGTCAACTTGTGGTACCTGTTCATATTTCTTCACAAAGTTTAGATGTGAGCTGTGTTTTACCAGTAACTTTTTGTGATCTCCCATTAATGACAGAACATGGAACATTCATTATTAATGGATCACCACGTGTAATTGTGCACCAAATTGTACGTTGTCCAGGGGTATATATTAAAGCACAATTTGATCAAAAGAACCGTCGTTCACATTTAGTTAGTTTTTTATCTTCTTACGGTTCGTGGCTTCGTCTTGAAACAGTTCCCCGTAATCCTGAAGTGTATGCTTGTATTGATAATCTCCGTAAGTTACCAGTTACACTTTTATTAGCAGCACTTGGTTTTAATTTCAAACAAGTTTGTGCTGTTGTAAGTGATCCAAATGCATTAGTATTTACTGAATCTCTTTTAAAACCACAATCTTGTGAAGATGCAATGGTCATGATGACTGCATTAATGTTTCCACACCGTGCTGGAAGTGTTTTAAAAGCAAAGAAGTTTTTATTTACTCATTTTTTTCATGCACGACGTTATAGCTTAAGTGAGGTAGGTCGTAAACGAGTTAATCGTAAATTACGTATGCGCCATAATCTCCCATATTTAACATTAATGCCAGAAGATGTGCTTGCTGGAGTAGATTATCTTCTTCGTGTAAGTAATGGAGAAAGCCAATTTTTAGATGATATTGATCATTTAAAAAACCGTCGTGCACGTTTAGCTGGAGAGTTAATTCAAACACAGTTCCGCTTAGGATTAAATCGTTTAGAACGCAGTGTACATACTCGTATTAGTGATGAGACATTATTACGACAAAAGCGTTTAGGTGTTGCTCTACCATCGCTAATTCGAACACAAATTGTCGGGTCCGTTTTTAAAGAATTTTTTGGGTCAAACCAATTATCACAGTTTATGGACCAGACGAATCCATTGGCTGAAATTACACATAAACGACGTTTAAGTTCATTAGGGCCAGGTGGATTACACCGTGATCGTGCTGGACTTATTGTTCGTGGTATTCACCCAAGTTATTATGGTCGTATTTGTCCAATTGAAACTCCAGAAGGAAAGAATGCAGGATTAGTAGGTTCTATTGCAACATATGCACGTGTTAATGCAGATGGATTTTTAGAGAGTCCTTATGTTCTTATGCAATCAGAAAATTCAAATCAGGATGATGGTTTTTTCTTATTAAACGCTTCATATGAAGATAAAGTTATTGTTGCAGCAGCTGATACACAAATGGCAGCATCCCGTGTTCCAGCACGTACACGTCGTGAATTTATTGAAACTGAGCCGAATGAGATTACCTTCTTAGGGCTATGTCCAATTCAATTTATGTCCATTGCAACAGCATTAATTCCATTTTTAGAACATGATGATGCCAACCGTGCATTAATGGGTTCAAATATGCAACGTCAAGCTGTATCACTTTTAACACCGCAGCGTGCTTTTGTTGGAACAGGGTTAGAAGCCCGTGTTACACATGATTCGGGTGCAGTTGCACGTATTCGTAAGAGTGCATATGTCTTATATGCAGATTCACAACGTATTGATGTCTTAACTGAAAAATCGGTGGGACGTAAATCTCCAAACGAGCCTTCTTTTGAACGTGAAACAATTGCACTTACAACATACCAACGTTCAAACCAAGATACATGTATGCATCAACGTCCAAGTGTTGTGCCAAATACTTGGGTTCACGCAGGAGAATGTTTAGCTGATACGGCTTCAACTGTAGCGGGTGAGTTAGCTCTTGGAAAAAATATTCTTGTGGCGTATATGCCATGGGAAGGATATAACTTTGAAGATGCTGTTTTAGTAAGCGAACGTTTAGTTTTTGAGGATGTTTTTACATCTGTTCACATTGAACGTTATGATATTTCAACTTCTCGTACGCGTGATGGTCAAGAATATATTACTTCCAAAGTTGAAAAGAATATGCATCTTGATCAATTTGGTGTAATTAAGGTTGGAACATGGGTAGAGCCAGGTGATATTCTTGTTGGAAAAGTATCCCCACAACAAGAATCTGAAAACACCCCAGAAGGTCGTTTACTTCGTGCAATTTTTGGAGGTGCTACACGTGATGTCAAAGATACTCCATTAGTTGTGCCTAGTGGTGTAACTGGTCGTGTATTAGAATGTCGAACATTATTTGAAACAACCAAATATAATGAAGAATTAGATTCATATGAGTCTGTTGGTTCAGTACACATTTTCTTAGTACAAAAGCGTAAAGTTCAAGTGGGTGATAAAATTGCTGGTCGACATGGAAATAAAGGGATTATTTCTAATATTTTACCACGCCAAGATATGCCATTCTTACAGAATGGTACACCTGTAGATATGGTTTTAAATCCATTAGGAGTACCTTCGCGTATGAATGTGGGCCAAATTTTCGAATGCCTTCTTGGATTAGCAGCACATACTTTAGAGCAAAACTATAAAGTTTTACCATTTGATGAAATGCATGGTGATGAAGTATCTCGTGGTTTTGTATATCAACAATTATATAAAGCTCGTTGTGCAACAAACCAAAAATGGGTATTCCGTCCAGAGTCACCTGGTAAGAGTATTTTATTTGATGGTCGAACAGGGTATCCATTTGATCAACCAGTGACAGTAGGATATCCATATATTTTAAAATTAGTTCACTTAGTAGACGATAAAATTCATGCTCGTTCAACTGGCCCATATTCACTTGTTACACAACAACCTTTAGGTGGTCGGTCAAAACATGGTGGGCAGCGTCTAGGAGAAATGGAAGTTTGGGCACTTGAAGGATTTGGTGCAGCATACACGTTACAAGAATTATTAACAATTAAGTCTGATGATATGCGTGGTCGTAACCTTGCTTTTATGTCAATTATTCGTGGAAACTTATTACCAAAACCGGGTGTCCCTGAATCATTTAAAGTATTAGTATGTGAATTACGTGGGCTTTGTCTAGATATTAGTCTTTCCCAAATTCCATCAAATTAGCCGTGAATATTTTTAAAGAAATGTACAACATTTCAATATCTGATGTATTTCTACAATTTTTTGTATATAAATCAGATTATTTTTTTTATCTATCCAACTTAAATTATTATGAGTCACGATATTGATTATATTCAAATCCAAGTCGCGTCCCCGAAAGAAATTGAACGGTGGTCGCAGCGTGTACTCCCGAATAACGAAGTTGTTGGGGAGATTACAAAAGCTGATACTATCAATTACCGAACATTCAAACCTGAACGTGATGGTTTATTTTGTGAGCGTATTTTTGGGTCTATTGTAAATAATGAATGTTCCTGTGGAAAAACACGACGCCGTAAACCAGTACAGAAACCTGGAGCTACCTCATTAGATGATAGTAGTACTTTTACCGCAAATGATGATTCAGCAGGATATGTTTGCCCAACTTGTGGGGTAGAACCAACAGATACTAAAGTTCGCCGTTATCGTATGGGTTGCATCCGTTTACGTAAACCAGTTGCCCATTTATGGTATTTCCGTAATACGCCAAATATTTTATCTGTGCTATTAAATATTAGTGCGGGACAGACTGATGAATTACTTCACTTTGATTCGTATACTCCAGCTTCATCTTCGGTAATGAATTATTTATTACATGGTGGAACTGAGTGGTATATCGATGAATGGGAAGCGATGCATACAAGTTTTGGACATATGCCCCAAAAATCAAGTTTTGAACTTGGGATGGGGTCTATTAGTAATGATGAACTTGATATTGAAGCTGTCTGGAATATTGATGCTTGGACACACGGAGAGCATCAGAAAACAAAATATGGTTTACCTTTAGAACCACGAACAACAGAAAACTGTGGTGCAGAAGCTGCTCATGCGCTTCTTAGTCAATTAGACTTACCTTTTATGGAGCGTATGCTTAGTACACGTTTACGCCAAAAAGTTAAGACATATCATTCAAAATCACGTAAAAAGTATGTTGAAACGGCATTTGATGCTTTAGACCAGTTTGGGATTGATAAAGTATCAGATTTAAATCCAGGTTGGGAACCTACAGAAGAGGAGCAAGAAGAAAATGCTAAGCATTTACGTAATTTAAAATTAACGCGCCAAGGGCAACGTAATCGTGGACTCAATGCTAAAATTAAAAAATTAGCTAAACGTTTACATTATGTTCGTTTATTAGCACGTAAGCAATTACGTCCAGAATGGATGATTGTTTCTGTCTTCCCAGTTTTACCGCCAGATTTACGACCAATGATTCAAATGGCAAGTGGCCGTTTTGCTGCTTCTGATTTAAATGATTTATATCGTCGTTTAATTTACCGGAAGATTCGTTTTGATAAATTTTGTAATTTATTTGATGCTGAGTTTTTACCGGATTTACTGATTCGACATGATCTATGTCTTTTACAAGAAGCTGCTGATGCCATCATTGATAATGGACGTCTTGAGAAACCAGCACAGCGCCCAAATAAAAATGTTTTTAAATCATTAACATCAATTATTGAAGGTAAACATGGTCGTTTCCGACAAAATTTATTAGGAAAACGTGTTGATTATTCAGGGCGTTCGGTTATTGTAGTTGGGCCTAAATTACGATTACACCAGTGTGGTTTACCGCGTGAAATGGCTTTAGAGTTATTCCACCCGTTTATTATTCAAGCATTATTAGAACACAGTGTTGTTCGTAATATTCGTGCAGCTAAAAATTTAATTCAAAAACGTACGCAAAAAGTCTGGGATATCCTTGAATATGTTGTATATGCACATCCACTATTATTGAACCGTGCACCAACATTACACCGTTTAGGAATTCAGGCATTTGAACCAATTCTTCTTTCAGGGCGTGCAATTCAATTACACCCATTAGTATGTCCTGCGTTTAACGCAGACTTTGATGGTGACCAAATGGCTGTTCACATTCCATTATCATTGGAAGCACAAGCTGAAGCACGGTTATTAATGTTAGCTACACACAACTGGCTTTCTCCAGCTACTGGTGAACCAACTATTCTTCCAAGTCAAGATATGATTCTTGGATTCTATTATTTAACAACTCGGCGCCAAATTAAGCCTAGTTCACAAACTACTTCGGTACATGCAATCCAACAAACAAAACCAACGTTTAAAGTATTCGAAACATTTGATCGCGTGCTTCAACGTTATTCATTAGGTGCATTACAACTTCATGATTTAGTTTGGGTAAAAGCTGAGGCTCCTTCGGATTGTCAGCAATCTCTTCCAATTGAAGGTCGAGTACAATCAAGTGGACATAATACACTAATTTATGATGCAGTTGTAGCTGAATCATGGTCAATTTCGCCATTACCTATGCAATCAACATTACAACTTGCTGTTCCATCAGACACGTCTACAGAACCAGTTTTTGGACATGTACCACAAATGCATCGTATGTCCTCATCAACATTCTATCTTCGTACAACTCCTGGACGACTAATTTTGAATTCTCTCATTTATGAAAACCTTTTTTTGTAACCGAACGGTTGATAAAAGTGAAATGAAACGTTTAATTAAATGGGTTTTACTTAATTACGGGACGCAAAAAGCAACCCGTTTTGTCGACCATTTAAAAACACTTGGATTTCACTCTGCTACATTGGCAGGTATTTCATTAGGTATTGATGATTTACGTATTCCACCAGTAAAATCTGTATTTTTAAAAAATGCAGAAAAAGATATTTTAGATAATGATCTACGTTATACACGTGGACAAATTACAGCTGTAGAGCGTTTAGAAAAAGCTCTGGATATTTGGAACACTACAAATGACACTTTAAAAAATGAAGTAATTGCGCACTTCCGTGAAACTGATATTTTTAACCCAGTGTATATGATGGCTTTTTCTGGGGCACGTGGAAATATTTCCCAAGTACGCCAACTTGTTGGAATGCGTGGTCTTATGGCTGACCAACAAGGGCAAGTTTTAGATTTCCCAATTCGTCGTAATTTCCGTGAAGGGTTAACTGTAACAGAATATATGATTTCGTGTTATGGTGCCCGAAAAGGATTAGTTGATACAGCATTACGTACCGCTAATTCAGGATATTTAACACGTCGTTTAGTAGATGTTGCCCAAAGTGTAATTATTCAACAAGTAGATTGTGAGACAACTGAAGGTCTGGAGGTTGTACCATCTGAGAAAAATGAATATGCCAACATTATGGGTCGTGTCTTATTACAGCCTGTGATTGATGAACAGACTGGAAAATATTTAGCTCGTAAAAATACAGAGATTTCACCTGCGCTTGCAGCTCAATTAGTTAAATTACCAAAAGTTGTAGTGCGTTCTGCATTAACTTGTCGTTTAAATTCTGTTTGTCAGCTTTGTTATGGTTGGGATTTATCAAAACATAGACTAGTTCAACTAGGGGAAGCTGTTGGTGTACTAGCGGCTCAGTCAATTGGGGAGCCTGGGACCCAGCTTACAATGCGTACATTCCACACTGGTGGAGTATTTGCAGGTGAAGCCACTGAAAAAGTATATGCACCATATTCTGGAATTATTTCATATAGTGGAACTCCTCGAGGTCGAAAAGTTACTACCCGATTTGGTGAACCTGCATTTTTAACAGTAGTACCTGTATCCATTAAGATTACTCGACCAGATCGATCAAAATCAGTAATTCTTCAATTCCCAGCATTTACTCTTTTATTTGTGTATCCAGGCCAATATGTAATGTTTCACCAAAGTGTGGCAGAGTTATCACGTATAGAATCTGACTCGCAATTACCTGAAACTTCAGGTGATATGAAAGTTGTTGAGAAACAACTTCTTGCTCCGGATACTGGCCAAATTTATTACAACAAAAATACGGCTTTTACACGTAGTGGAACTAGCAATAGAGCTTTATCAAATAAATCTTTAAGTCAAGTACCAAAAGTTTTTGCTGGGTATGGTTTTATTTGGATTTTATCTGGTTTATTATTACGTAATAATCTAAATTGCCGTGGTGATTATTTTCATAAAACATTTCAACCTTTTACTTTTAAACCAATAGCAGACCAGAGTAGTTTAAATAGCCTTATTGTAGACTCATACCAAACTGCGACGGAGAAATTATTGAAATATCAAGAAAATTCGTCGCGTTTAAAAACGAAACCTTTTATTTCATATAAAACAGTTTATAAGCAACAACAGCAATTATTTACACAAATTGATCAACTTGTTGGAGTTAAAACAAAATCGGTTTCAACTCATCTTTTTGTTAAAAAACGACAGAAATTTGAAACTCCAGTTTATACGGATAGAAATTTTTCCACTAGAGACAATTTACCCGTATTTGATGGGTATACTACGGTTATTCCAAGTCTGAAAAAGTCCTTTGGGTCGACTGTAGTACTTGATACTTTACTTAATTCTAAATTTTATAATTGGTGTACAACACAGGATAAAAATATACCAGTTTATGGTATTTCAACTCAGAAATCAGGTCTTCTTACATTAAATTTAGAGTCTAAGCCAGTAACAGGAATTCGTAAACTTTCAAATTACCCGACAAGTGGATTTACTGTACCTCTCGAATATAAGTTAAATTTAGTCGAAGTAATAACTACCGATAATTACCAACTGTCACACATTTACCCAACAGTTTTATCAAAGACTGAACAGGATGCTAAATCAAAATGTTCAAATGTTTTTGCACATAAAACTTCAGGTCTTTGGCGTAATAGTTGTTTACGAACTATTCGAAAAAAAGGTTTAAAAGATTCTAGTTTAAAAATTAAACTTGGAAAGGCATGTTTTAGAGTTAGTACAAATAAATCATTAGTTCGTAATAAAAATATTAATATTTCGTTACGTTATGATACTGGTTTAGCAAGCTCTATGGCGTCGGCTAAGAAAGGATCTATAAATTTTAACGCGGCAGTTTCTATAGCGCAGCCATATAAAAATAGTTCACAAATTTGCCAGACATTACCATTGCAGGAATTTGCACAAAATGGAGTAATGGATTTGGTTTCTGGAGATCACTTATTTAATTGGAACCAACTTCGTCAATGTTTAATGTTGACTAATTCAGTAAGAAATTCTGGGCAGCAGAAGCCAAACCGTTTCCCATTAGCAAGTAATCTTGTAACTACAGGTTGGCCAGTGTCACAAGATTCTTTAGAGTACCAACTTCCAATGGAAGTTTGTGCAACACAAAACGGTACATTAGATACTCCAACAAAAAATTTAAATTTTTACTATGGATTAGAGGGTGAAATTCGACTTCCAGGTCTTGCTGTCACAAAACAAAATCAGCATGCGTTTAAACGTTCAAGTGAACAATGTTTAGTATTTCTTGGTCAATATTTACGTGTTGGTGATGAATTAATGCCTGGGATTCGCACACCATACGGTGGGCAAGTAATTCATATTGATGAAACATCTATTATTTTACGTCGTGTTTATTCATATGCAATGTCGAGTGGTTCTTCATTATTGGTAGACCAGGGTCAATTAATTCAGAAAGATGTTTCGTTTGGAACACTTCTTTCATTTGAATCAGACGCAGGTGATATTGTACAAGGATTACCTAAAGTTGATGAATTATTAGAGGCTCGAGAGCCCGTAGAGAAAATTGCTTCAAGTATGCATGCTCAATTAGCAACTCTTTTCTTATTTTATTCCAAGACTTATGGTTTACGTGAGGGCTGTCGTCGTAGTCTTCAAGAAGTTCGTCGTATGTTAGTAAACGAAGTTCAAGCGGTATATGGATCACAAGGTGTATTTATTTCTGATAAACATATTGAAATTATTGTTCGTCAAATGACTACGTACGTCTTAATCACTGATCCAGGAGAGACTAATTTATTACCAGGCGATGTAATTGATCTACGTCGTGTAGAGCATTTTGAAGCAAAGAAAGGTTTAAATCCAGTACAATACCGTCCAATCTTACTTGGTATTACTCGTGCATCTCTTGCTGCAGAGAGTTTTATTGCAGCAGCAAGTTTCCAAGAAACAAAACGTGTTTTAACCCGAGCAGCTGTCGAGGGTCAAATTGACTGGTTAACTGGCCTTAAAGAAAATGTAATTTTAGGTCGTCTTATTCCAGCTGGAACAGGTCTTTATGTGTAATAATTAAATTTAAATTTAGCTTGTTTCATTTTTTTGCCACCTATATTTTTTGTAGGTGGCAATCATGAATAATAGTGTATGATATACACTCTATTTATTTTATGCTACAATTTGGGCATATAAGTTATGAATCGATAGATTCTAGCTTTCGTGAATGTTAATTTATTTTTATTTTATAGATTTATTATGACAAAGTTAGAAGCATTTTTAGAGGCTGGTGTACATTTCGGTCACCAAGTGGGGCGTTGGAATTCAAAAATGGCACCATATATCCATGAAACGAAAAATGGTGTACATATTCTTGATCTTGTACAAACACTTGATGATTTAGAAAAAGCACGTCCTGTTTTAAAGCGCGCAAAAAATGTTTTATTTGTAGGGACTCGCACACAAATCGCCCCGATTATTGAAAATACAGCTCAAAAAGTAAACGGGCACTATGTAAATACACGTTGGGTTGGTGGTCTTCTTACAAACTGGAAGACAATGTCGATGTGTCTTCAAAAATTAAACCGTTTAGATAAACAGTTAAGTGAAGACCGTGTAACATCAGGTCTCTCAAAGAAATCTATTCTTCAGCT
>ERZ887849.2326-NODE-2326-length-15865-cov-18.727071_pt1 | contig 15865 bp, 10 predicted proteins | sample MGYA00521267_ERZ887849 | MGnify/ENA primary metagenome ERZ887849 (study PRJEB32303, sample SAMEA104408601) | aquatic metagenome | biome: Brackish water; feature: Pelagic; material: water | place: Baltic Sea | collected 2014-06-06T16:11:00 | depth 2,863 m ... | reverse complement strand
TCTTCAATAATTGGAGTTCTATAATGTTCAAAAAAATATCGTCCAAATTTTTTTCTTCATCCAATGATAGGCAAATTAATAAATTTAGACCTATTGTGGATAAGATTAACAAGTTTGAAAATCAATTAACTTTATTACAAGATAAAGAATTAAAACTAAAAACTATTGAATTTAGAAGCCGATTATCAAAAGGAGAAACTTTAGAAGATATTCTTCCAGAAGCTTTTGCCACAGTTAGAGAGGCGGCTAAAAGAACTTTAAATCAAAGACATTTTGATGTTCAGTTAATAGGTGGTCTGGTATTACATAATGGAAAAATAGCTGAAATGAAGACAGGTGAAGGTAAAACTTTAGTTGCTACATTGGCCTGTTATCTTAATGCATTAGAAGGAAAAGGGGTTCACGTTGTTACAGTTAATGATTATTTAGCAAAAAGAGATTCTGAATGGATGGGAAAAGTTCATGAATTTTTGGGTATGACTGTAGGTTGTGTTGTTTCTGAAATTGATGATCAAGAAAGAAGATTGGCTTATAAGGCAGATATAACTTATGGAACGAACAATGAATTTGGTTTTGATTATCTTAGAGATAATATGAAATATAGTTTGGATGAAATGGTTCAAAGGCCATTTAATTTTGCTATTGTTGATGAAGTTGATTCTATTTTAATTGATGAAGCTAGAACACCATTAATTATTTCAGGTCAATCAGAAGATTCTTCTATATTATATAAATCAATAGATAAATTTATACCTTCTCTTGATAAAGATGATTATGAATTAGATGAAAAGCAGAGAACTTGCAACTTAACTGATAAAGGGATTGAGAGTATTGAAGAAACTTTAAAAAAAGTTGGTTTAATTGAAGATGGTACTCTCTATGATATAAAAAATGTTTCTTTCTTACATCATATAAACCAAGCTCTAAGAGCTCATATGTTATTTAAAAAGAATACGCATTATATGGTTAAAAATGATAATGTTGTTATAATTGATGAGTTCACTGGACGAGCCATGGAAGGTCGTAGATTTGGAGAAGGGCAGCATCAGGCAATAGAAGCTAAAGAAAATGTTACTGTTCAGCCTGAAAACCAAACATTAGCAAGTGTTACTTTTCAAAATTATTTTAGGATGTATCCAAAATTATCAGGAATGACAGGAACTGCTTTAACAGAAGAAGGTGAGTTCTCGGAAATATATAAATTAGATGTTATAGATGTTCCCACTAATTTAAAGGTTGCTAGAGTAGACAATAATGATGAGATTTATAAAACTAATGAAGAAAGAGATGATGCTGTTATTAAACTAATTGTAGAATGTCAAAAAAATAACCAGCCAGTTTTAGTTGGAACAGTTTCTATAGAAAAATCTGAAGTGTTATCAAAATTACTTAGTCAAAAGAAAATTACACATGAAGTTTTGAACGCTAAGTTTCATGAACAAGAGGCTAAGATAATTGGGTATGCTGGGATGCCTAGAGCAGTCACAATTGCTACTAATATGGCAGGAAGAGGAACTGACATTCAATTAGGCGGTAATTTAGAAATAAGGCAGTCCAAAGAAATTGATTTATCATCTAAAAAACATGAGCAGCAATTACAAGATTTAAAGTTAGATATTGAAGAAAAAAGAAAAATAGCTCTTGGTGGTGGTGGTTTATACGTTATTGGCACAGAACGACATGAGAGTAGAAGAATAGACAACCAGTTAAGAGGAAGAACTGGACGACAAGGTGATCCAGGGGCTTCAAAGTTTTTGTTGTCTTTACAAGATGACTTGATGAGAATTTTTGGATCTGATCGTTTGGAATCAATGTTAAGTAAGCTGGGTCTTGAAAAAGGAGAGGCTATTGTTCATCCTTGGATTAATAAAGCTGTAGAAAAAGCACAAGGTAAGGTTGAAGCTCATAATTTTGAAATTAGAAAGCAGTTGTTAAAGTTTGACGATGTTATGAATGATCAGAGAAAAGTTATATTTGATCAAAGAAAAGAAATTATGCGATCTGATGATATTAGTGAAATGGTTTCAGATATGCGTCATGAAGTTATTGAGAATATTGTTTTGCAATTTATTCCTAGTCAAAGTTATCATGATCAATGGGATGCAGATGGGCTTAATGAAAATATAACAAATCACTTAGGTCTAAATATTCCTGTAAAAGATTGGATTAAAGAAGATGGAATCGTAGAGCAAGAGATCATTAATCGTTTAATTGATATGTCAGATAAGTTCATGGCTGAAAGAGCTGTTAATTTTGGTGTTAATTTGTTTAGGCAGGCAGAGAAAACTTTATTGCTTCAAGTCTTAGACCAATGTTGGAAAGATCATTTATTAATGTTAGATCAAATGAGACAATCTATTGGCTTAAGAGCGTATGCGCAAAAAGATCCATTAAATGAGTATAAAAGAGAAGCGTTTGAACTTTTTGAAAATATGCTTGAAAAACTAAGAAAAACAATCACAGCCGTTTTGTCTAATATTCAAATAAGTAAAGAAGAGCCAGGTTCTAATTCACGAATTGATGAAAACAAAGATGTAATCAACAATGGTAAAACTTCTAGAAATGCAATTTGTCCATGTGGTTCAGGTAAAAAATATAAGCATTGTCATGGGAAGTTTTAAATTTAATAAATAAAATGATTAAATATACACTTAAATGTAAATCAACATATTGTTCAAATCAAAATAATTTTGATGGTTGGTTTCAAAACATGGAATTTTTTGAAAACCAAAAATCTAAAGGTTTAATACTTTGTCCATTATGTGGAAGTGATGACATTATAAAATCTTTGTCAACGCCTGCTTTAAGCTCATCTAAAAATCAATTGTCTGCTTCTCAAGTAAAGAAAGATGACAGAGGAGATAAAGAAGTTACGTCTTCAGTTGAGGTAAAAGACAAAATGAACAAAGCTTCAATAATTTTAAGAACTATTAAGAAGGAAATTCAAAAGAACTCAGAATATGTAGGCAATAATTTTGTAAAAGAAGCTCGTTCAATTAAAGAAGGTGAAACCAAAGAAAGATCAATATATGGTCATGGCACAAGTAAGGAAATTGAAGAGTTAAAAGACGAAGGCATTAATGTCTTAAATATTCCCTGGGTTCCTGATGACCATTAAATCATTTTATTTATTTTATATTAATGCCTGCTAATCCATAATTTACTTGGATATTTCTTGATAACTTAAATTCACCAAATTCTTTATTTATCAAATTATGTATTTTAAAAGTAGGAATAAATCCAGTTTTGTCATCTAAAATTATTTTATGTTGTGCTGCTTCTTCTATAAGTTGATTAGGAGAAATAAATTTTTTAGGATCATGAGTTCCTTTTGGAAGAATACTTAATACCTCTTCAGCTAAAATTTTTCCTAATAAAACACCTAAAATTGATTTATTTATTGTAGTAATAACCACTAAGCCACCTGGTTTTGATAGCTTTGAGATGTCTGATAAAAATAAATCTCTGTTATTCACATGTTCAATAACTTCTGAAGCAATAACGATATCAAATTGATTATTTAGATTTAAATTTTTAGATTTAATTAATGTAGCTGTGTCCATGCATTTAAAATCTATCTCTAATCTACTTTTTTGTGAGTGCAAGATAGCTGATTTAATTGCCATATCAGAGGCATCTATGCCTGTTACTTTAGCCCCAAGCCTACATAATGGTTCTGATAAGATGCCTCCTCCACAACCAATATCTAAACATTTTAAACCTTTAAGTGGGGTGCCTTCAGAATTGTTTTTTGAAGAAACTCGTCTAGAATTTTTTAAAATAAACTTTATTCTTGCTCTAGACATTTTATGTAACGCTGAAAATGGGCCTGATTTGTCCCACCATTTGTTGCTTATTGCAGAAAATTGTTCTATTTCTTTTCGGTCTATTGTATTAATCATTTTTTGAATATTTGTAATTGTTTAATTTAAATTGATAGACATAAATTTTAAAAGAGAAAGATAACAGAAATTTGGAATTATTGGTATTAAAATTTGGTGGCACTTCTGTTGCTGATATTAATCGAATAAAAGCTGTAGCATTAAAGATAAAGTCAGAAGTAGAAAAGAAAAATAAAATCATTGTAGTTGTATCGGCTATGTCAGGTGTAACAAATGATCTTTTTCGTCTTGTAAAGGAGGCCTCTAAAACTTATCAACAATCTGAGTATGATGCGGCTTTGTCTTCCGGAGAACAAGTCACATCTGCCTTGTTGTCAATAGCTCTGGAATCTCTTGGAATAAAGTCTCGTTCATGGCTAGGTTGGCAAATACCAATTATTACCGATGACGTTCATGGCAATGCTAGAATAAAAGAAATTAAGAAAGAAAATATTTTAAAGTCTCTAGATAAAGGATTTGTAGCTATTGTTTCTGGTTTTCAAGGAATTTCAAGCAAGAATAGAATCACAACTTTAGGCAGAGGTGGATCAGACACATCTGCGGTAGCTTTGGCGGCAGCATTCTCAGCTGATCGATGTGATATCTATACAGATGTTGATGGTGTTTATACAACCGATCCAAGAATAGTAAAAAGTGCAAAAAAATTAGATTATATCACCTATGAAGAAATGTTAGAACTTGCATCTCAAGGAGCTAAAGTCCTTCATACGAGATCTGTTGCTTTAGCTATGAAATATTCAGTTAAGCTTAGAGTGCTAAGTAGTTTTAAAAACCTACCAGGAACGACTGTTGTTAATGAGGAGTATAATATGGAAAAATCTGAAATTATTGGGATAGCTCATAACCTTCATGAAGCTAAAATAACAATTTCTAGAGTGCCTGACAAACCTGGTCAAGCTGCGGTAATTTTTGGAGCTTTAGCTGACAAAGGAATAAATGTAGATATGATTGTTCAGTCATCAACAATTGACAACAGTTCAACTGATATAACTTTTACTATTCCAGAAAATGATTTAATTTTAGCCCAAGGTATTATTAAAAACATTCAAAATAAAATTGGATTTTCACAAGTTACTAGTGATATTAACGTTGTTAAAATTTCTATAGTAGGTAACGCTATGAGAAGTCAACCAGGTATAGCAAAAACTATGTTTGCAACTTTAGCTAATAACCAAATAAACATACATGTTATTTCAACTAGTGAAATTAAAATATCAGTGCTTGTATCTTCCGAGTACACTGAATTAGCCATGAGATCTCTTCACACAGCCTTTGGTTTAGATAAATAATAATACTTGACTAATTTATATTGCATTAAATCTATAGATAATAAATCATTGGTTGATTTAAGCTCAAACTCAATATAAAATATTAAAAGTTTATGGAGCGGACATGAATTCTGATAATAGCAAGGAAAACAAACCTTTGTTAGATCCTTCTTCTATTGCTGACACATCTGTATCAGATAGAATAAGTGAGGTATTTGACTCTGTTCAATTATCTACCATTGGTAAGATCTGTTTAGAAGCTAGGGTTAAAAAAAGTTTAACACAAGAGCAAGCAAGTTCAATTCTTAAACTTAGAGTTAAAATTATAAAAGACTTTGAAAACGGTGATGTAATTGAATTACCAGGATTAACTTATAAAGTAGGTTTTGTGAGATCTTATGCTCGTTTGTTAGATTTAGATGGAGATTATTTAGTTCAAGAATATAAGTCTAGTATAGAACTGGGTGGCATGAAAGAAGAATATAATTTTCTTACTCCAAGAGTTGAAAGAAAAAAACTTTTACCTTTGGGGGCGCTTCTTTCTTTTTTTGTTGCATTAATTATTTATTCTGGGTGGTATTATTCTGAACGAGTTCAAACAGGAGAAATTAAAAATACTGACATTGCTATGAAAGAATTTGAAAAATATGAAATAATACAAAAAAATAAAAAAATATATGAAGATGTTATAATTAATAATAATCAAGATGAAAACATTAAATTTTTAAGTTCATCTAAAGGTGTTTCATTAACTGTTAAAAAAACAGATCTTACAGACGTTTTAGGAGATACAAGTCCAGATATTTCTAATGTAAAAGTTAATGAAAAAATAATTTTAAAAGATGATATTAAGCTTGGTACTGATGCATCTAAAAATTTATCAAGTGAATTATCTGCTATAGCTACAGAAAGAGATCCAAGTTCAGAAATGGTAATTAAAGCCTTGGGCAATAGTTGGATTGAAATTGAGGATATAGATGGTAATATTGTGATGACAAGGTTAATGAGGCCTGGTGAAACTTATGTGGTTCCTAAAAAGAACGGCTTGACTTTTAATACGGGGAACGCTGGAGGTCTATCATTATCATATGGTAATGTTACAATACCTTCTTTGGGTAAAGTAGGAGAGATAATTAGTGCTCGTCCATTAAATATTGAAGCCTTTAAAGATAAACAAATTATCAATTAATTACTTACTGTAATAATAAGTAAGAACTTATTTATTAAATAGATTGGTTTCAAGGAAATTTAATGAGCATTAGGCCATATAGAAATATAGAACGAAGAAAATCAAGAAAAATTAAAGTAGGCAATGTTTTGGTTGGAGGAGATGCTCCAATTAGTGTTCAGACTATGACTAATACTCTTACCACAGATATAAATGGAACGATTAAACAAATTGAAAAATCAGCAGAGGCAGGGGCTGATATTATAAGAGTTTCTTGTCCAGACAAGGAATCAACCATTGCATTGCGTCAAATAGTTAAGTTATCTCCTATTCCAATTATTGCTGATATTCATTATCATTATCTTAGAGCTGTTGAGGCTGCGGATGCAGGAGCCGCATGTTTGAGAATTAATCCAGGTAATATAGGTAATGTAGATAAAGTAAAAGAAGTTATTAATGCGGCTAAAGTTAATGATGTTTCTATTAGAATAGGTGTAAACGCTGGATCATTAGAAAAACAAATTCTTGAAAAATATGGAGAGCCAACGCCAGAGGCGCTTGTTGAATCTGCCTTAAATCATATTCAAATTTTAAAGGAACATGATTTTGATCAATATAAAATTAGCGTAAAGGCTTCAGACGTTTTTTTAGCAGTAGCAGCATATACTCAACTAGCGGATATTGTTGATTGCCCATTGCATATTGGTATTACAGAAGCTGGAAGCCTTAGATCTGGGACAGTTAAGTCAGCAATTGGATTAGGAAATTTATTATGGGCTGGAATAGGAGATACAATAAGAGTCTCTTTGTCTGCAGAACCTTATGAGGAAGTGAAAGCTGGATACGAAATTCTAAAATCTTTAGGGTTACGAAGAAGAGGTGTAACTGTTATTTCTTGTCCATCATGTGCTAGGCAACAATTTGACGTGATTAGGACTGTTCAAGAAGTAGAAGAAAGGCTTGAGCATATAACTGAATCAATAACAGTTTCAATTATTGGTTGTATTGTTAATGGACCTGGTGAAGCAAGAGAAACAGACATAGGATTAACAGGAGGAGGAAAAGGTTCTCATCAAATATATGTAAATGGTATTACAGATCATATAATCAGGAATGAAAATGTTGCAGATTATATAGTCAATTTTGTACAAGATAAGATCTCACAAAGAAATATAAGTTAAAATTAAAATGTATAATTTTTTATTTATTAATATCATGGACTTATAATGGATAAGCTTAGAACAGTAAGAGGTGTTAATGATTTATTAGCTGAAACTCTAAATAATCATAACTTTGTAATAAACAAAGGTTTAAATATTTCTAAGAAATATTGTTATTCTCAAATTGATACACCTATTTTTGAATTTTCCGAAATTTTTACAAAACCATTGGGTAAAACTAGCGACATTGTTACAAAGGAAAATTATACCTTTGAAGATAGAAGTGGTGATTTATTAATGCTAAGACCTGAGGGTACCTCAGGTGTTGTAAGAGCTTTTTTGAATGCAGGGTTAACTCAAGATATTCCTCAGCGTTTTTCATATTTTGGGCCGATGTTTAGGTATGAAAGACCACAAAAAGGTAGATTAAGACAATTTCATCAATTTGGTGTTGAGTTATTGGGAATATCTAGTTCGATGGGTGATTTAGAGGTAATTTCATTAGCAAATAATTTTTTAAAATCATTAAAATTAGATAATAAAATAGAGCTTAAAATAAACTCTTTAGGTGATACGGATAGTAGATTAAATTATAGAAAAGTTTTAGTCGATTATCTCAATGATTTTAAAAAAGAATTATCAGAAGATAGTATTAAGCGCTTAAAAGAAAACCCCCTTAGAATACTAGATTCAAAAAACCCAAGTGATCAAGCTATATTAATTAAAGCACCTGATGTTTTAAATTATTTAAATGAATTTTCAAAAGATAGGTTTGAAGAAGTATGTGATGGTCTTGATTCTCTGAATATTGTTTACAAAATTGATAAAAATCTTGTCAGAGGTCTGGACTATTATTGTCATACGGCATTTGAGTTTATTACAGATCAACTAGGCGCTCAAGGAACAGTTTTAGCTGGTGGTCGTTATGATGGATTGTCTGAAATGCTTGGAGGTATACAAATGCCTGGAGTTGGATGGGCAGCAGGGATTGAAAGATTAGCCTTAATGATTAATGCTAATTATAAAAATAATCCAGATTTAGTTTTAATAGGTTTGTCAGAAAAGTTTAATTTAGATTTATTACAAATGATAGATAGATTAATAAAAGATGGAATAAAAACAGAAATTCTTTATACAGGAAATGTATCAAAGAAATTAAAAAGAGCTAATAAAATTAATGCTCAATTTGCAATAATAATAGGAGAAGATGAAATTTCTCAAAATATTGTAAATTTAAAAAATTTAAAGACAGGATTTCAACAAGTAATGAAATTAGGCGATGCGATTAATGAAATTAAAAGTTTATTAAATATCAACTCGGAGTAAATTTTGACTTTAGAAAATAATATTAATAAATTCTTTCAAAGAGAGTTGGATATTGAGAAATTACTTTCTAAGTCTTCTGAATTAAAATCATCTGAATTAGCTGACTTATCTAGAGAGTTATTTGAAATCAAACCAATAACTGATTTAGCAAGAAAGAAAGAATTAGTAGTCTCAGAAATTTTAGATTTAGAAGAAATTTTAAATGATAATAGCGCTGATGATGAAATAAGAAAAATGGCTAATACAGAAATGAGTGTTCTGAAAGAAGAAATTGTAAACCTTGATAAAAACCTTCAAATTGCATTATTGCCAATAGATAAAGATGATTCTAGAAATGTTATACTTGAGGTTAGAGCTGGAACAGGTGGAGATGAAGCAGGTTTATTTGCAGCAGATCTTTTTGCCATGTATCAAAAATTATCTTTAAAACACAAATGGAAATTTGAAGTAATGACAGTTTCAGAAAGTAATGTTGGTGGATATAAGGAAGCTCAAGCTAACATAATAGGAAAAGGTGTTTTTGGAAGACTTAAATTTGAGTCTGGTGTGCATAGAGTTCAAAGGGTACCTTCAACAGAAACTAGTGGAAGAATACATACATCTGCTGCTACAGTAGCTGTTTTGCCGGAGGCTGAAGATGTTGAAGTTTCAATAGAAGAAAAAGATTTAAGGATTGATGTTTTTAGATCTAGTGGCCCCGGCGGTCAATCTGTAAACACAACTGATTCCGCAGTTAGAATTACTCATATACCATCTGGTATAGTTGTAAGTCAACAAGATGAAAAGTCTCAACATAAGAATAGAGCAAAAGCAATGAAAATACTTCTTGCTCGCTTATATGAATCTGAACGTCAAAAACAACAAGATGAAAGATCTTCTGCAAGAAAGGATCAGGTTGGCTCTGGAGATAGATCGGAAAGAATTCGTACTTATAATTTTCCTCAAGGAAGAGTATCGGACCATCGAATTAATTTAACACTGCATAAATTAGAAAAAGTCTTACAAGGTGAGGCTTTAGATGAATTGATAGATGGTTTAATTGTAGAAGATAGAATGTTAAAACTAGCTTTAAATGGATCATAAAACTATAAATATTGAGGCTTATTTAATAACAAAAGAAGCTATTCAAGATTTAAACAATCATCATAATCAGACGCCAAACTTAGATAGCAGAATACTGCTTGGATTTGCTATGGGTTTAGATCGAGCAATATACCCTCATGAAAAAATTAATATAACAGAAAATCAAATCAATATTTTTAAAAAATGTATTCAAAACAGAATAAAAGGAAAACCGGTTTCTAGAATTTTAGGTTTTAAAAATTTTTGGAAAATGAATTTTAAAATTTCTAAAGCTACATTAGATCCAAGACCTGACTCAGAAGTTATTATAGAAACTATTATGAAGTTTTACCCTGATAAATCTAAAATTTTACGTGTTTTAGACTTAGGGTCAGGATCAGGCTGTTTAGGGTTGTCAATTTTATACGAATACAATAAATCAAAAGCATTTTTTTTAGATAGTTCCTTAGAATCATTAAAAATAGCAAAATATAATGCCTTAAAATATAAAATGGATAAAAGATCAGAATTTGTTTGCTTGAATTGGAATAATGAAATGTGGGATAAAGAATTGCATGATATAGTAAAAGGTAATTTGTTTGATATAATCATATCAAACCCTCCGTATATTCCTTCAAGTCAAATACAAGAATTACAAATAGAAGTTAAAACATATGAACCAGCTATGGCATTAGATGGGGGTGAAGATGGAATGACTTCCTATAGATGTATTTTGCCTAAGTTAGCAAATTTATTATCGTCAGATGGGAATGCTTTCATTGAAATTGGAATTAATCAAAAAAATGATATTAATAAAATTGCAAATTCTGGTCATTTAATTTTTAAAGAATCAAATAAGGATTTATCTGATATTACTAGAGTATTAGTGTATGGATTGAAATAATTTTTTTTCTTCTTGGCTAATGTAAAAAAGTTTTATATATATGTGTATATAAATTAAGTTTAATGCTTAATATTTAATAACCTTAAATTTTATTTTAATTGAGCCTGTAGGTTGAAATTAAGGCTCCTATTTAACTATATTATTATATAAAGTTTTGTATTCTATCTAAAATAATAAACTTCAATTATAATAAGGAAAATCATGAGACAACAAAATAACGGCCGTCGCCGTCAAAGTCGTGGGCCAGTCCGTCGAAGTTACGGTACTGGGAATATCAATAAAAATAGTGTAATAGATAGCGCAGGGCCCGATTCACGTCAAAGAGGAACCGCGGTCCAATTGCATGAAAAATATTCAAGTTTAGCATCAGATGCAACTGCATCAGATGACAGAATATTAGCTGAATCTTATCGTCAATTTTCAGATCATTATTATCGTTTAAATAAAGAAATTGAGTTGATTAGTGAGGCGCGTGAAAGTCGTGTAAATGCTGAAAAAGAAGTAAATGAAAATAAAACTAACAATTTACCTGAGCCCACAGTTGATCAAAATTCTACTAATAGGCCTCCTAGACGTCAGAGAGGTTTCCAAGCAAGAGAAAAGGAATTGTCACCTAAAGATCAGAATGTAGAATTGAAAGTAGAAGAAAACAATATAAAGCAAGTTGAAAATAATAATAAAACTAATGATTTACCGGAGTCCATAGTTGATCAAGCATCTGCTAATATACCTCCTAAACGTCAAAGACCTTTCCAAGCAAGAAAAAAAGAATTGTTAACTAAAAATAATAATACAGAATTAAGAGCAGAAGAAAGTGATTTAAACCAAGTTGAAACAGAGCCTCAACTAGACATTAAGTAAATTTTCATTATTTACATTTAATATAAAAATTTAATATACAGCTATTGTAACTAATTTATTAAATATCCATTTCAAATAAGTAATGTTGTATTTAATAATAATTTTTATTTGTTATAAGGTTTTTAAATTAAATTAAAATGGTCGACCAATTTTCCGATAGATCAAAGCAAGTTTTTAGTTTGGCTAATGATTTAGCTTTTAAAGAAAATAATGTGTTAACGGCACATCATATTTTATATATACTGATCCATAGTTCAGAGAAGTATATTTTTGATATTTTAAAAAATGTTTGTTCAAACCCAAATATTTTGAAAAAAAAAATACATATTCATTTATCTCAATTAATTAAAATTTTACCGATAAAACAAGATAATAAAATAGATGATAGTATAATTAAATTAGTAAATATTTCTAAATTCTTAATGAATAAGAATAAAGATAAAGTGGTTACTCTAGAAATTTTATTATTATCTTTAGCTAGTGAGGATATTAATACTAAAGATATTTTATATAGTGAAGGCATAACTTTTGAGAAACTTAATGATGAAATTCAAAGGTTTAGAAAAGGAGAGAAGGCAATGAATACGTCCGCTGAATCAAGTTTTGATGCTCTTAATAGATTTACTATTGATTTAACCATTAAGGCTTCTTCAGGACTTCTTGATCCTGTCATTGGAAGAGATGAAGAAATAAGAAGAGTTATTCAAGTTTTATCAAGAAGAACAAAAAATAATCCAGTTTTAATTGGTGAACCAGGAGTTGGTAAAACGGCAATAGCAGAAGGTTTGGCTATAAGAATTACGAATCAAGATGTTCCAGAAAAATTAAAAAACAAACAAATTTTATCATTAGATTTAGCAGGCTTATTAGCTGGAGCTAAATATAGAGGTGATTTTGAAGAAAGACTTAAAGCTCTATTAACTGAAGTTGATAAAAAGAAAGATCAAGTCATTCTTTTTATTGATGAGCTTCATACATTAGTAGGAGCTGGCGGTGCAGATGGATCTATGGATGCCTCGAATATGTTTAAACCGGCTCTTGCAAGAGGAGAGCTTCACTGTGTTGGTGCGACAACGCTTGATGAATACAGAAAATATATAGAAAAAGATAAAGCTTTAGCCAGAAGGTTTCAAACGGTATTTATAAATGAACCTGATATTGAAACAAGTATTGCTATGATGAGAGGTATAAAAGAAAAATATGAATTGTATCATGGAATATCTATTGCAGATAAGGCGCTGATAGCTTCAGTTAAGCTTTCTGCAAGATATATAACTGATAGGTTTTTACCTGATAAGGCTATTGATTTAATAGATGAAGCTGCAAGTCGAAAAAGAATGGAAATAGATTCTAAGCCTGAATCTTTAGATGAAATAGATAGAAGAATTATTCAGTTAAAAATAGAAAAAGAAGCGCTTACAAAGGAAAAAGATAAGTCTTCAACAGAAAGATTAAAAAAAGTAGAAGATGAATTAAAAGACATAGAAATTATCTCTTCACAACAAACTGAAAAATGGAAGTTGAATAAAGGATTAATTGAAAAGGAACAACAAAAAAAAATTGAACTAGAAAATGCAAGAAATGAATTAGAAATCTCAAAGAGGAATGGAAATTGGGATAGAGCTGGAGAGCTTTCCTATCAAATAATCCCTAACTTAGAAGCAGCAAATTATAATAATTTAAATAATATCTCTGATGGTTCATTTATTAATGCAAATGTTTCCTATGATGATGTTGCCTCAATCGTTTCTAAGTGGACAGGTATTCCTGTAGATAAAATGGTTGAATTTGAAAGAACAAAATTATTGCTAATTAATGATGAATTAAGAAAAAAAATTGTTGGACAAGATGAAGCCTTGGCCTCTGTTGCTAAAACTATAATTCGCTCAAGGGCAGGGTTAAGTGATCCAGGAAGTCCTTTGGGTTCATTTTTATTTCTTGGTCCAACAGGAGTAGGCAAAACTGAAACAGCAAAAACATTAGCCGAGTATTTATTTAATGAGACTAATTCTTTAGTAAGGTTTGATATGTCTGAGTATATGGAAAAACATTCTGTATCAAGGTTAATTGGAGCTCCACCAGGTTATGTTGGTTATGAAGAAGGAGGTACATTAACAGAGCTAATAAGAAGGCGGCCTTATAAGGTAATTTTGTTTGATGAAATAGAAAAAGCTCACCCTGATGTACTTAATATATTACTTCAAATTATGGATGATGGTCGTTTAACAGATAGTCAAGGAAGGTTAGTTAATTTCAATAATGTAATTATTGTGATGACAAGTAATCTGGGTTCAGATTTGTTTGAAAGTAATCTAAATATTAATAACAGAAGTGAAAAATCTAAGTTATTAAAAATGGAAATTATGAAAGCAGTTAAATCAGCCTTGCGTCCAGAGTTTATAAATAGATTAGATGAAATTTTATTTTTCTCTAGACTTGGAAAATCACATATTAGTCAGATTGTTGAAATACAATTAAATCAACTTAAAAAAAGATTGCATTCAATGGACATTAAGCTTGAGTGGAGCACGGATGTAGCAAATCTTATCGCTTTAAGAGGCTATAATCCTGAATATGGCGCAAGGCCGATAAAAAGAGAAATACGCAATATAGTTGAAGACAAAATAAGTGAAATGATAGTAAATAACGAGATAGATGAAGGTAGTGTTATTAAGTTGTCTACTAATGAAGAGTTAATCGCTATTGAAATCAATTAGCTATTTAATTTAAATAACTTTTAATATTATTATGAGATATTTTTTGATCTGCAAAAGTCTTTGTGAGGTTTTTTTTTGCAAGAACAATCTTATCGCTAATAATTTTATTGATATGAGCTTTAAAATTATTTAAATCATTTTTTGAAATATTCTTGCCAGATGGCAGCTTCACTTTCATTGGGTTTATTTGTTGGTTGTTTAACAATACTTCATAGTGGAGATGAGGGCCAGTAGACCTGCCTGAGCTACCAACATATCCAATTACTTTTCCTTGTGAAATCCTTTGCCCAACTTTAATATTCTTATTGAAACCAGATAAATGAGCATACGCTGTTTTATATGCTCCATTATGCCTTATTCTGATATAACGGCCATATGAACCATTCCATCCAGCTTTTTCAATAATGCCATCACCGGAAGCAAAAATAGGAGTTCCGACTGGAGCTGAAAAGTCTACTCCTCTATGCATTTTATTGTAGTCGAGAATAGGGTGCTTTCTATTTCCGTACCGACTAGATAATCTTGCTCCATTAATAGGTGTTTTCATTAGTGTTCTTCTAGATGACTTGCCTTGTTCGTCATAGTATCTAATGTATCCGTCTTTATCTTTGAACTCAAAAAACTTTTCTTTATTTCCAGAAAGGGTAATACTTAAATAACGTATTGGCATAGTATCAATAACTTTATCATCTAATACATCGATTTGTTTACTAAACAACACTTCAAATGTGTCTCCTTCACGTATATCCCTTTGAAAATCAACTGAGAACCCTAATAGTTTGACCATTTCAAACAATGTATTCTCTGGAATGCCAGCTTCAATTGCCGAATTATAAAAGCTAGATTTAATAGCGCCGGTTATATATGTTTTTTTTAACCTTGTTGGTCGAAAAACAATTCTTGCATTGTAATTATTATCATTATTTTGCCATATAAATAAGTCCTTAGTTTTATTATAACTTAACTTTAGAGCGCCTCCAATTATTTTAGAGTTGTTTGAGTAACTTACTCTCATTCCCGTTGGCAAGGCTTTAAGTATGTCTTTTGAATTAGATAACATTTGAATAGATGAAATTATTTTAATAATATTATCATTATCAAAATTTATTCTTAAGAGCATGGTATGAAGAGTTTCATTTTTCATTAACTTCGTTTGTTTAATATTACCTACAGTCTTTCCTCCTTCCTTATGAACCATATTAAAAATAGTATTAACTGATTCTTCTAATTTTTTTAAATTATGTGGTCGTTCTTTAGGAAAGGTTTTTTGACTTGAGGAAGTGCTATATGAGAATGCAATTTTAGTGTTTATAATTAAAATACCAATAAAGCTAAAAATAGATATATATAGTATAACAAGAAAAGAATATAACGCATTCATTTTAAACAGTTTTTTCATAATAAAAAAGATACTGACTTTTAACTTTATTAATGTCAAGTCAACTTTAAACTTAAAAAATAAGGTTTTTTTTAAATAAAATTTAAAGAAATAAAAAA
>ERZ887849.2325-NODE-2325-length-15866-cov-19.218203_pt1 | contig 15866 bp, 14 predicted proteins | sample MGYA00521267_ERZ887849 | MGnify/ENA primary metagenome ERZ887849 (study PRJEB32303, sample SAMEA104408601) | aquatic metagenome | biome: Brackish water; feature: Pelagic; material: water | place: Baltic Sea | collected 2014-06-06T16:11:00 | depth 2,863 m ... | reverse complement strand
ACAATCGCAGGAGTGTCACATGGAAACAAATAATCGATTCCGCAGGTCCTCTAGCCGACGAATCGCTTTTGCCGTCATCGCCCTGCTATTTGCTGCCTCGACAACAAGCTCAGTTGCTCAGTACGTCAATCGGGGTGTGGCGCGGTGGGCAGTTGCCGATCAAGTTTATGGGGGACGATGGTATGGACCAGTGCAATATGGTGCGACTGGCTATTCCTATTATCCAAGTGGTGTTCAGACGGCATATGGCAACGCGGTGAGGGCTCAGGCTGCGCTGACGATGGCGCAATCGAATGCTCGTCGAAATGATGCCGTCGCTGCCGAGTACAACGAAAAGGCCCGGTCTCAATACCTTGACAACAAGGCGAAATACGACGACATACGGCGTCAGCAGCGCGCAGCGATCGAAAAACGCAAGACAGCAGAACAGTCAGCGCAAAAGGAACGAGCGGCCAACCGCCAGCAGAAAGCCCCAACAGACCTCTATCCGCGACTTTCCCTTGACCAGCTCGATCGTACGACAGGTACGATTGACTGGCCAATGCCTCTACTTTCAGACAAGTTCCAAGACGATCGAGCGACCATTGAAGCTGCTGTTCAGTCGATCGCTCAAAACGGACCCGACCAGCGATCAGCAGGCATCATCAGCAACATAGCAAAGCGAATGAAAACCAACACCAGTGACTTGATCAAGGAAGTCGGGTTTGAGGCCTATTCTGACGCTCGCAAATTCCTAGGCAGTCTCTCCGTTGAGGGGTATTACGCATTGGAGGAAAAGTAATGCGATCCTGTTCACGAAATAATCGAACTGTGTGCGTTGTCGCGGTCCTGAATCTTTCATTATGCGTTCCGTTTTCGTTCGGTCAGAAGAATTCTTCTGAACCTTCTGAAGTAAGTGCGTTAAGTCAACTGTTGCGAAACGGCACAAATGAGGAAAAGCTGGACGCGGCGTCTCAGCTTGCTGAGTACGGGCCTTATGCAACGGCAGCTGTCCCCGATCTTGCCGCGTTACTTTCCTCCGACGATCTGGCACTTCAGTACGAAGCCCTTATTGCCCTGAGTCATATCGGACCGCTGGCAACGAAATCAGTCAACGAAGTCGGCGCGATGCTGGCAAATCGTAATGTCACCTTGCAGCTAACAGCGCTCGACACCTTGCGACAGATCGGATCTATCCCGGCTGACTTAACAATCCGGATCGAACAACTGGCAGCTGGTCCGAATGCAGCCGTTGCTATTGCTGCCGTCCGCTGTTTAACGACGATGGGACGAGAAGACAGTGCTGCTGTATTAACCGCAATTCCGCATCTGTTTGAGTTTCTGAGCAATCAGAAGCCTTTCGTGAGAAACGCTGCAGCCAGTGCCATTGTCGACTTGGGAGACAGGGTTGTTTCGGGGCTAAAGAATGCGTTGATTCATCCGCAGTCTGTTGTTCGATGCAAAGCATGCAGCATTGCCGGCGAACTTGGTACTCCGGCAGTGGAACTGCTTCCGGTTCTTGTGGAACGGCTCAAGGACGAAGATGAGTTGGTCGTGAGATTGGCGACTGAGGCATTGGGAAAGATCGGTACAGATTCTGAGGAAGTGGAAGCGAAACTGGAACAGCTCCTGCATGCTGATTCCATTGCGGTGCGGGCGGATGCGATGTCCGCATTAGCTCGATTTGGCCCACGTGCCGCGACCGCGATATCACGCGTCTGCGAACTCCTGAAAGACAACAGCACGATCATCCGCAGCACGGCGGCTCAGGTGCTCGGTGAAATTGGATACGGCAGTCAACAGGCAGTTGACGCCCTTGCTTCTGCCATCAGTGATGCGCACGGTGGTGTGACTGTTCGAGCAGCTAACTCACTCGGGCAACTTGGTCCATTGGCTGTACCGGTGTTGGTAAGTCTTATTCAGGCAGATGAGTATCGGCACCTCGCGGTCACAGTTCTTGGTGAAATGGGACCGGACGGAAAGGCAGGTGTACCTTCCTTATTGCCGTTGCTTGAAAGCGAAGACGAAGAACTGCGCCGTGAAGCCTTCATCGCTTTGGCCACGATTGGCCCGGACGCAAAATCTGCTGTTCCTGAGCTCATGAAGATGCTCAGAGAATCGAAAGACGAATTATCACGTGCAGGCGCGGCCTATGTGCTTGGCAACGTTGGGGAACAGTCGTGTGTCCCTGCATTGAAATCTATCCTCACAGAATCAAACGAATCTGATCCTGATCAACGGACACTGCGAGCCGCCGCATGGGCTCTTGTCATACTGCAGCCGGAGAGCGCAGAAAATGCGGGGTTGGCACTTCCCCACCTTATTAGTGCTCTTCATTCCGAGCGTTCGCTGGCGCGAAGAGAAGGACTCGCGGCCATCAGTCGACTGGACAAGCACAATCAAGCGGCCGCTCCGGCAATTTTGGAACTGGCTCGAAACGATCGTGATCCGGGTGTTCGATCGGAAGCGTTCCACACGTTGGGATTGTTGCAGATGATTTCCAATGACGCACTGCCGGTGGCGGTGGCAGCCTTGGAAAGTGACGATCCAGAAATTCGAAATTCGGCCACTTTCGTGCTGGGCCGTATGGGAACAAGAGCGAAAGTTGTGGCGGCCAGGCTGAAATCTGGAACACGTGAAGGAACGGAACTGGATCGCATTCTCGCCGCGTGGGCTCTGGCACGTGTTGCGCCGTCTGACGAACATAACGCACTTGCGGTGCCGTTTATGCTGAAAGCAATGAGATATCCAAATCCGAAAATCCGAGCAGAAGCCGTGATCACTCTGGGTGTGATCGGCACAAAAAACGCTGAGATTCGCAGTGCACTTCACGAGGCCACTGCCGACACCGACGAAAATGTTGCCAACGCCGCAAGGGAAGCGTTAGTGAAACTCCGGTAGTATTGCGGCTGGAAATCTTCCGCTGAATCTCCAATGAGGCACAGTCAGGTAAAAGGTGAGAGGCAAAAGGTGTCACCAAAAAAGGTGTCGGGACCGAATGGCACTGTGTCTTACGTGTCAAGGAGTTAGGTTCACGGTACCACTGCGAGTTCGGTGTGGTATTCCTAACGTGGTTTTGTCATTAGCGCCAGCACTTTCGGGCGGCGTTTGTTGACTCGCGGTTCAACACGATCGGGGCGATGGCCAACAACCTCGCTGCTGGAAGCCTCTTGCCCAGATCTGCCAGCAACGGAGTCACGCCGATCACCGCGCACAACAACCAGTTCGTAACCAGCAATTGCATCGTCGTCGTAAAGCTCAGGCTGCGAGGATCACGGCCAGTCGCGGCAGACAATGCAGATTCCGGTGTACAACAAGTCATGGTACAACTTCTCCCCCACAGAAAAGCCATATCACAGCGGCCACCACTTCATTCTGGACGTGTTCTAAGACCGTCGTTGAAGTAACCTGAAACATAAAGAGCCCGTCGCACTTGCGACGGGCTCTTTTTTTGTTGATACCTTACCGCAGGTCGCCTGAGAATCGACGGTGCGGATCAACAAAGCTGGCAGAGCTCCGGCCTCCAACGGTGATTCAATTCAAGACAGCCGATGTCCCCCATGACTTTCACCTCCACCATCGAATTTACTTCGATGGATAAACGTTTCGGCACTCACCTCATTCAACAAGTCATATGTCCGCTTGACGAGCGGCTGGGAATCCTTCAGAACTGGCCCCCAGGCCGGTGGATGCCCCGGTTTGTTTCCCCGTGTGGCGTCAAAGAACTCAGCAGCCTGAACGGCTGGAACGGCTGACGTGCACAAACTCCTGGCTCACCAGGCCGTTGTTTTCCGGCGGAAATCAATTTACAGTTCCTGTCGCCGTTTCTGCTGGTTTCTGTCCTGGCCGAACGTCTCTTCAGCCCACTCCGCGAAGAAAATCGAGGTGACTTCAAAGTTTTTCGTCTTTTCGTGTCAGATTGACGTAACGTCGCGAGTTTAGTCTTTCAGGAGACAGTAATGACCGATTTTCCACAGACACGATCCAGCCTTATCGCGCAAGTCCGATCCCCAGAGGATCGCGAAGCGTGGGATAAATTTGTGGTCATGTACCGGCCTGTCATTTATCGCATGGCGCGGCGTCGTGGAATGCAGGACGCCGATGCTCAAGACCTTGTTCAAACTGTCTTGATGCGTGTGGCTGGAGCCATCCAAAGTTGGGAAAAGTCGGGTCCCGAAACCAGGTTTCGCCACTGGCTGCGGCGCGTCGCTCGGAATGCCATAGCCACTGCCTTTTCCCGACAACCCAAGGATGCAGGGGTTGGTGGATCCGAGATGCTCGAATGGCTGGGGGAACAATCTGCCACTGCAGCCGACATCGAGCGAGAGTTGTCGCAGGAATCCATGCGAGAGAAGTATTTACGTGCCGCATCGGTGGTGAAGTTGGATGTCGATTCAGATACCTGGCGAGCATTTGAACTGACCGTCGTCAATGGTCAACCCTGCGACGAAGTCGCAGATCTGCTTGGGAAATCAATGGGCACTGTTTATGCCGCTCGCAGTCGCATCATGCGCAGGCTTCGTGAGCAAGTACAACGTCTGCAGGAGAGCGGTCCATGAACGCCAGAACTGATCACTGTGACCATAAGCGGATCGATGTCTTCCTCGCATCGGATCCTGACGATTTGAGAGATGCGCCGCTTGTCGCACATCTGGATGTCTGTTCGGGCTGCCGAGACTACATGGAGCTATCTGCTGCTGACTCTCAAAGCTGGAGTGAAGCAGCGGCGTGCCTGCTCGCCTCCGAGTTTGATCGTTCCAGTTCGATCGAGTACTCAGCGGCGTCGTTGGATTTTGGAAAACCAGATGTCCCAACATCGATCCAGAACGTCCTGGATTCGCTCGCACCTTCCGACGATCCGCACCGCCTTGGGAGACTTGGGGGATATGAAATCTCGGGCGTCATCGGTGTCGGTGGTATGGGCGTCGTGCTGAAGGCCGTCGATACCGCACTTGATCGCGTCGTCGCCATCAAGGTGATGGCTCCGCACTTAGCAAGTCATGCAACCGCCAGAAAACGATTCGCAAGAGAGGCGAAGGCAGCGGCAGCAGTGCTGCATCCAAACGTCATTCCGATTCACAGTGTTTCAAGCGAAGACGCGACGCCCTATTTGGTAATGGGCTACATTCGCGGCGGTTCGCTGCAAAAACGACTCGACCGCGAAGGCACTTTGGCCACCGTCGAGATTCTGAGGATCGGATCACAGATCGCCGCAGGTCTCTCGGCTGCCCATGAACAGGGTCTCGTGCATCGCGACATCAAGCCTGAGAACATCTTGTTGGAAGACGGCGTTGAACGGGTCACGCTGACCGACTTCGGATTGGCTCGAGCTGTCGATGATGCATCGCTGACCCAGCACGGGACCATCGCCGGGACGCCGCAGTATATGTCTCCTGAACAAGCGCGGGGTGAAGCGGTCGATCAGGCGAGCGATCTGTTCAGCCTGGGCAGCGTCCTTTACACGCTATGCACTGGGCGTGTGCCGTTTCGCGCCGAGTCATCACACAGCGTCATGAGAAAGATCATCGACGAATCGCCCACGCCGATCCGTGAACTGAACCCCGAAATACCAAACTGGCTGGTCGGCATCATCGACCGGCTGATGGCGAAAGACAAAAAAGATCGCTTCCCGTCAGCGAAAGAGTTGCACACCTTGCTCGATGCCTGCCTGAGTCACGTTCAGCAACCAACAGCCGTCGATCTTCCGGAAAGTCTTCGATCGGCCCAACCCACCAAACACCGTACTTTATTCCTCGCAACCATAGGCGGCCTCCTAATGACAGCTGTTTTCACTTTACTGCTTTGGCTAACAGGAGCCCTGACGTTTCTCGTTCAGGATGGTCCAGCACAGCAACAATCAAATGAACGAGCGGCACCGCAACAAGAAAAAGTCGTTGAACCAATTGATGAAGGGGATTCCAAATCAGAGCCACTAACCTGGCCGGTATTGCTCGGACGCGACATCCCTCAGGAACATCTCGATCGCCTTCCCAAAGAACCGCTTGTCCTGATTGACGGCCTAAACAAGAGTCGAGGCAGTTGGTTGTTTGGTGGAAACATGAAAACCGACGACAAAGACTCAGGGTTTGATGCGATCATGGAAGTGAAGGGTGGTTTTAAGACCCATTTCGAGGAAGTCGGTCGTCCTGGTCCAGGCTGGACTTTCAGCATTCAATGGCCACGCGAAAAGCCGGAGTACACATGGACCATCTTTCTCTTGCCAATGATGGAGAAATACGAAGTTCAGTGGCGCGGCGTCGCCCAGATCTCGCGAGTCGGCGAAGAAGCGTCCCTGCTTGACGGTCACTATTTTGATGGGCATTGGTATTTTGCAAGTCGAACGCTAACACTAACACCCGTTGCGGTACCGGGCGCCGAACCTGGAACGTCCACCAAACCAGCCGAAAAAGCAAATGCCGAAAGTCAGTTTCAGATCACAGTCAAACCGAATGGCGAACTTGAAATTAACGGTTTTGAACCTGCTGAGACAAAGAGTCTTTCAGGCAAGTCGGCCGCTCGCATCGGCGAACCCTATGTCGAGCCGGACTTGAACCGGTTAACGCTGCCTAACGGCTACAAAGTATTCTTTGCAAGTCGGTTGCAAGTTATGCTCGTTGACAGCAAGGGTCGTGGGGTTGCCGGTGCCAGGCTCGAGAAGATTGGTTGTCATAAAGACATTATCTATGGTTTCATCACTCAACGGGAAGGCATCGATGAACCCGAGGACACGCTCGGTTATTTCTGGATGAACTCGGCCACCGGCGAGATCACCAAGGGCATGGAACTTGGACCTTGGAGCAAAACGCTTCGAGCCATGGGAGTCGACGATCCTCTGATGTTGAACCCAGAGCAAGTCGGCTCCAAGTTCTGATTTCGCATGAGATGCACCAGGGACGCAGGACGCGGTCGGAAGCGATCATGCGTGAGATCCTCCTCACCATACGTTTCCGTCGTTTGTGATCCCGAAACAGCTAACTGAAACGAGAGATAACATGTCACATGACACAGCCCATCCGAAAACGCGCCGGTTTGGCTGCACGGTTGCAGTTCTGCTGGTGTCCGTTTTGATGGCCCTCGCAATTGGCAGCGTTTTGTACTTTCTGAACGTGGCGTTCACTAGCTTTGAGTCTCATCGCGACAAGATGTATATCCGCCGCGATCTAATCATCAAGGAACAAAATCTCTGGTACTCACCGGGCATGGATGCCGTCATGTGGTGCAAGATAACTGTCGAAGCAAAAAGCATCGACGATGTATTCGACGCGAACAGAGTAAACACCACCGAGTTCACCGAGGTTGGGTATAAAATCCGGCATGCGACACCGATATCAGATTATTGGTGGAACGCCGATGAACAACGCCTTGTGGGAGGCGATGTCGAAGTCGATCCCAACAAAGCCTTCATGCGTGTTGGCTACATCGACAACAGAGACGGAACGCTCACCATCTACGTCCTGTGGTTTGAAGTCTGACTGAAGAACTATTGCAATTCTGTGCTGAACAAAACGGTGCCAGGAACCTTTTATTTACACAGGGATCAATTGAGCGCCTGACGCTTTCCGTTGGGTCGGACAATTAGAGGGTCGCCAAGATCATAGCCTGGGCTCGTTGTGGATCGATGGTCATCGGAGGTCAACTTTGTCTTTCACGGATCCGTGCGACGCGACAGACCCTGCCGGCGAGCAAATTCCAAAATATTTTGCTTTTCCAGCTCCAGTCGCGGCCAACATTTCATGCTCGATCAGGGCGTGTTTCCGGAGTTGGTTTCTGCCGAGGCTTTGGCCAGGAGTTCATCCAATTGCCTCCAGAGCCACTCCCAAGCCCCTCGTTCGGACTCGGGGAGCTTCGTGAGTTCGGCGGCATCGCGGATGCCAGCGAGATCGGAATCTTGTTGCCAATGCTTCAAGGTCTGGGCGATGAGTGCCTTTGCTTCGGGTGGGCCGGACTCCAGCAAAGTCGACCAGGTTGCCAATTCGGCGGTCAGCCACTCGAGAGCATGTTTGCGGAGCCTGGTCTGGGCGTCTTCGTCGAGCGGTGGTTCGTTTTGGCCCAGGGCCGCGGCGGCGAGAGATGCCGCGCAGGCGGCGTTGTAGCGGTGCTGCATCTGTCGGTCGTCGGTCAGCTTGGGATCGGCCTCCAGAGCCGCGCCCCAGAGCCGCGCGGCCAGGGAATAGCGTCGCGTGTCGTAGGCTCGCTGGGCCAGGGCCAGCCCTTCGGCGTTATCCTTCGCGGGCTCGCCGTTGGCGATCGCGGTCAGGCGGGCGTCGAGGGCCTGGAACTGTGGGTCGCTGGCCTGGAGTTCGGCGAGCTGGCGCTGGGCCTCGGCAGCGCCCTCGGCGTCGTCCAGACGCTGGCATGCCGCGCTGAGGCCATCGAGGTGGTTCGCAAGGAACTGGCGATACACCGGATTACGGGGATTGGTGGCCAGGGCCTTGCGCTGCCACACGATGGCTTGTTGCAGCTTCTCACGGGCCTCGGTGAAACGGCGCGCGCCCCGATCGATCAGCGACATGTTGTTAAGCGTCCCGCCCACGTCGCTGGCGAAGTCGGGTGATTCGGGATGCTCGCGAGCCAGCCGCTCCCGGATCTCGAGCGCGCGTCCATGGGAGGCCTCCGCCGCGTCGGCCCGGCCGGTCTCTCCCTGAAGGATCCCGAGGTTGTTGTGGCCCATGGCCAGGCGGCTGGCGTATTCGGTGACGGCCGGGTTCTCGACCGCTAAACGCTCCTGGATCTCCAGCGCGTGGCCAAAGGAAGCCTCAGCCGCCTCAGCCCGGCCGGTCGCGGACTTTAGCATTGCGAGGTTGTTGTGGCCCATGGCCAGGCGGCTGGCGTATTCGGTGACGGCCGGGTTCTCGCGCGCTAAACGCTCCTGGATCTCCACCGCGTGGCCGAAGGAAGCCTCGGCCGCCTCAGCCCGGCCGGCCCGCTGCTGGAGGATCCCAAGGCTGTTGTGGCTGTTGGCCAGGCCGCTTTGGAACTCCGTGACGGTTGGGTTCTCGACCGCCAGCCGCTCCCGGATCTCGAGCGCTCGGCCGAAAGAGGCCTCCGCTGCATCGGCCCTGCCGGTCCGCTCCTGGAGGTTCCCGAGATTGATGTGGCTCGTGGCCAAGTGGCTGGCATATTCGGTGACGGCCGGGTTCTCTCGCGCTAAACGCTCCTGGATCTCCAGCGCGTGGCCGAAGGAAGCCTCAGCCGCCTCAGCCCGGCCGCTCACCATCTGGAGGATCCCGAGGAAGTGGTGACTTTCGGCCAGGTGGCTGGCGTATTCGGTGACGGGCGGGTTCTCGCGCACCAGTCGCTCCTGGATCTCAATCGCGCGTGCGAGCGGAGCCTCCGCCGCCTCCACCCGGCCGGTCGCGTACTTTAGCTTTGCGAGGATGTTGTGGCTGTTGGCCATGCGGCTGGAGTATTCGGGACGGACGGGTTCTCTCGCGCCAGCCGCTCGTAGATCGCCAGCGCACGGCCGCAGGAGGCCTCGGCCACGTCGGCCCGGCCCGTCTGCTCCTGGAGGATCCCGAGGCTGTTGTGGCTGTCGGCCAGGCCGTCGGCGTATTTGGTGACGGCCGGGTTCTCGCGTGCCAGCCGCTCGAAGATCACGCTCGCCCGACGGTAAGAGGCCTCCGCCGCGTCGGCCCGGCCGTTCTGCTTCTGGAGGATCCCGAGGTTGTTGTAGCTGTCGGCCAGTCCGCTTTGGAACTCGGTGACGGTGGGATAGTCGCGCGCCAGCCGCTCGAAAATCGCCAGCGACTCCTCGTACGACCGTAGGGCATCTTGTCTGTCGCCGATCGTTCTCGTCAGGGAGCCCAGCTCGAACGCCGCGGAGGCCAGCCGCGCCAGGGCCTCCGGTCGCGTGTCATTGTCGGCTTGAAGCTGCTCGCGTAGAGACTTGAAGAACGTCAGCGGCTCCTTGAGGAGCGTCCTGCGGAGCGATTCGAGCGCGGGGTTGTTCCTGAGCGCCTCGTTGTCGGCCGCGGCATCGCGGAAGCGTTTGACGGCGTCGATGGCCTGTTGCTCGCGGGACTCGGCTCGGGTCTTCTGCGCCTCGGCGTCGAGCTTCGCCAACCGCTCGGCTTCGGCAGCCTGTTGGGCGCGAACCATGCCGAAGCTCGTCCCGGCGATCCCGGCGATCAGGGCCAGCAGGAGAAGACCCGCAGCCATCACCTGTGCCTTGTTCCGCTGGACGAACTTCTTCATCCGGTATCCCGTGCTCGGCGGCCGGGCCTCGACCGCTTCGTCGGCCAGATACCGCTGGATGTCACGGGCCAGCGCATTCGCCGTTTCGTACCGTCTGTCTCGTTGCTTCTCAAGGCACTTCATCACCACCCAGTCAAGTTCACCTCGCAGCAGAGCCATCAGTTTCTTCGGCTCTGTTTGACGCAATGCCGCCATCGACGGCAGCGAGGCGTCCGTCGACAATCGCGTGCTCGGCTTAGAAGGTTCTTCCTCCCGAACGAGCCGGATCATTTCCGTCAGCGCCGCTTGCTTCAGACGCTGCGCATCAATCGGACGCAGGCCGGTCAGCAGTTCATACAGAATCACACCCAGCGAGTAGATATCTGCCCGCGTGTCGATGTCTTCGCCCGAGAATCCCGCCTGCTCCGGAGACATGTATTCCAGCGTCCCGACCACCGCTCCGAACTGCGTCGACAGTGATTCGTCCGTCAGTTTTCCCGAGGTCGCCTTCGCCACACCAAAGTCGATCACTTTCGGCACTGGTCTCCCGTCGATCTGCGTGACAAGAATGTTGGCCGGCTTGAGATCCCGATGCACGATCCCTTTCTGATGAGCGTGCTGAATGGCCTGGCAGATTGAAACGAACAATTCCAGCCGACCATTGGTGTCCAGTCGAGCCTCGTCACAGAATTTGTTGAGCGGGAGGCCATTGACCAGTTCCATCACAAAGAACGGTTGACCCGTCGGAGTGATGCCGCCATCCAGGACCTTTGCGATGTTCGGATGATCCATCAGGGCCAGCGCCTGGCGTTCCTGATCGAACCGCGCCAGGACCGCCCTGGAATCCATCCCCATCTTGATCAGCTTGAGGGCGACTTTGCGTTTGACGGGCGAAGTCTGCCTGGCCATCCAGACCTCACCCATTCCGCCCTCGCCAATTCGCTGCACCATCGTGTACCGGTCGGCAATCACGGCACCAACGATCGATTCCTCGCGGATGTTGGTCTCTGCAGTCCCTGGCGAACCGGCACGCTTTGAGCCACTCAGTTGAATCTGATCTTCGTCAGCGTCCTCTGCCGCGCTGGTGTGGGCTGCGTTGTCCGCATCGGAGAGCACGGTCGCCGCGAACTCGTTGCTCGGCCGGTCCAGCAGGCTGTCGGATCCCTCATGGGCTTCCAGCAATCCTTCGACTCGCTGGCGCAAAGCGAGATCTGCGCCACACTCTCGGTCCAGGGCGGCGGGCCGATCGGCCGGGCGCAATTCGACAAGTCTCAAAAACAGCTCTTGTACGTCCTGAGGATCATTGGGCATCGGCGAAGTCCTGTGTGTAAACCATGAGTTTCACCAATACAGTGCGATGTTTTGCGGCCAGCCTGTCGAAGAAAAAAACGAAAAACTACTTTTCGGTCAAAAGTTCCTGCCGCAACCAGGCTCGGGCATACGTCCATTTCTGCCGGGCCTCATAAACGGTGATGCCAAGAGTTGCCGCGACATCATCATGCCCCAGCCCTGCAAAATGCCGTAACTCCACCACACGAGCGGCGACGGGATCTTCGAGGGCCAATCGAGTCAACGCTTCGTCCAGAGCCAATAGTCTGTCATCCGGATCGGGAGCCGGTACATCCCCAAGTTTCTGTCGCTGCCAGTCTCCGCCGTGCTTCAATTGCTGTTTCTGCCTGGCCTTCTCGACCAGGATCCGCCGCATGGCTTCGGCCGCCGCCCCGAAGAAGTGGCCACGCCCGTTCCACTGCTGTGGCCGCTCAACGTCAACGAGTCGCAAGTAGGCCTCATGCACCAACATCGTCGGCTGCAGCGTCTGACCCGGCTTTTCTTTCGAAAGCTTTATAGCAGCCAACTTGCGCAATTCCTGATAAACCAACGGCAGCAGTTGACCCGCAGCGTTTTGATCACCACGTTCGATGGCTGTCAGGATTCTGGTGACGTCACTCATTCGCGCAATTATATCAAAGAAACACCAATTCATATCTTCGCGAATTGGGCATCACCTGACATCCTTCAAGATATGCGAAATCGCTGCAGTTTATCGCGATGTCTAACCAGTCGGGCCTTGCTCAGGCCGCTTTGAATCCTTCTTGAAAAACCTGGTACCGAAGCCGGAAATCCAGGGGCGGTGAGCGGAAAAAAGTTCGAAACGTATCAAGTACAGGGAGGGTAGATCCAACCACTCGCTAGCAGTTTCAGAATTCGGTCACACTTGTTTTATTGCTGATTCCAAACGGGGATCCCAGAATTACTTGACTAGAGGATTTCCCGATTCCGATTCTTCATCAAAAGGAAGGCCTAATTCCAGGATCACCCAGTAGTAAGAAGAGTAGGTTGAAAGTCTCAAAACTCACCATTGCGAATTTCGTGCTGCTGGTCGTATTCTGCCTGGGTCCTGCGATAGAGGTTTGCGCACAAGAGATTGGCTATCGGATCAATGCCAATTCGGGAGGCCCGCTCAGTGCCCGGGAGAGTAATTTGCAGGATTTTCCAGATGCGAAACTTGCCTTGCAGCCGCGTGATTCTCTTGACAGTTTCAATGTCGGCAATGGATTTGGGAGCAATTTGGGGGGCCCGCAAACGGTTGGCGCGCAGCTCATTCAAGAGGGCGACAATCGCAGCACGGATTACCTACTACCCGGGGTTGGCACACGGTATCTCAATCCCTGGTTTAACTTCAAGGAAAATTTGGCGCAACGGACTGGACTTGACTTAGGGGTGGACTACGCAACTCTTTATCAAACCGCAAGTTCATCACTGGACGGCAAAGATGATGAGGCCTTGGCAGGCACCTTTCGAGTATTTGCCAAATGGCATTTGCTTGGCAGGCAGACTCCCAATGTTGGTTCGCTGGTTGTTAAAGGGAGAGCAGAGGCACAAGATTGGAACCTCAATTGCTCCGTCTGGCTTGGGGCCAGCAGTTGGCTACATGGGATTAACTTCTATTGGCTTTCAGGACGTCGACTGGTTTATGCCCGTACTGTATTGGGAACAGTTTTTTGACGATGGCAGGGGTGGATTCATTTTTGGACGCGTCGACCCCACTGATTTCACCGACACCTGTGGTTACGCCAATCAATGGCGTGCCTTTCAGAATGCTTCCGTTCTCGTCAGTTCGTCGATAGCCTATCCGGATCCCGGGATGGCAATCGGATTGGGCCACAAGATCGGTGACGATGTATACGTCGGTGTTTCGACGCACGACGCAAACGGCTCGGCCACCGACATTGAGTTCTTTGAAAAGGGAGAGTTCTTCACGCAAGCTTACGTTAACTGGAGTCCTAACGCTCGCAAGGAACGATATTCCAAAGCGATTGGCATGACGGCTTGGCATAGCGATTTCCGAAGTCAGCGTGATATTTCAGAGAGCTACGGACTTGCCCTGTCCGGTAATTGGCTTTTCGCGAAACGATGGGCCCCGTTTTTTCGAACAGCCTGGTCCGAAGGCAACGGTCCAATCGCAAATGCTAACGTCAATGCTGGACTTCAATTTCTAAAACCAGACAGCGATGATGTGCTGGGACTGGGCTGGTCTTGGCAGAAACTGGCGAATCGAAATTTGGGACAACAGAACACCATTGAACTGTTTTGGCGAAAGTCGATCGCCAGTAATATCGAAATTACACCTTCGATTCAGGTGTTGATTGATCCGGCCTTAACCAATGATAATGCGGTCACACTGTTTGGATTGCGCTCAAGGTTTACTTTTTAGTAATCTGGCCTTAACTTCGATACCAAAGCAAACAACTTGATCGAGAGAAAACCTGGGGCAACAGAATCATGAAATCAACAACGAATCGGCGGCAGTTTCTCACCGCGACAGGCACTGCCGCTCTCGGAATAACAATGCCTGGCTCTTCCTCCCATTTAGCGGCGCAGGATCGAGACAGGAATTTAACCCGTGAGTTGGACGAGTTTGTCAATTACGACGCGACCGGCCTGGCCGATTTGATCAAAAAAAAGGAAGTCACTCCGTCCGAGTTAGTGGAGGTTTTTATTCGTCGAATCGAGACGATCAATCCAATTATCAATTGTATTGCGACGCCGACATTCGAACGTGCAAGAGCCAAGGCCAAAACAATTCCATCGGACACCGTATTTGCCGGAGTACCAAGTTTGATCAAGGACATGATCGACATCGGTGGAGTGCGGAGAACCGATGGCTCCAGACTTTTGGCCACCAATATTCCCCAAAAGTCTGTGGCTTGGATTGAAGCTTTTGAACGAGCGGGGTCAACTTAATCGGCACGACGACAGCGCCCGAATTTGCTGCTGGCTTCGAAAGCCAGTTGTTTGGCAAGACACGCAATCCATGGGATCTCAAATACACGTGCGTCTGTTCCAGTATGGGGTCCGCGGCTGCGGTTGCATCTGGAATCGCACCGCTCGTGCATGGCACTGATGGGGGTGGTTCCAATCGGATGCCACCCAGTGCATGCGGGGTATTCGGTTTCAAACCGAGTCGAGGACGGCTGTTTTCTGGTGAGAAAGACGGATCGCACGATCTGTTTAAGACCAATTGCGGCATTAGCCGAACGGTACGAGACAATGTGGCTTTATTTGCTCAAACAGTAGACAGCAAGGCTCAAGGCTTTGAACGATTCGGAAACGTCACTGGCCCCAGTAAGCGACGCCTGCGAATCGGCTTCGCTCCTGACGGTGTTCAGAACCTACCGTCGACGGTCGACTCAGTAAAACAGGCGGTCACCAAATCGGCAAAGCTACTCGAAGACCTTGGGCATCAAGTTGAGTTGATCAAGCACCCCGTTGATGGTGCCGAGTTTTTTGCAAACTATCGCTATGCGTATTTGCCAAAATTCGCGCCAGTTCTTAAACAGGTCGAGGCAATATCAGGACGCTCGGCCGCCGAGTCAGGCCTGCTCAGCCCATGGACGGCCAGCATGCTTGAAGCTGGCCGTAATTTCACGGCGGCACAGATTGAACAAGGCCAACAGTACTTTGAAAATGTCAGCAAGTTGTACGGATCCGTATTTGAACGTTTCGATATTTTGCTTACGCCGGTCATGCCCGTTGAAACGCCATTGATTGGTACGATCAAACCTACGGATTCCTTCAATCAATTTGGTTCGGTGCTTGAGCATACCATGAGTATGACCGCTCCGATCAACCCAATTGGCGACTGTGCCATGTCGGTCCCCTTGGCCTTTTCCACAGCAACAGGAATGCCGGTTGGTTCGATGTTTCATGCACCTGGCGGGCAAGATGAGATGCTTTACCAGCTCGCATTTGAATTGGAAGCGGCTCGTCCCTGGAAGGACCATTGGGCCCCAATTTCCATCAAATATATTCCGACGTAATAACCAGGCATACAGAATTCACAGAAACGGATCCTGACACCTTTTTTGCTCCCTTTTTTGCTCCCTTCTGCAGAACTGGCCCCAAGCTAGTGGATGGCCCGGCTTTATTGCCCTGCGAGGCGTCAAAAAGCTCAGCCTCAGCAACCTGAACGGCTGCAGCGGCTGACATCCACAAATCCTGGCCCAAGAGACCGTTGTTTTCCGTCGGAAATCGATTTTAAGTGCCAGTTCAAGTTTCTTCGCTTGTTCTTCTTCCCCGGTGTTCTTACCAGCACCGTTGTGGAGTTGGAATGTAGGAAATAAACGGCGTTTCAGTTACTTCATCGAAATTGTCGCGTTAGCAGCGTGTCCGGTAAGTGAGTTGTGGTGTGGCGATTGAGTGATGGGAATTCG
>ERZ887849.2317-NODE-2317-length-15913-cov-5.388321_pt1 | contig 15913 bp, 15 predicted proteins | sample MGYA00521267_ERZ887849 | MGnify/ENA primary metagenome ERZ887849 (study PRJEB32303, sample SAMEA104408601) | aquatic metagenome | biome: Brackish water; feature: Pelagic; material: water | place: Baltic Sea | collected 2014-06-06T16:11:00 | depth 2,863 m ... | reverse complement strand
ACTCGATCGCAACATCACGGCCGCTTGCCCCCCGAGAACGAGGAGCATCCCTTCCATATCCACGTCAACGATTTCGTCGTCGTCGGACGCGGCGACTGGGATCCGCTCACCAACAAAACTAGTAACCGGAAAGTAGCCCCGATGCGTAGCTAGACCGAGACGATTCCGTGGAACGCATACATGAGATTTCGCAGGCACTTTGCCGATTACATAGGTCGAAGCGTGTACCACTGCCATCTTCTGTTCCATCAGGACCACGGAATGATGGGCGCTTTCAATACTGTCAACGCCGACGGGGATGGCGCAGGCCCCGGCCAACATCTTCCCAGCCATCATTGACATAGCGATCAACGCTCAGTGGCACATCTGTCACGGGATCCGGCCGTGGCGCCTACACAAAAGGCACGGTGCTTCATTGATGAGTCGCTCAAAGTTATGTCGTGCACTTAGCCCATGACGCCAGTGTTCATCGTCATCATGAACGTCAACGTCTTCCCACTCAACGGTGATTATCTCGGTGGCCCAGATGCGTAAAGCGGATCGGTCAGTTCGCGCAGGTAGTTGCCCACAACGGGCATGGAAAGCCAACTGGCCGAGACAATCTCAGGTTGAGTGAGTCCAAATTGTTTCCAGCCGCTGTCGGTGAGAAAAGTGACCGGTGTGCCATACACAACACCTTGAACACCCGCCCATACGGCACACGCTGCGCACATGACACATGATTCGGCCGTAGTGACGAGGACTGTCGCCGTCAGGTCGATTCCGGCGATCCCCGCCTCGCGCAAGACGTCGACCTCTGCATGTGCTGATGGATCACCGTTGGCCATTTGGTTGCCAGCCGCAGCGACTACTTCTCCGGAGACAATGTCAACCAACACTGCACCAAAAGGAAAACCCTCGGGTGCCACTCCGATTGCCTGTCGCATCGCACTATCTAACCCTTCACGCACGATTGACGGGAACACCGCAGCATCTGCCAACTCACCGGTTAGGCACTGCGTAGATGACGTCGACGAAGCACAGCCTGCCAACGCAGTAGCAGCCACCAGCACCGATCCACCGAGCAGGACTGAACGACGATGCACTGCGTCGTGTGGAGTGTGTGAACTCGTCATGTCGTCATCATGCCAGCGGCCAGCAGGCTAGCCCGAGTGATCAACCAGTTTGATCCGGTCACCCCATCGCGGAACCGCACGCGCAACGACGGCGCCCACGACCGCCGATGGAATTAGTGTCCAACCACCCATCGCAAACCCGATAACGATGCCCAACGCAATCGCGATTGGCCACTTCATAGGTGCTGTGGCAATCACAGAAGCAACCACCCCCACGGTCATTGCGGAGTAGACGCCTGGTCCGTTAGGCAAAATCAAAGAAATCAGCAGTCCTGCGGCTGCTCCCACAAACATTGCTGGGAAGAATGGGCCGCCACGAAAACCCGCCCCGAGTGACAGTGCGTAAGCGATGGACTTAAAAGCAATGATCGCCACCACTGTCGAAATACTCGTGAGTGTTGGTAGGTCCGTAATCAACTCCTCGCCCGAAGTGACAACAAATATGGCCCGTTCACCTGTCATGTATTCCATCAAGATCGCTACTGAGCCGATAACCAAAGCTGCGCCAATGAGTATGCGCAGGTGCGGACCGGTCCCGGCTGCGCGGGCAATCAAAAAGCCAATGAGACGGGCCACCGATATGGCGATGGTTGCGATAACCGCGACCAAAATTGCCCAACCCAGATCATCAAATTCAATTGATGAAGGCGATCCCCCAAGCGACAAACTTCCGGCAAGAACGGGGCCCACAAACAGCGCCATAATCGCACCCAGGGCGCCGATGCCCACAATGCTTTTAACACTTTTGGCATCCGTGCACTTCATCCACTTCGCCGCAAGGCCTCCGACAACCGAACCGGTTGCGACGAGCGCTACCTCTGGGCCGAGGACAGCCCCGCCAAACAGCGAAACAAGAATCGCGAGAATTGCACCGAGATACTGCCTTGGCGAAAGGCTGCTGATCTTGATGCCACCAAGTGGCGAGTGTCCGTCGTCGCCGATGAAGCGACGGACTACATACACCAAGGCTGCAGCCGTCAGGAGGACACCAAATACGTACCAAGCAGGTGTCGACTCCCATGTTTCGGGAATGGTTTCCCACATCAATGCAATGCCCGCGTTGACGAGCAGGAGTACGCCATAGCCAAGCACTAAGCCGACCACACCGGCAACGATCATGGCCGGGATCATTCGGCGAGTCGTGGACACTTCATCTGGGGTTCCGGACACGCACATACCCAACCACTTCACCGATCCGAAGTGGCAGTTGGGTTGCAAAAGTGTTGGGAAGTATCAGATTTCCGATGTGTCGGGGGTTGTCGTTGTCGGTGGCTTGACGTATACTCGTACACATGTTCGATAACGGGGGAAGCGCCTTCAGTGTTGCTGATGGGGTCGCCATGGTGGCCCAGGGCCTTGAGGTGCTCGCCAATATTGATGCCGCTGATCTGCCCGGTGCTGGTGTGGGTGAGGTGGTGGTGGAGTTGGGGGCTCAGCTCAGACAACTCGAGGCCACGCAGGCCCGGTTGGCTGACCGGTTTTGTGTGTCGGGTGCGTGGGGTGTTGATGGCGCCCGGTCAGGTCAGGCATGGATCACTGGTCGGGTGAATGATTCCCGTGGTGGGGTCGCCCGCATGACCCGATTGGGGATCATGCAGCGGAAGTATCGGGTGATGGGGGCCGCGTTTCGTGATGGTGTCGTCTCGGCGGGGCATCTGCAGGTGTTAGCCAAAGCCCATCAAAGGTTTCCCCGGTTGGGGATCATGTTGACCCAGGCGGAGGAACATATTGTGGAACTGGCGCGGGTCGCTGATCCCCGCCGGTTCGAACGTGACCTGCTCGCGTTGTGTCACCGGGTGGACCCGGATGCAGTCGATGCTGATGACCATGATCGCCGTCACGACTACTACCTACGTGCCTCGACCACCCTGCATGGTGCGGTACGGGTTGATGGGCTGCTCCCCCCTGAGGTCGGGGCGCTATTCCTCAACGCCCTGGAGGCTGCTCGCCGCGATGTGACCACACCCGATGCCACCACCCCCGCACCTGCACCTGCACCCGAATCTGAAGGGGAGGCGTGGGTGGCGGTGAGTCAACGCAATGTTGATGCTTTGCAGCGCCTGGTCACCGCCGCGGTAGCTGCCCGCGATGAGGCTGGCAGTTACGTGTTACCCCAGGTCAATGGTGCCCGGCCCGTGCTGTCGGTCACTATCGCGTTGGATTCCTTGCTCGCTGATTCCCAACACCACGCGATGGGTGTCTTAGAACGCTTCGGGGTCCCCCATGCCGCCTTGACCGCGGCCAGTGCTCAACGTCTGGCCTGTGATGGGGTGATCAGCCCATTGATGATCAATGCTGAGGGACAGATCATCGCCACCTTGCCAAATGTCCGTGCCGTGCCAGCCCACATCCGTAAAGCCGTCATCTCACGCGACACCCACTGCCGGTTCCCCCACTGCGCGCAACGCATCGATGAGGTCCATCACATTATTTACGCCTCACACGGTGGCCACACCACGATGATCAACCTCGCTGGCCTGTGTTACTACCATCACCGGCTCATCCATCACGGCGACTGGACCATTCACGGTGATGCGAACACCCAACTCACCTTCCACCAACGCTTCCACCACAAACACTGGACCACCCACCCACCACCACGACGAACATAGTTGCGGTTGCGCCAAAGTCGTTAGCAGCAGCCCTTCTTGCCAGCCATCGCAGCGGCGTGAACCTGCGGGTGCTCGGTCGGGTCTATGGCCTTGACTTCATCCAGGTAGGTCTGCGCGTCGGTTGGCACTCCACCAAGCCATGTTCCTTGCACCTTCACTTTTGTTGTGAGCTCGGCAGCATCCACGGCGTAGGGGTCGGCGCTCAACTGAACGAGATCAGCTAATTTGCCCACCTCAAGTGAACCTAGGTCGTGATTTCTCCCCAGGGTGAAGGCCGCATTCACCGTGTGTGCTCTCAGCGAGTCGTCCAAACTCACCTGCTGCTCGGGCCCGTGCAATTGGCCAGAGGGAGTCACTCGGGTCACCATGGCCTGCACGTTAAGTAATGGGATCGGCGGAGACACCATGCCGTCATTGTGAAAGGACACCACGGCACCGCTACGGAATGCGTCGCCTGCGCGCATCCACTGGGCACCGATGTTCGGTGGAAATAGTGTGCCGTCGAGCACATCGCCCCAGTAGATGAACTGAAACGGACTCAGCGAAATCGCAATGCCAAGTTTTGCCGCCCGATCAAACTGATCGGCACGAGCGGCACCACAGTGCTCTATGCGCCAACGGTGGTCAGTGCCGAGCAATCCGTGGGTTGCTAGCGCGCGTTCATAGGAGTCGAGAACGATGTCTAGTCCAATATCCCCGTTGACATGAAAAGCAAATTGCCATCCTTGCGGGGTGTGGGTGTCCAAAATCTCATCGAGTTCGGCTCGCGTGTAATTCATCATGCCTTCACCACCCGGGCCGAGCGGAATCTGTGCCTGACGAACACGATCATTATCGAGGTAGGCAAACGATGCCGCGATAGTCCCCACCCACGGCGAACCATCGGCCCACAATTTGATGCCCTGCTTCCACAATCGCTCCGTGGATGCCGTACTGGTGAATGTCTCGCCACAATCAGGTTCAATCGACATGTGATAAAGCCCCACACGCACTGGAGCATGGGTCGTTGACTCCAGGGCGGTGTATCCCGCGGCCATATCGGAGGCATAGGTGTGTTCTGATGTTGCCGTAATCCCGTTGCTGGACATGAGGTTAAGCCAGCGAGCTCCCGATGCAAGCGGGTGAGGGTTGGCCGCGGTCAATACCTTCATGATGGCGCCCATCACGGCAGCTGTTTCATAGGCACGTCCGTTCGAAGTGCCGTCGTCATTCCTTCCATACCGCGCTCCCACTGGGTCAGCCGGTGGTTTGGCATCATTCCACCCATTGAAAGTCACTGCGGCACTGTTGAAATAGGCCTCGTGCCCTGAATTATCCAACACTGCAGCCGGTCGATGGGGGAAGTAAGTGTCAAGTTGCGTGTTCGTCAGTTCGGGAGCCTCTTGCAACAATCGATCAAGGCCGCTGAAGAAAACTGGTTGTGCCACCGGCAACTTCGCGTTGACTTCGTGCCAGAAATTCTCCACGTCGGCAAAGGTCGGGTAACCGACATAGGGAGCGATCCAATATGACGGCGCTTGGGTAACCAGACCCGACAGCATCGGATGGCTATGGGCATCAATGAAGCCGGGCATCAACACGGCGTCACCGAGCTCTGTGTGGGTGGCATTCGGCGCCGCGGTCAGGCACTCGGCAACCGTGCCGAGAGCCGTGATGCGTCCGGTCGACAGATCCACCGCGACGGCCTTAACGCGGGGCTGATCAGGGTTCATCGTGATAACAGTTGAGGCTGAGATCACGGCATGAGTCTTCATAAGCGTGAATCCTGCCACATTGCCAGCCCCACAATAGATCGTTCGATCGTACCGGGAACATGTCTGCTCACCGCTGCCTGCGGCGTCATTGACGCAACGACATTCCTTGCCTTCGCCATGGGAGTGCAGAACGCACTGGTGCTCTTCCACGCTGTGCCCGATAGCGCAACCAACCTCATGACTCTCACCAACGTCCGTCTCTTAGCCAGTTGGTCAGTCGTGGCAAGACTGCCACCAGCGAACCGTATACGGTTCATGCCATGGACGCAGCGATCATCGGAGCCACCGGCAGTTGCGGGCGACAGGTAGCCGCGCAACTCATCGAACGTGGATCACTCGCCGAGTCGGCTACGTTGCACTTGATCGGACATGCCGGCGGTCGACATGAGACCGAACTGTGGGGGCTTCGGGCTGATCTGCGCGATGCCTTCGCTGATCGCGCGCCCATGATCGAAGTAGGAACAGACGTCGCCCAGACCAATGCCGGACTTGTGATCATGATGGCCGGTGCAACAGTGACACGGGAAACCTCTGATCGGGCAGTTCTCGCCGAAACAAACCGAAAAATTTTCGCCGAAGCGACAGCAGGCCTCGCCCGTCTGAGTAACAACACCACGGTGATCGTGCAATCGAATCCGGTTGAACTAGCGCTGCAAATGCTCAGTGAGGCAGTACCGCGTCATTGCATTCTCGGTGCCGCAGCATGGTCTGACTCCTTGCGCTTTCGCCGCGAGTTAGCCGCAGATCTCAGCGTGGCACGACCTATGGTGCATGCCCAAATGTGGGGGCAGCACGGCGATCACCTCGTTCCTCTCTGGAGCACCATTGAGGTGCCCGGCATAAGCGATCAACGTCTTGCCGACGTGATTGGTCTCGCACGGCAGAACCGATCACTTGCTGATTTGCCCGCAGAAATCATCGCCGCACGAACTCGAGCACTTTCGCTCATTGAGTCAGGCGACGTCGTCGATTCTTATCAGTTCATTCAAGGACAACCGGCTGATATTCGGGCGGCGATCAAGCCATTCTTCACTCATTTCACCGCCGGTCACACCACAGAGTTGGCGACCGCACACGCTGTTGTTGACCTCGCGGATATGGTCCTGGGTGGGCATCGACGAGCCATCCCGGCGCAAGTGCTTCTTGACGGTGAACACTGGGGCATCCATGGTGTTGCGGCAGTCGGTGTACTGACCGGTCCGACCGGCTGGTCGCAGGTCATTACTGAGGACATCGCTGACGATGAACGAGCCGCGCTATCACAGGCCGCCAAGGCCATCAGTGTTGCCAATAGCCCGCAGTAACAGTCGGATCGTGCCATCGGGGTCGGTCAGCATCATGTCACTCACACCCCAACGATCAAGTAAGCCATCTTGGACCGGAATCCGTCAGCCATTGCCCGCCCCCGCTTGGAAATCCTTCTGGCGCAGAATAATGGATGAACACATGGCCATTTTTGATGCTGTCTCATCGGGATGCGCCGCCGCATTCGTCACAATCTCCATGTGGCCGACGCCCGGTATCTCAAGCACATCGCAGTCAACGTCTGCTGTCCAGCGCAACGGAGCTTGATTCATCCATTGGCTGTCTCCCCCATCGCCATCTGTTCAAAGTTCAACCGCGTCTTCACCGTCTAGGACATAGCCATAGGTGGTCCAGATATCGTTTTCCGAAGACAGAGCCGCGGAATCACTCGCCCTTGTCACTAGGATTCGACGATGAACGAACCGCTGCGGTTGCGCCAAATTCCAGGTGAGTTCACCGTGCACCGACTCGATCCGATGAGTGACATTCCCGCCGCCGTCTGGCAATCGCCGTTCGTGTCGGTATCTCGCTCAGACGATGAACTCAGCATCATCACTGACACAAAGGTCCCGGTGGATGCCAGCAATAGTGTTGGTCCGTGGCTGGCCTATCGGGTGCCCGGCGCCATGGACTTTGACATAACGGGAGTGATGTCGGCCCTGACAAATCCCCTTGCCCAAGCCCGCATCGCCATTCTTGCCGTCTCTACCTACGACACCGACATCATTCTCGTGCGTACTGAAACTGGCGCAGCGGCCGAATCTGCTTGGCGCGCAGCAGGAATTGACGTGACTTAGCAAAGCGGAAAATTTTGCCAAGGTGCAGGCGCGCTGTTAGGCAGCGACTCTCAGATCGGACGAATGATCACTGCTGTGCCGTAGGCCAAAATCTCAGAGAGTCCAGCATCGCCCCCGCCGACATCGCTGGAGTCAAAACGAACCCCGATCACAGCATTTGCCCCCATTGACTGAGCATGGGTGATGAGACGCTGCAGTGCGTCACGGCGAGCACTGTCAACAACGTCCGTGTACTGGGGCACCTCGCCAGCCTTCAACGCTCGAAAACTGCTGGTAATCCCTTTGGTGAACCCCACCGATCTCACCAAGACACCCCAGGTAAGCCCTAGATGCTGGTCAACAACATGGCCGGGAATCTCAAAGGCCGTTGTGCACGGAATCGCTTCGGGGATGGGTAGATCTGCAGAGTCAGTCATAATTTTGAGACTAGCGACACCGGGTGGGTTCTGCCAACAGTTACGCCGATGAGGCATCCGTGTGATGGTGCACCAGGTGCCAACCTTTTGCTTCACGGCGGAAAATGTTGGTGGCGCGGTGGGTGAGATTCACCGGTTGACCGTTAATGATGTGATTGATGCCGTGCTCGGTACACACCGTGTAGCCCATGTCATCGGTAGAGAGAAGGTGCACTTCGCTGATCTCGATGCGCCCGCCTAGCCCCATTGCTGCGGTGCGTTCGAAGTCTGCCACGACAAGCTCTCGACCCACGATAAAACCGCCGAACGGGCCGGCATAGGAGATGTCGTCTGACGGAGACCACACATCACAAACCGGCCCTGAATCTCCCGCCAACATTTCGTTAAGCGCTGCGTATAGATCCTGGTGTGCTTCAGCTAACGAATTACTCATTATGTTTTCCTTTAGTGTAAGTGAAATATCTGCTGTTGCGGGTCGTGGTTCGCCACGTGGTCTACCGGATTGTCACCATGTTCGATCGTGCTGAGTCATCTGACACGAAGGCGTAGATCTTCTTGCCGGTGCGTCGCTGCCATTGGAGATCACCATTGGCATTTATCGGAATTTGGGCTGATCCCTCGGTGTAGGACTGCTGCCCAGGGAATTTCATCCACGGCCGGAAAACCGAGCCCTTCGCCAGAGTGGACGAGCCTGAAACCTTTATTCCCGGCCTGCCCCGCACTACCCCACGCGAACCCGTGATGACGATTGATTTAGCGACCGGCGCGCTGGGTGTTATTTCCGCCGATGGCGCAGACCACGATCCCCAGCCGGCGCCGTTGAGCGCTCGAACCCGGAAAGAATAGGCAACGCCGTTGGTCAAACCACCGACCTCACATGTGGTGGTGACCGACAGGCAGCTTCCACCCGACGGCGTTGACAGCGCCTGATAGGTCGAGATCGGAAACGATCCACTAGAAGTGGGTGTCGACCACGACACCGCCGATGATTCGTCCCCCGCCACACCTGTTACCGATACCGGTGCGGTCGGCGGATAGACCGGGGGTGGTGTCGGCGAGCAAGACCATCCCTGAATGGCGGCATACCATTGCAACACGGGTAATCCAGCCTTGAATGCCGAGCAACTCACCCAGGTGGTAGCAGCCGGTGCGGTATCGGAGATCGACCAACCGGCGGTGGAATATAGCGAAGCAGAAGTCATGGCTCCTCGCGTTGATTCCGTGCCGAAGGCATTTGCCACATCCGGGCCGGAATCGGTGGGATTCCAAAAGGATGAGGTGATGTTTGTGGCACCGGAGAATGCATCGCTACCGAGCAACCCCCCAGCGCTGTCATCAGCGGTGATATCGCTCGCATCAACCAAGCCAACGGCGTAGGTGCGCACCAATGAAACGGCCGGAGACCTGAGAGCATCAGCCTCACCGACGATTCCGCCAGCCGCCCACCGGCCGGTTGCAGTGCCGCTCGCATATGAATCGGTTACCACGAGTTGTTGGAGACCAACAGGGCCCACTTGCTCTGACTTACCCACTAGCCCACCGGCTGGGCCATTGGAACTGGTGGTGCTTCCCGTGGCAAAGGACTGATCAATCGCGATGGCACCGGTGTCATCGGTGACAGCAATTCCGATCAAACCCCCCGCTCCCGACAATGAGTCCGACACGGCCCCGTTGCGTAACTTTGGCTGATCGTGACAGGGGCTTCGGCTGAGCCAACCAGGCCTCCCGCGGCACCGAACGCGCTCACGGCGCCCGTTGCAAATGACCGGGCAATCGACGCATCCTGCGCTATGCCAACGAGCCCTCCAGCGACCGCCGTGAAGCCGCCACCCACCGCTGCTGCACTTGATGAATCCGAAATGGAGGTACCACCTGTGGCGGCCCCAACTAAGCCGCCGTACCAGTTTCCGCCCGAAAGAACGCTCGGACCACTACCGCCATCCACAGCATGTACACCGCTGATGACCGTGGTGTCGTCGGCGTAGCCCGCGAGAGCTCCCGCATAGGCACCACGCGAAGTGACCTGCGGATCAATCAAGGTTAGGTTTAGGACTGCAGCACCGCTCAAGTAAGTGAAAAGGCCGGCCTTCGTCGTGTCGTCTAGCACGAGATTGGCGATAGAAAACCCGTTGCCGTTATACGTTCCATCAAAGGTGTCACTGTCATCACCGATGCCATTGCTCCACGGAGAGCCAGTCAGATCAATATTTGCTGTCTGCTCGAAGTTGTACCCGCGATGCCAGTAGTCCGAGCCATTATCACGTAGGCATTCCAGATTCCCAATATTTTGAATGAGAAATGGATCGCCCGGTGAACCCGCCGCAGGAGTGATACATCCATTGCCTGCCGCCGTTGACGCGCCAAAAGTGAGAAAACCAAACGCACACACGAGGGCTGCTCCTGATGCGGTTAGGCGATTAACGTTCACGCAACGAAACTACCCCTGCGACAGGAAGGTCCAGCCCAATTTCACATCTGTGAATCTTTGCCGCCGTCTGCTTCTACGCTGGGCGGACTGTGTCACTGATTACCGACCGAAGATGATAAGCCTGATTTCCGGCAGGTACTGACGCGCAAGTTCCTACCCGCCGAATGTCCAGCTGGGCAGGAACTTGCGCTGAATGGTGCTTACTGTCAGATCAGGCGGTGGAGTTCAGCACCGCGATGAGAGCATCTCGTGCGGTTTTGATGTCGGTGCGAAAATCCTGCGCCGCTGCCTTACTTGCAACTCTCCGCGCAGCCTTAGCCTCTTTCACACCACTTCGGTATGCGCTCTTCGCCGCACTGATCTCTTCGTCAGTTGTGGCTGCTTCCTTTGCTTCAGCATATGTTTCGCGTAGCTCAGTTCGTGTAGAAGCAAATTGTGAGCGTGCAGCCTTTTGATCAACAGCCTTCGCTTCTACCGCACCAGCAACTGCCTGGCGATACTGCGTGACCGGCGCTACCTGAGCAGCCGGCAGCGTAGCCGCGTCATATGCGGCAACTGCGGCAGCAAGGGCTACACGTCGCTCACCCTTAGCCGCAGCCTTGGCATCAGCATCATCTCCGGCTGCTTCCATTGCTGCACGGTACGCATCGCGTCCAGCCTCATTCGCTGCTCTAAAATCAGTTTTGGCCTCTTGCGTTACGGTGCGGTCAACGTTGCGGTTCAGCCAGCGATCCGACAACTGTGCACTTGGACCTGCCTTGCTGGCTGAAATGCTTGACTGAGTCGCGTCGGGCTTTGCTTGAGCCGTGCCAGTGCCAACGATGACCCCACTCACGACGAGCGCGGACGCTGCTGCAGCGGCAACAAGCCGGTGAATGCGTTCATTAAACATAGGAAGCCTCCATGCTTCATAAGCGGTGGTCCTTCACAGGATTGCAAATAGATCCAACGAAGAACAGATTCGCAGACACCGCATCAGTTTCGCTTCCTCAAAGGAGTAGTCACAGAATAATCAGCGAAGGGATTTACACGTCCCTTACATTCGCTGAATCTTGCCTGATGCACCCTGCAGCCGCAGGTCGCAGACATCCAGCGACTCATCGCACTGACTGAGGTTAAATGCACCTTATGAGTGTTGAATTGGCTGTGAACGTGCGCGCAGAGCACGCGGAAGGACCCTGCTGGAACTCAGCCGACCAGAGACTGTGGTGGGTAGACATCACCGGTCATCGCGTGCACTGCTTTGATCCGAAGTCAGGAAAGGATTGCTCCTGGGATGTCGGGAACGATGTAGGCGCCGTAATTCCTACCCGGGGCCCAGAACTTGTGTTGGCGCTGCCCGATGGTCTCGTTCGATTCGACGCCAAGACGGGTTCCACACGACCACTGGTCGACATCGAATCGCAGTCTCCGGAAAACCGGGGCAATGACGCGAAATGCGACTCGACCGGACGTTTATGGGTGGGCACCATGGCCTATGACCGTCGACCGCATCATGGTGGCTTGTATGCGGTGGAGTCTGACCTTTCGGTGCGATGCGCAATGCCCGGTCTCACCATTGCCAATGGCCCGGCATTCGACGAAGACGAAGGCTGGATGTATGTCGCCGATACCGCCCTTGGCCTGGTCTATCGCATCGAGGTCGACCTCACTACCGGTGCGGTGAGTGATCAGCGCGAGGTTTTCGTTGACGTCTCCGATATTGGCTGGCCCGACGGAATGACCGTGGATGACGATGGTTTCCTGTGGCTCGCAGTAGGGCAGGACTCCGCTGTCCACCGGTACGGGCCTCGTGGGCAGCTGGACGGAAAAATAGAACTGCCCGTCACCAATCCCACCAGTGTGGCATTTGGTGGTGCTGATGGGAGTTCCCTGTTCATCACTACGTCCTGGTACGACGTTGCTCCCGAACACCGTGACCGCCAACCCCTGGCCGGAAGCATTTTCGTTGACCGACCCGGCGTAAGCGGGCCAGCGGCCGCCCACTTTGCGATCGACTCGTGAGTCCCTATCTGGGTCCGTTCAGACAGGGCACGGCACCGGTAGAAGTTGGCTGGGCCACCGCAGTGAGTGCAGCCAAAGCCACCGAATTGGTCAGGATGTCCATGTGTCCCGCACCAGGAATTCGTTGCACGTCGCAGGCGGCGTCTTGGGTCCACCGCGCAGGCGCGGCATTCATCCGGGTGCTGTCGCCACCGTCACCATCAGCTTGAATTGGCATCGGGTCAGACTGACTATAGAACCCCGTGCACTCCGGTGTGACACAGTCAGCAGCGCGCGTTGGCACGCTGGCAAATCGATAGCCCACAGTGGTTTCCGTACCAATACCGAAGACAAACCGACTCGGTACGTTCAACGGCATGCGCAGTTCGTCACCCTGCTGAAACCACGTTTGAGAATCCAGAGAGTAGCGATCTTGTGCGCTTTGCATAGCCAGCGCACCCGCATCGTTGAGCAGACGCGCGCTATCGGCCGCACGGTATTCAATGTCACCGTTTCGGTACAAGACATCCGAACCATAGACACTTTCCTGCAACCCCAATGCCATTTCTCCGGCCCACGTTGGATCTACCGGAGAGGCTGATTCATCGTCGGGGTCCCAACTCCACCCTGGCTGAAACGCCCATCGTAGGCAGTCGCTGCATCCAGAAAACTGACCGGCGAAGCCAAAGAGTGTTTCCACATGCGTTCGCACCCAATCAGCATCAAGTGTCCGCAGCGCGTGATAGGCCATGAGACAGCCCTGGCTGTGGCAGGCGAGAACAACTTTTGACCCGCCAGCTTTGGCTACCGCGGAGTCAATCAATGCCTCAATGTCGCCGGCAAAAGTGTTGGCACCCGGAGGAAAGCGATAGTCAAAGGGAGCGCAGTACACATTCGCATCAGCTACCCAGCCGGTATCTAGCAGTTCATCAATCATCGGCAGGTATCGGGGGCACTCGGCCGCGAAGTCTGTACCGATCGACACCGGTTGAACCGAAACCCCCTCTTGGTTTCGCACCGTACCGTCAGCCGCTATGTCCAATGAAAGCCACTGCTGCACTGAGTCAACATCAGCTGGAGCAAGGCCGGAGTCGATGGAGTACGCCAGCGCACTCGTTGCGGAGTTCGGCAAAATTTCCACCGGGTTCATCGCGGGAACGAGGAAGTCAAATTCCACTCCTTGCGCACCTGGTCGCTCCACCTCCACCTGCAGGGCACTCATGCCAAGCCCCGGCACGAGGATCAACGGGGAAATCTCGGCACTCTGCGTTGGAGTTCCCCCACATGCGCCCAAGCCGAGGCCACCAATCAGCACAAGACCGCCGAGTAGTGCTCGACTCATGCGTGGGGAACCAACTGCAACCTGGAATGCACCCGCTTGGCCATGGCAGAAATAGAAACAGAGAAGGCCACCGCTGCAACCGCGCCCACGGGCTTGGCCAGAAATTGGGGCAGCACGGGCACAGCGACGTTCTCGTCCCACAACAGATCACATGTTGCATCACCCGCGGGTGTTACCTGCAGCGCAACATCGCCGGTGAGTACCGGACCGATCTTGGCTATGCGAACGGTCATCATGTCGCGATCGAGTGCATCCACCCGCATTCGGTCCGGCAGCGCGAACGGCCCGATGCCGGTGGTCGCCACGAAGACGGTGCCGACGCCCCCATCACCGTCTTCGATGACCACACGAGTCAAGGGCACCCATTTGGCGTGGCCAAGCCAGTCGATGAGTTCATCAAAAACCTCGAGAGCGGGAAGACTGAGTTGACGGCGGACGGTGAAGTGAACGATGGCCATGCCTCCAGCCTCGCCTATCCCCACTACGGTTGCACCTGCAGGGGTGATTGCCCGGCGAAAGCCGTAGCCGCTAGGCCCATGCAGCCCACTACATTCAGGCTATGCATCGTTTCCGCAACATGGTCATCACCGTTGCCGTAATAGTTCTGGCCATCGCCGGCGTCGGCGTGGTGTGGTACCTCGTCTCCGCGCAACAGACCCGCGACGAACAGATCGCTCTAGATCCGTTCTACACCGCGCCAGATCCGATCCCCACCGCACTGGGCACCGTTATTCGAATCGAACCGATGGACGTTGATGTGCCCGGTGGCACGGCGCAACGCCTTCTCTACGTTTCTGAACGTCCCGACGGAACCCGTGCCGTGTCCGGCGCCATGATCTTCATTCCCGACAAGGCCGCTCCTGCGCAGGGCAGAGACGTGGTCGCGTGGGAGCACGGCACCTTGGGGATGGGTGATGCATGCGTCCCGTCCCGTTCGAGCAATCCGCTAGGCGACATGACCACCTGGATCGGTCCGATGATGGATCAGGGCTGGGTGGTCGTGGCTACCGACTATGTGGGCCTGGGTACCACCAAACCTAATCAGTACCTCATTGCACAATCTGAAGTTCGCGATGTTGTCAATGCTGTACGCGCAGCACAGAACATTCCGGAGGCTAATGCTGGCAGCCGCTATACGACGTTTGGCCACTCCCAAGGTGGCCACGCATCCATCTGGACCGGACAACTTGGCCCAGAATATGCGCCCGAACTCACCCTGTTAGGCGTGGCCGCAGCCGCGCCAGCGCTTAATCTGCCCGAGATCGCCGCCGCGCAATGGGACACCGCCGTAGGCTGGGTTATTGGCTCCGATCTCATCGAATCCTGGCCGACCTATTACCCCGGTCTGCCCATCGACGCCATCCTCACCACCGAAGGCAAAGATGCCAGCGAACGGCTGGCTGCTGAATGCATCAACCAGTCTGGCCTGGAAGCGCTCATACGTGAAAAGTTTGGACAGCAGCTGTTTTCCAGCGATCCACTTGCTAACCCCGCATGGCGAGATGCGCTGAACGAACAAACTCCGCCTCCGCTGCCTGCCGATATGCCCGTCTTCATCGCCCAGGGCACGGCTGATGAAATCGTTCTGCCCTGGCCCAATGCCATAGTGCAAGAACAGTGGTGCGCAGCCGGTTCCGCGTTAACCATGCTGTGGATGGGCAACGTAAATCATCAAGAGGCCGCCCTGGTTAGCGGCCCCACCGTGGTGCAGTGGTTGGCCGACCGATTCCTAGGACTACCAGCCGAGGCGAACTGTGCGTTCCCATCACCGATACCGCCATCACCACCACCGGCAACGGATTCAGGCTCTTAGTCATGCATTCCTAGTAGGGCAGTTCAATCGTCAAAACCGGGGCGTGGCACGGTGCCCATCAACGTGGTGACGAATCCACCATCAACAGTGATGTCTGCTCCCGTTACGTAGCGCGCGCGATCGCTAGCGAGGAACAAGACCACATCTGCCACATCGTCAGGCTGGGCAACGCGGCGCAGTGGGATCGCAGCCGATCGGCGCTCACTGACCCCCGGTGCTTGGTAATACGACTCAGTCATCGGTGTGCGCACCAGCCCCGGACTCACCGTGTTGCTACGCACCCCCGCAGGCCCAAGTTCGGCCGCAAACTGTTGAGACATAATCGAAACCCCAGCCTTTGACGCACTG
>ERZ887849.2314-NODE-2314-length-15925-cov-6.403403_pt1 | contig 15925 bp, 13 predicted proteins | sample MGYA00521267_ERZ887849 | MGnify/ENA primary metagenome ERZ887849 (study PRJEB32303, sample SAMEA104408601) | aquatic metagenome | biome: Brackish water; feature: Pelagic; material: water | place: Baltic Sea | collected 2014-06-06T16:11:00 | depth 2,863 m ... | reverse complement strand
ACTTACTAAATCATTAAGAATTGTTCCGCCAATACCAGACCCACCTAGTCCACAGATTAACACATTCTGTATTTGGGTGTCACAAGCCTTAAGCTCACTCGCCTTACCAATTGCTAAAGCATCTGTTAAGTGATCAGTGAATGCACTGATATAGTCGTTCATTTTCATAATAATCAAAGGTTTTGGAATAAATATTTTATTGACGACGAATGTACAAAATCGCGTGTTAATTAATTAATATCTTTGTGCAAAATTTAAATCATGAGTAGAGTGTTTTCAGAACAAGAATTAGTAAGGAGAGAATCATTGCAAAAATTAGTCGATTTAGGGATCGATCCATATCCGGCACACTTATTTGAAGTGGATGCTTATTCCTCCTCCATTAAATCTAGTCATGATGGAGATTCTAGCGACCAAAAGAAGGTGAAAATTGCGGGAAGGTTAATGAGTAGAAGGATAATGGGAAAAGCTGCTTTCGCCGAATTGCAAGATAGTAAAGGAAGAATCCAGCTTTATTTTAATAGAGATGAGATCTGTCCTGACGAAGACAAAACAATGTATAACACGGTCTTTAAAAAGTTACTCGATATAGGTGATTTTATAGGAGTAGAAGGATATGTTTTTACTACTAAAGTTGGAGAAATTTCTGTTCATGTAGAGAAGTTTACTGTATTAACAAAAACACTTCGTCCGTTGCCTTTACCTAAAACGGATAACGAAGGAAACGTGTATGACGCATTTACTGATCCGGAAAAAAGATACAGACAACGATATGTAGATTTAGTAGTTAATCCAGAGGTTAAAGAAGCTTTTATTAAGCGAACAAAACTGACTAATTCTATGAGAGAATTTCTAAATAATAGCGGATATTTAGAAGTCGAAACTCCAATTCTACAGCCTATTTATGGAGGAGCTTCTGCTCGTCCGTTTAAGACTCATCATAACACTTTGGATATGCCTTTATATCTAAGAATAGCAAACGAATTATACCTAAAAAGACTAATTGTTGGCGGATTTGATGGCGTTTACGAATTTTCTAAAGACTTTAGAAACGAAGGAATGAGTCGTTTTCATAATCCAGAATTTACTCAGGTAGAACTTTATGTTGCTTATAAAGATTATAACTGGATGATGGACTTAGTAGAAGAGATGGTAGAAAAAATTGCTATTGATCTTCATGGTAAAACCGAAGTGCAAGTAGGAGAAAACCTAATTAATTTCCAGAGACCTTGGAAAAGATTTACAATGTACGAAGCTATTGAGCATTTTACAGGAGTAGACATTTCAAAAATGGATGAAGCAACTATGGCCAAAACAGCCAAAGAATTAGGAGTTGATATTGATTCTTCTATGGGAAGAGGGAAGTTAATCGATGAAATTTTCGGTGAAAAATGCGAAGGAAAATTAATACAACCTACTTTTATTACAGACTATCCGGTAGAGATGTCGCCACTAGCTAAAAAGCACAGAACCCACGAAGGTTTGGTAGAGCGTTTTGAGGCTATTTGTAACGGAAAAGAAATTTGTAATGCATTCTCTGAGCTTAACGACCCTATCGATCAAAGAGAAAGGTTTGAAGATCAGTTAAAACTAGCTCAAAGAGGAGACGAAGAAGCAATGGTCCTAGATGAAGACTTTATTAGAGCGATTGAATACGGAATGCCTCCAACAGCAGGTTTAGGAATAGGGATCGATCGTTTGAGTATGATAATGACAAACAGTAATTCGATTCAGGATGTATTGTTTTTCCCACAAATGAAAGCAGAAAATAAAACTACAAAAGAAGAATAGTGAACAGCGACACTAAAATAGCAGTTATAGGAGGAGGTTCTTGGGCAACAGCAATTGTTAAAATGTTGTCGGAAAACCACGAAAATATTTTTTGGTGGATGAGAAACCAAGATACGATAGACCATATTCAAGAGTATGGCAATAACCCTAACTATATTAGTGCCGCCGAATTATTTCCCAGCAAATTAGTTATCTCTAATGATATTAATAAAATTGTTGAAAGTGCTGACTGTATTATTTTAGCTGTTCCGTCTGCTTTCATTAGAACAACTTTAAAACAATTAGAAAAGCCGATTAGCAACAAGTTTATTGTTTCTGCCATAAAAGGAATTGTTGCCGAAAAAAACAGAATCATTGGAGAATATTTACACAACAAATACCAAATTCCTTTCGATAACATTGGCGTTTTAACTGGTCCGTGTCACGCAGAAGAGGTAGCTTTAGAAAGGCTTTCATACCTTACCGTAGCTTGTGAAGACATGCAAAAAGCTCAATGGTTTGCAGATCAGATATCTTGTCGATATATTAAAACAAACGTGTCGGAAGATATTTTTGGAACTGAAATTTCGGCAGTATTGAAAAATGTAATCGCAATTGCTTCTGGAATTTGCCACAGCTTGGGTTATGGAGACAATTTTCAATCGGTATTGGCATCTAATGCCATAAGAGAAATAAAACGATTTGTTGATGGTGTACACCCAATAAAGAGAGACATTAACGAATCGGCATACTTAGGGGATTTATTAGTGACCATGTATTCTCAGTTTAGTAGAAACCGAACATTTGGAAGTATGATAGGAAAAGGTTACTCTGTTAAGTCCGCACATTTAGAAATGAATATGATTGCCGAAGGGTATTTTGCCGTAAAATGTATTAAAGAACTAAACGAAAAATATCAAATAGACATTCCTATTACTGATGCGGTTTACAACATTCTTTACCAACGAATTTCTCCGGTTATGGAAATGCGAATATTGGCAGATAAGCTTAATTAATCTATTGAAGCTTAAGGTCAGTTAAAATTTATATTTAATCGAACCCGCCACATAACCCCCCATTACAGATACGATTCTTTCCTCAATGTAATTGTCATTAGTCAGATTTTCAATAGTCTCATTATTAGAGGTATTTAAAATATCTTTCCCTATTAGACTATATGTCCAACTTGATTTTGGTTTATGGTATTTAAGAGTAGGATTAATAGCATACCTTATAATAGTCTGACTTCCTGAAACATATTGATCTATTGTGTTGCTAACATTTAATTTCAAATTTTTATAATTTAAAAACAGCTTGAAAAACGGTTGGTTAGTTTCTAACTTACTGACTAAGTTATTACTTAAGTTTTCGATCTGATTTTGCCTTGTAGAATATCCGAGTTCAAAATTAAATAATGGAGATTTAAAGTTGGAAGTAAGCTTAATTCTTGCCGATATGGAGTTTGTTTTTGTTTGTTGATAAATGCCTTGTAGAAAACTTCCGGACTCTTGAGAAAGGATGGAGTTGCTTAAAGAAAGAGTAAACGGTAAGCTACTAAAGCTTTTTTCGAATGTCAGATTAGCTAATAATCGCATTTCTTGACTATCAGAACTAAGCTGATCGTTGTTACTAATATAACTTAAGTTGGAAGCTGTATTTGTAGAAAAGACATTTTCACCCAAAGTTAATGAGCCAAAAAGATTTATGAATGTTGCAGAAAAAGAGTCGTAAAGATTATAGTTTAGATTCAAGTTTTGAAACGTTTCGGTATCGTTCAGCTTTATGTTTCCTCTGTTATAAATAGTATTATAATTTTCAATATATGGATGGTTTATTAAGTTGCTCGCCGTCGGATATCCATTAGTATTTCTATAAGAAACAGATAAGGAATGCGAGCTGTTAAACTTCAAAACAAGCGAGGCGTAGGGAAGTAAATATTGATTAATAGAAGATTGATTTCTTCTAACGGTAGAGTAAAAGGCACCTAGTTCATAGTTGAAAAATGAATTGCTTGCTTTTTCTATTTTGAAACCAATTTGATTTTCAACATCATTAATATTCAAATTATTTATTATGTCGCTATTTTCTCTTTTTGATTCGAATGAGCTTTCATTATTAGAGATAGCGTAGCTTAGTTCTAAAGCTGTTTTGTTGCCAATACTTTTGTTAAGTTTATTGCTTAGGCTTACGGAATTTCTGTTGCTATTTATATTTTGATTCAATTCATAATCAATAGGGAATTCTAGGTCTAAAAAGGGCTCATTTGAGCTAATAAACAATTGGTTTTCGTCTTCCTTGAATGAGTGCAACAGAGAGCTTTCAAATAAAAAACGTTTGGTGAGCTTATGTTTGTATTTAAGGTTTTGACTTATAGAGTATTCGTTTTTATCTCTTTGCTCTAAGATTTTCGTATCGTTTAAAACATCGTTATTGTTAACTCCATTGTCATTTACAGAAAAAAGCAAAGTATGTTGTATAACCGTTTTTTTATTGGCTTTAAATGTTGTTTTTGAAAATGTATTGTTGAACAATGATGTCCCTTTTTTGTTGTTAGATATAGTATTCTGTCTGCCGTCGAAAAAACTTTGTTTAGAAAATTGATTTTCTAATAAGTTGACTCTATCAAATAAAGTGTAAAAATTCACTTTAAGCTTTTGATTCGGATTTAAGGATAGGTTTAAACCAGTAAAATCTTCTTGCTTTTTTTCTACGTTGTTATTGCTAGTTAAAAACGAGGCTCCAGATAGGTTTAACTGGATTGACGACTGACTGTTGCCTTCGCTTAAGCCTTCAATTCCGCCTTGAAAACTAATGTAGTCTTCTATAGTAAATGCTTGATTACCTAAATTGTTAGAGTTTAAAATTAGATAAGCATTCGTTTTTTTTTTGAAAGAAAACAAGTTTGCACTAGCTTCATATCTGTTTTTATACCCTCCAGAAATACTGCTGTTTCCTTTTATTTCTTGTTTAAATTCGTCTTTAATTTTAACGTTTAAAGCTGTCTTGTTTGAGGATGAGAAATTTGACAAGTCGTAATTGTCTTCGTAGTTTTCATATTTTGTAATTCCTTTAATCATTTCAGAGGAAATGTTGTTTAGCGCTAGCTGATGTTGATTACCAAAAAACTCTTTACCATCTATTAATAAATTGTCAATTTTTTGCCATTGGAGTTTATTTTACCATTCTGATCTATGTTAATTCCTGGAAGCTTTTTCAGTATATCGTTTAGGTTTTCCTCACTTCCGTTAGTAAGGTTATCTAAGTTATAATCAGTAGTGTCTTCGTGTATTATTAGATCTAAAGCTTTTGCTGTAATGTTAACGTTTTCAATTACTTGAGGTGCACTTTTTAAGTTAAATGAAACTGTTTGTTCTGACGAAATTTGTTTTTTTTCTTCAAGGTTTTCGTAGCCAATAAAACTAATTCTAAATGTTCTAATTCCTGGAGTGCTATTTAATTTGTATTGACCAAATTCGTTACAGATGGTATAGCTAATTAGGTTTTTGCCATTCTCATCGTATAATTCTACGTTGGCAAAAGCAAGGGGCCTATTTTCCTCGTCTTTTATTGTCCCATTTATTTCAATTTGGGAAAAGGCTAAGTATGGAAATATTAATAAGAAAAGGATTTTTTTCATGCTTTATATCTCAATCATCTTAACTCTTATGCCTTCATTATTGTTATTATTATCGTTTAAATTAAGTTTTTCATCTCGTATTTCATTGTATTTTTTTCTACTAACATTTTTTCCTTTAGTTGGCTTTTCAATAGCTACTATTTCATCCATTATTTTTACATCTATAGCTTCAATAGTTAGCGTTCCTAATGTTAATTTTACAATTAAGCCTGGTAGTCCATAATATTGTCTTGGTCCAGTACTGATTGGCACTTCGTTAGTAAACCAAGCAACTAATCCTTCTTCGCTTAAGCTAGTTGCCTTTTTACATTTATAAGTGCCTATCATTTCTGTTTGGTCGCTTATTTGCCAGTCAAAAGATTTTTCATCTTCATTAATTAAAAACGTTTTTGATAAAATACTTGTTTGGTTGGTGATTTGTTTGTCTTTAAAATTTCTGTAGAAAATATCTTTTTCATTTAATGTTATAGTAGTAATGGCTTCATTTTCTACCTCTTTAACTTCTGTTTTTTGATATATAGACTCTCCGTTTACGCTATAAAGTTCATACTCTTTACCTTCAGAGTTTTTTTTGTTTTGTTCTTCTATCATTTTTTGAACCATTGCCTCTAAACCTGGAGACATTTCAGCCCCTTGAATTTGAGACACGTCTATTTTTGGAGAATCAGCTAAATTTATTTTTTCTAGATAGCTCACTTTTAAAGTTTGAGCTTGGCATAGGGAAACAAGAATACATAAGAGTATTGTAATTTTTTTTTTCATGGCTTAAGTTTTAATATAGAATAATCTTACCCTAACGTTTTTTAAATGTAATTATTGCTTTTTTAAAATAAGAGCTGTTTTGCTTTTTCCTATTAATTCGATTAGTTCTTTTTCTGGTGCCTCCATGACTTCTTTTACCGAACCAAAATGACCAATTAGCATTTCCACAGTTTTAGGACCAATTCCGTTAATTTTATCAAGTGAAGTACCTAAGCTAGCCTTACTTCTTCGGTTTCTGTGGTGGTTAATACCAAATCGGTGGGCTTCGTTTCTTAATTGCTGAATTATCTTTAAACTTTCCGATCGTTTGTCTAAATAAATAGGAATACTATCTCCAGGGAAATAAATTTCTTCTAGTCGTTTTGCTATTCCTATAATTGCAATTTTATCGCTTAAATTTAATTTATCTAAGCTTTTGATTGCGGAACTTAGCTGCCCTTTTCCGCCGTCAATAACAACAAGCTGAGGTAATTCCGCACCTTCTTCTAATAGCCTTGCATAACGCCTATAAACCACCTCTTCCATAGATGCAAAATCATCCGGACCTTCAACCGTTTTAATATTATAGTGTCGGTATTCTTTTTTGCTAGGCTTGGCGTTTCGGAACACTACACATGCGGCAACCGGATTTGTTCCTTGAATATTGGAATTATCGAAACACTCGATATAACGGGGCTTACGGTTAAGGTGAAGATCGTGTTGCATTTGTTCCAAAACTCTTGTGTTGTCGAGTTTGTTTCTAAGGTCTTCATTCTTTTTTATTCTATCTTTTTGTAAGTATTTAGCATTACGGAACGATAGGTTTACAAGTTTTTGTTTGTCTCCAATTTTTGGAACACTAACCTTATAATTATGCCAATAACTATCGATTTCAATGTTTACATAAGCTTCTTTGGAATCGCTATCAAATCTTTGCCTTAGTTCGGTAATTGCCATAATAAGAATCTCCTGATCGGTTTCATCTAATTTCTTTTTTAGCTCTAAGCTCTGAGATTGAATGATAGAACCATTGGCAACTTTTAAAAAATTGACATAAGCGTAGTCTTTATCCGAAGCAATGGAATATACGTCTACATTATTAATGGTAGGACTTACTATGGAAGATTTGGATTGGTAGTTTTCCAAAAGTTCAATTTTGTCTTTTACCTCTTTTGCCTGTTCGAATTCCAATTGCTCGGAAAAGGTCTTCATTACTCCTTTAAAATGTTGAATAACCGATCGAATATTTCCTTTTAAAAGTTGTTTTATTTGCTGAATATCTTGTTCGTAATCTTGCTCAGACTGCAAGTCTACACATGGAGCTTTGCAATTACCAATATGGAACTCGAGACATACCTTAAACTTTTTTTGAGCAATATTTTCTTGAGATAAATTTAGTTTGCACGTACGAAGAGGGTATAGCTGACGAATAAAACCTAAAAGAGTATTTACTAATTGTGGATTGGTGTAGGGACCAAAGTATTGAGAGCCATCTTTTATAAGTTTTCGACTAGAAAAAACTCTAGAAAAGCGTTCGTTTTTAACGCAAATCCAAGGATAAGTTTTGTCATCCTTTAAAAGAATATTGTAGCGTGGTTGGTATTTTTTTATGAGGTTGTTTTCCAGAAGTAAAGCGTCTATTTCTGAATCGACTACGATAACCTCTATACGAGCAATTTTTTTGACTAAGACTTTGGTTTTTCCGTTGTCGTGGGTTTTCTGGAAATAGGAAGAAACCCTTTTTTTTAGGTTTTTTGCCTTACCTATATATATGATTTTATCTGTGCTGTCGAAATACTGATAAACACCTGGCTCGACGCTAAGGTTTTGTAATTGTTGTTTTATTTCGAATGATACTTCCATTAAGGTCAAAAGTACGGATTTCTGAAGGTAAATCTAATAGGCAATAACTACTGACTTTTTTAATCATTGTAATAGTTACTGACAACTAGCTCAACAACATTTTTCTTAATAAATACGCAGCAAATAGTCACCGTCTATGTTGTTAGAAACATTTTTGTCTAAATATTCTTTTTCACCATCGTCAATCGAGATTAATATTACGCCTTGGCTGTACTCAACTGAGTTTCTCCATTTGAGGGTCTTTTTACGAAAAGATTTGACCTCAATAGACATGGAGTCTGATAAAATGTCTTTATCATTGATTAAAAAAACACTTACTTTTTTAATAGTATCACTTTTGTTATCGATCTTAATTTTTAAGCTATCAGAAGTGAACTCTCCTTTGTCGCAAGCAAACAAGCTGCAAATAATGGTTATTAAAAGGATATTTTTCATGGAATAATTAGTCATTAATTTTCAATTTCACTTCTAATTACTAAAAGCTGGGTAAGTCTTTCGAGTGAATAATAAGTTCGTATTCTCAATTGATGGAGCTTATTAACATAGCCTTCAATATATTTTTTTTCTCCATCGTTAATAGAGTATAAAATAGAACCTTCGCCATAGGACTCTTTGGGATTTATCCATATAAATTCTGCTTTTTCGTTAGCATTAACATAAATAAACATAGAATCTTTTTGGGAGTTGTGCTCCAGAAAAACACCAACCTTTTTTGAGAATTCTGTTTTATTTTCTACGTTTAGCTCTAGTTGCTTTTTCTTAAGATATAAGCTTTCATCACAAGAAAAAAGACTGAATAACATAATGATTGTAAAAAGTGGTTTTTTTATCTGTTTCATTTTAAGTGTATTTTTCTTTGTGCCTAATCAAAATTTAAGTCGTTTTTCGGCTTATTCCGAATTTAATATTGGGCACTCGAAAAGATAAAAGGAGGGTAAAAACAACTTGCGATCGCAAGTTGTTTTGTAAATGTAAGAATTAATAACTAACAACGATCGTTTTTTTTTGTGCGATAGTTGGCCCACTTGGACTTATGGCTTGAAACAAAACAATATACCTTCCTGTTTGTACTGCTTGTCCGTTTTGGTTTAATCCATCCCAATAAAAAGTATTTTTTGTTCCTAAAAAAGCATTGTTTACTAATTGGTTAATTAGTCTTCCTTTAGAATCAAAAATTAGGATGCTGGCATTATATCCTTGCTCAATTACTTCAATGTCAATTTGTAAAACATCATCTATCCCGTCGTTATCCGGGCTAATAATTTTAGGACTTAATTTCATTTTATCCTCACCATTAATTGGCTGTGTTTTTTGAGAGTTTTCAAGGGTCGGACTGCTAAAGTCAGCACCTTCACTTGCCGAATGCCAATTATCATTTCTATTGCTTTGTATTTCTGTATCTATTCTTTCTAAAGAGACACCATCTACCGAATTTAAATAAGGAAAATGTAAGTCCTCGTGATAACTAAAAACGTCTATAATAGTTGAGTCTATAGCTAAGACAACGGTACCGTCTTGGTTGTTGTAGCCAGGCATGCTTTCTAGTTCAAAAACTCTTTCTTCCATCGCTTGAGGGTGGTAAAACAATAGGTCGGAAAGCGAACTGCTAAGAACAATAATTTCAGCTGGCTTCATTAAATAAAAGCCATTACTTATATCTTTGAAGTTATCAGGTCTTCCTCCAAAATAATTACCAAGCATTAGGTCTTTAATATTGAGTGTTTTGGAGCTTCTGTTGTATATTTCAACAAAATCATTGTCGCCATCTACAGGGTTAAATAAGATTTCGTTTATCACAATATCATTCGGAAGTGGAGTAGCGAAAGTATCTACAAACGAAGTGCCGTTTACAACAATGTTGTCGAAGAAAAACCTTTCAGATCTCGTGCTAGTATATATACAGCTTACTGCAAACCTTTCAGACATATTAAACGATTTGTCGAAAGCACTACCTTGCAATATCCACTCTTGATTTTTTGCCCATAATTGCCAATTCCCAAGACTATCTCTTTCTACTCTGATGCTCACATTTGTGCTGTCTAAATCTAAAAAGTCATTTATTCCATCTATAATTTTTGTAGTTTGGTTGTTGCTTGTTTTATACAAAGAAACTTCATCGTCTGTTCCGCCAAGCCTAACAAAATATCCGTCTTCGTTTTGGTCGAGGCTAAGGTGTATCTGACAATAATTACTGCTTGACGGATTGAAATTCATTTGTATGTCCATTTCCCACTTTCCATTTAAAATAGCTTGACTTTGCCGGTAAATAGTAGAAGTATTGTTTTGGGATGGTCCGAACAGTTGTAGCTGGCCATTGTTATTGACTCTATAATGAGCGGTATCTCCCGACCAATCGTTTAATTGGTTTTGAGAAAAGTCATTATTCCATTGCCCCAATAGACAAGAAGGAATAACCATAATTACAAGTAATATTTTTTTCATGTTCTTGTAAATTTAGAATTTATCTTTCATAAATCAAATAATCCGTATTTTTGAAACTAGAAAAAACTTAAAGAAAAATGAAAGTAGCAGTAATTGGTTCTACCGGAATGGTAGGAAAAGTCATGTTAGAAGTATTGCAGGAAAGAGATTTCCCTGTAAGCCAACTTATACCAGTATCATCTAGCAAATCAGTTGGTAAACAGGTCGTTTATAATGGAAAAGAAATAACAATCGTTTCTATGGAAGACGCTTTAGCATCCAAGCCAGACATAGCTTTATTCTCAGCCGGAGGAAGTGTTTCTTTAGAATGGGCTCCAAGATTTGCCCAAGTAGGAACTAAAGTGATTGATAATTCTTCCGCATGGCGAATGGAAAAAGCACTAATTGTTCCAGAAATTAATGGCTCTTCTTTGTCAAGTGAAGATCAGATAATCGCTAACCCTAATTGCTCTACTATTCAGCTGGTAATGGCTTTAAAGCCACTACACGATCAGTATAAAATTAACCGAATTGTCGTTTCCACTTATCAGTCTATAACCGGAACTGGGGTTAAAGCAGTACAGCAATTACAAAACGAGATTAACCAAGAAAAAGGAGAGATGGCTTATCCGTATCCCATTCATGAAAACGCATTGCCTCATTGCGATGTCTTTGAAGAAAACGGATATACGAAAGAAGAAATGAAATTGGTAAAAGAGACCAAAAAAATTCTTGGTGATAACAACATTAACATTACAGCAACAGCTGTAAGAGTTCCTGTAAAAGGAGGTCATTCTGAAAGCGTTAATGTATCTTTCGAAAATGATTTCGAATTAGCAAACGTTAGGAAATTGCTTAACGATATGCCTGGCGTTACCGTGCAGGATAATCCTGATGTAAATATCTATCCGATGCCAATTTATGCACACGGAAAAGATGATGTATTTATAGGAAGAATACGAAGAGATTTCTCTCAACCTAAAACACTTAACATGTGGGTAGTGGCCGATAATTTGCGAAAAGGAGCAGCAACAAATGCAGTTCAAATTGCCCAGTACCTGAAAACCAATCAATTAATATGATTATAAGTCATAAGCACAAATATGTTTTTGTCGGACTTCCGTTAGCAGCATCGACTGCCATTTCAAAGGAACTTTGCCAAATGTATGACGGCAAACCAATACTTGCTAAGCATGCTATCTACCAAGATTTTCTGAAGGTTGCCACCAAAGAAGAGATGAAATATAAAGTAATTGCTTGCTCTAGAAATCCTTTAGATATTTCGGTTAGTCAATATACTAAGATGATGAATAACGCTAATGGAAACTATTCTAACGAAAATTTATTAAGAAAAAATGGCGGTCATCTTAAGCAATCGGAATTTGAATTAGCCCAACAGTTTTGGAAAAAACAAGGTACTTATGACGAGTTTTTGAACGAGTTTTATAAAGTCCCTTTCGATAACTTTTTGAGTGTGACAGCTTCGTATTGCCAATATGTAATGCGTTTCGACCACTTGCAAGAGGACTTCGAAAAAGCTCTTTTAAGCTGCGGGATAGAACCCCAAAGACCTTTGCCGGTTGTCAACAAGACAGATAAAAAAGAATCTTATCAAGATTTTTTCAACCTTAAAAACCAGAAAAGAGCATTGTACGTTTTTGGTCCGTATATGCTAAAGCACAACATTCCTTTTCCTTCTGTTTGGAAAGAAGCTGAGGTAAGTTTTTTGAGTAAATTTTTATTTTCAATAATGGCTAAAGCCAGAAAATTCTACTGGTTAAATAAGAGCTACAGAGATACTAATCCTCAGAAAGTCTACAAAGAATTGCAAGAAAAGTATAACTAGAATTAGTTGAAAAATTTGCGATGAAAAAGAAGTAGGTTAATAACCCCTACGCTAATTGCAGCGTCAGCAATATTAAATACCGGTCGGAAAAAGATGAAATAGTCGCCTCCCTTAAAAGGAATCCAACTTGGTAAAACACCTTTGAAAAGAGGGAAATAAAACATGTCGACTACCTTACCTTGTAAAAGCCCGGAATATCCATCTTCTAAAACGGTAGCGATTTGACCGTAACTTTCGGAGAAAATTAGTCCGTAAAAAGCACTGTCTATCATGTTTCCTATAGCCCCAGCAAGAACAAGTGCGATGCTAAAGACAACTCCTTTTTTAGTATTTAATTTAACTAGTTGGTTTAGGTAAAAACCAATAGCAATAATGGCTATTATTCTGAAGATACTAAGAATGTATTTGCCAATGTTTCCGCCAAACTCCATCCCAAAAGCCATCCCTTTGTTTTCGGTAAAGTGTATTATAAACCAGTCGAAAAAAACAATTTCCTGGCCTAGCATCATATTAGTTTTAATCCAAACTTTTAAAGTTTGATCAATAATTAACACTAGTAAAATAAGTAGAATAGGTTTTTTCACAGAATAAATTATTGACCTCTTTTTGCTTCTATACTTAGAGTAGCGTGAGGAACTAGTCTTAGTCTTTCCTTCTGAATAAGTTTACCAGTAACTCTACAAATACCATAGGTTTTGTTTTCTATTCTTTCGAGAGCATTTTTAAGGTTATGAATAAACTTTTCCTGTCGTAGAGCTAGTTGAGTGTTCTCTTCCTTAGACAACGTCTCAGAGCCTTCCTCAAAACCTTTAAAGGTAGGAGAGGTGTCGTCTGTTCCATTATTGGAATCGTTCATATATGCGCTTTTGATAAGCTCTAAATCTTTTTCTGCTTTTTCAATTTTGTTGACAATAATTTCACGGAATTCCACGAGTTCATTATCTGAAAATCTTGTTTTAGTATCAGCCATTTTCTAACTTTTTATAATTTCTATTTGAGTAGTAATACTATCAACTAACTCAATAACGTCTTTATCTTCTTTAATTTGATTGACAATACGTATATCATCACAAAGGGTTTCGGAACAAATATAATTTAAATTATCTCTAACTGCTGATTCAAGAATATCTTGAGCCAAAAGAGTTGTTTTTATTCGATCAGTTACTTCTAGCCCTTGGTCTTTTCTAATGTTTTGAATTCTATTTATTACCTCTCTTGCCAAACCTTCTTTACGTAGATCATCATTCAAACTTATATCTAGAGCAACCGTATTTCCGTTTAAAGTTGTTACTGCCCATCCCGGAATATCTTCGGTAGAAATTTCTACATCGGAAAGTTCAATTTTTAAGTTTTGTCCACCGATTTCTAATTCAATAAATCCATCACTTTCTATTTGTTGGATGTCCGAATTTTGAAATTGAAGTATAGTAGCCGAAATGGATTTCATATCCTTTCCGTACTTAGGACCTAATGTCTTGAAGTTAGGCTTGATTTTTTTAACCAATACTCCAGAATCTGCATCCATGAAGTCCAACTCTTTTACGTTTACTTCCGCTAAAACTAAAGCAGATATAGCATCTACTTTTGTTTTAAATTCTGGGTTTAAAACAGGAACCATCATTTTTTGTAGGGGCTGTCGTACTCTTAAATTTTCTTTTTTACGTAAAGAGAAAACCATAGAAGTTAGGTCTTGAGCTAGACTCATTTGTTCTTCTAGTTCTTTGTTTATCATTTCCTTATTTACAAGAGGAAAATCACAAAGATGAACAGACTCTACTTCATATTTATTGCAAACAGAGTTTAAATCATTAAACAATTGATCCATAAAAAATGGAGCAATAGGAGAGCCTATAATCGAAATCGTATTTAAGCAATTATATAAGGTTTGATAAGCAGAAATTTTATCTGCTTGATATTCCCCTTTCCAGAAGCGCCTTCTACATAACCTTACATACCAATTACTCAAATTGTTGTTTACAAACTGTTGTATCGCTCTAGCAGCCTTAGTTGGCTCGTATTGCTCGTAGCAAAGATTTGTTTCTTCAATAAGCGTGTTTAATTCGGAAAGTATCCATCTGTCTATTTCTGGTCTTTCTTCTAGTGGAACGTCATCTTCTTTGTATGCAAAACGGTCAATGTTAGCATAAAGAGCAAAGAAAGCGTAGGTGTTATACAGTGTTCCGAAAAACTTTCTTCTTACCTCGTCCAGCCCATCAAGGTCAAACTTTAAATTATCCCATGGTTGGGCATTACTAATCATATACCATCTGGTTGCATCCGCACCATATTTGGAAAGTGTTTCGAAAGGATCGGCTGCATTTCCCAGTCTTTTGGACATTTTGTTCCCTTCCTTGTCGAGAACAAGACCATTAGAAACAACATTTTTAAAGGCTACTTTTCCGAATAATATCGAAGAAATAGCATGGAGGGTAAAGAACCATCCTCTTGTTTGATCAACACCTTCGGCAATAAAATCAGCAGGAAATGAAGTTTCGAATACTTCTTTATTTTCAAAAGGATAATGAAGCTGTGCGTAAGGCATAGAGCCTGAGTCAAACCATACGTCAATTAAGTCGAGCTCTCTTTTCATTGGCTCTCCTTTGGTTGAACACAGGATGATGTTATCCACATAAGGGCGATGTAGGTCGAAAGATTCGTAATTCTCTTTAGACATATTTCCAACTTCAAATTTTTCTAGAGGATTGTTGTCCATAAAACCAGCTTTAACTGATTTTTCTATTTCTATTTTTAGCTCTTCTACAGATCCAATACAAATTTGTTCGCCTTCCTCTCCTTCTGTTTTCCAAATAGGCAAAGGGATCCCCCAAAAACGAGAACGAGAAAGGTTCCAGTCCACTAAATTTTCTAGCCAATTACCAAAACGACCCTCGCCTGTTGAAGCAGGTTTCCAGTTTATAGTTCTGTTAAGCTCTACCATTTTTTGTTTAGCAGCTGTTGTTTTTACAAACCAACTTTCTAGAGGGTAGTATAAAATAGGTTTATCGGTTCTCCAACAATGAGGATAAGAGTGTTCGTATTTTTCTGCTTTAAAGCATTTATTTTCTTCCTTCAGCTTAATTACGATTTGAATATCAGCTGATTTTTCGGGCATGTCTTCTTCCGAATAAAATTCATTTTTGACATACATTCCGGCAAAGTCACTAACCTCTTTTACAAACCTTCCTTGGGTGTCGACTAAGGTAAGTGAGCCAATTCCGTTTTGTTTAGCAACTAAGCTATCGTCAGCACCAAAGCTTGGTGCTAAATGAACAATTCCTGTTCCGTCTTCCGTAGTAACAAAATCACCAAGTAAGACTTTGAAAGCATCACCATCTTCAGGCTGAGCATAAGCCAAAAGCTGATGGTATTTTATCCCTTCTAGTTTTGCACCTTCTATTTCCTGAATAATTTGGAAAGGAATGGCTTTGTCACCAGCCTTATAATCTTCAAGGCTTAACTCTTTGTTTTTTGCTGGAAAATATTTGTCAAATAATGGCTTTGCAACCACCACAGATATTGGTTGGTGAGTATACTGATTAAATGTATTTACCGTGAGGTAAGTTATTTTTTTACCAACTGCCAATGCGGTATTGGAAGGAAGCGTCCAAGGGGTAGTTGTCCATGCTAAAAAATAAAGCTCAGCATGT
>ERZ887849.2310-NODE-2310-length-15946-cov-19.139828_pt1 | contig 15946 bp, 16 predicted proteins | sample MGYA00521267_ERZ887849 | MGnify/ENA primary metagenome ERZ887849 (study PRJEB32303, sample SAMEA104408601) | aquatic metagenome | biome: Brackish water; feature: Pelagic; material: water | place: Baltic Sea | collected 2014-06-06T16:11:00 | depth 2,863 m ... | reverse complement strand
TTGTTTATAATAATTTAATTAATTTAAATATATTTAACAAGTGATAAGAATTATTTTTATAAAAATTATGGAGTTGAAATGCTTTTAAGGTTGAAAAATTATGATGATTTATATTCAACCTTTGAATGGCAAGTTCCAGATTACTATAATATTGCATCGGATACTGTTGATAAAGATGCATATAAGAATAGAACTGCTTTGATAAATATTTTAGATGATGGAAAAACTGAGAATTGGTCTTTTTTAGATATAAAAATATCTGCAAATAAATTAGCAAATGCTTTTGATTATTTAAAATTAGACATTAATGCAAGAGTAGGAATTATATTAGGTCAATGTCCAGAAGCAGCTATAAGTCATATGGCATGTTTTAAATCAGGACGAATTTCTATACCATTATTTAATCTATTTGGAGTAGATGCATTATACTATCGTCTAATGAACTCTAAAGCTTCTTTAGTAATTTGTGATCAATTTACTCTTATAATGGTTAAAGAAATTTATGAAAAACTACCATATTTAACATCCATAATTTGTATTGATGGTGATTATAGTGAACAAAATATTTTTAATTTTAAAAAATTATTAGAAAAAGCTTCAAATTTTTATGAAACCAAGAAAACAAAATCAAGTGATCCTGCTATTATTATATACACTTCTGGTACAACAGGAGGCCCTAAGGGAGCATTACTTCCACATAGAGTATTATTAGGCCATATACCTGGAGTAGAAATGCCTCATGAATTTTTGTCTTCATCTGAACCAGTTCAAGATATATTTTGGACACCAGCTGATTGGGCATGGATTGGAGGGTTGTTTGATGTTTTACTTCCAGCATGGCATTTTGGATTATCAGTTATAAGTTATAGAGGAAAAAAATTTGATCCTGAATTTGCTTTTTATTTATTATCAAAATTTAATATCAAAAACACCTTTTTGCCTCCTACAGCACTAAAAATGATGAAATCATATAATTCTTCAAAACGATTAGATAATTTAAATTTAAGAACAGTAGGTTCTGGCGGAGAGGCTTTAGGAGAAGATTTATTAGAATGGGGAAAAGATATTTTAGGGGTAGGAATTAATGAATTTTACGGTCAAACGGAATGTAATCTAACTATTTCAAATAATGGAGCTATAATGCCAACAAAGCAAGGTTCGATTGGAAAACCTGTTCCAGGTCATTTAGTTAGATTAATGGACAAAAATAACCAATTTATAATAAAGCCAGGGTATGATGGAGAAATTGTTGTAAAATACGATACGCCTGTGGCTTTCTTAAAATATTGGGAAAATGATATAGAAACAAAACAAAAAGTTATTGATGGCTGGCTTCATACTGGAGATTACGCTTATAAAGATGATGATGGGTATTTTTATTTTAAAGGACGTGAAGATGATATAATAAATAGCTCAGGTTATAGAATCGGGCCAAGTGAAGTTGAAGATTGTATTTTATCGCATTCTGAAGTTGATATGGTGGCGGTTATTGGTGTTCCAGACAAAATTAGAGGTCAAATAATAAAAGCATTTATCATTCCGAAAGATAAAAATAATGTGTTAGATCAAAATAAAAAAATGAAAGAAACCATTCAAGACTTTGTAAAACTAAAACTTGCTGCACATGAATATCCTCGCATTATAGAGTTTGTTAATGATCTCCCAATGACAACAACTGGAAAAATTATTAGAAAAACACTAAGGGATGAAATTAAAGAATGATATTATTAAAAAGTTATATAAATAAAGATTGTTAAATTAGGAAATATTATGAGTGATAATTATAAATTTGATACCCTCTCATTACATGCGGGTCATATTCCAGATAAAGAGACCGGATCTCGTGCTGTTCCTATTTACCAAACTACCTCATATGTTTTTAAAGATACTGAAGAAGCGGCGGCTCTCTATAATATGGAAGTAGGAGGCCATTTATATTCAAGAATTTCTAATCCTACTGTTTCTGCACTTGAACAAAGAATAGCAGCATTAGAAGGAGGAACTAGTGCAATAGCCTGTTCCAGTGGAATGGCTGCAATGCATTTAGTAGTTACAGCTTTGTGTAGTAGTGGAGATCATATTGTCGCCTCGAGTAAAATGTATGGAGCAAATATTAATTTACTTCAACATACAATGCCTAGATTTGGAGTTGAAACAGATTTTGTTAATCCTAATGATCCTGAAGCAATTGAAAAAGCAATTAAACCTAATACAAAGATGGTCTTTGGAGAAGTGATAGGGAACCCAGGATTAGATATAATGGACGTGCCTGTGGTTGCCGAAATTTGTAAGAAGAATCGTGTACCTCTTGTTTTAGATGCAACTTTTAATACTCCATTCCTAATGCAACCATTCAATTATGGAGCTAATATTGTTATCCACTCTTTAACTAAATGGCTTGGTGGGCATGGCATAGCAATTGGTGGAGCAATAGTAAATGGCGGAAACTTTGATTGGGGAGATAAAGAAAAATTTCCAACTATTTCTGGACCACATTTTGCCTTAGGAGGGATTAGTTTTTGGGAAGAGTTTGGTCCATCTGCATTAACAGCTAAAATTAGAGCAGAGGGCATGTATAATTTTGGTCCATCTTTATCTCCAACAAATGCTTTTTATTTAATGCAAGGAATAGAGACTTTGCCTTTAAGAATGAAAAAACATATGGAAAACACTCATGAAATACTAACTTATTTAAAAGATCATGAGGCAGTTGAATGGGTTAAGCATCCTGATTTAGAAACTCACCCCGATCATGAAGTAGCAAAAAAAATACTTCCGAAAGGATCAGGTTCAATTATCGTTTTTGGAATAAAAGGAGGAAGAAAAGCTGGTCAAATTTTTATTGAATCTGTTCAATTAGCCTCTCATCTTGCTAATGTAGGAGATGCAAAAACCCTTCTTATTCATCCAGGCAGTACAACCCATTCTCATTTAAGTTCAGAAGCTATGAAAGAAGCTGGCTTAACTGATGATATGATCAGACTTTCCGTAGGATTAGAAGATATTGATGATATAAAGAAAGATTTCGAAAAAGGGTTTAGAGCGGCTAAAAAGCTTATAAAATAAGGAATTTTTAATGTTTATTAATTTTAAAGGTGCAAAAACGTATGTTGGTACCGGTGGTAAAAATCTAGAAACAAATAAAACTACAATTTGTTTTATTCATGGATCAGGTCAAAATCATTTAAGCTTTGTTCAACAAGCTAGATACTTTGCTTATAAAGGATATTCTGTAATTGTTCCAGACATGCCTGGACATGGTTTTTCAGATGGAAATCCATGTCGATCTATTAAAGAAAATGCTGAGTGGATTTATGATTTACTAAAAGAATTAAAAGCAAAAGATATAGTCTTCGTAGGTCATTCTCAAGGATGTTTAGTAGGTTTAGAGCTAAATAAAATTTATCCAGAATTATTAAAAGGTATAATTTTCGTCGCTGGATCTAATACTATTCCTGTTAATCAATTTTTATTAGACCTTGCATCAAGCAATCCAAAAAAAGCATATAAAATGATGGTGACATGGGGGCATGGTAAAGACGGTGCGATGTCTATCGCAAGTTGGCCTGGTCATTCGCACTTTGGTGAAGGTTTTAATGTAATGAATATGAATATAGAAGATGCTCTTAAGCTAGATTTAGAAGCTTGCAATGAATATCAGGATGGAGAAGACGCTTCAAAGAAAATAAATATTCCAGCTTTAGCTGTTTTAGCGAAATATGACCAAATGACACCATTGAAGTCTGGGAAAAAATTTGTTGATATCATTAATAATTGTGAAAGTCATATTCTTGATTGTGGACATTTTCTTCAAGCTGAAAGACCTAAGGAACTAAATTTAATAATATCTTCTTACCTTGATAAACTTGAAAACATTGAAATAATATAAGGTTTTATAAATTAAATGGATCAAAGCAACCCATATATTTTTCCAGAATTATCTAATCCTGATCATTGGTTAATCCCAGAAATTATTTTAACACAATCTTCAATGTATCCTGAACGAAAAATCATAAGCTTTATTGATGGCTTTGAATGGACATTCAATGATTTAAAAATTAAGTCTTTAGAAAAAGCGCATATTTTAAAAAAGTTAAATATTAAACTAGGTGATACTCTTACGGTTATGATTGATAATCCAAAAGAATTTATTCCTTATTGGATAGCATCTAGCTTTCTTGGGGTGATGTTTGTTGCTTTAAATACGGCTCTAAAGGGAAGTGTTTTGCTCCATCAAATAAGTATTTCTAAATCCAATTATGTAATAGTAGATCAAGCTTATTTTAATGAAGTAAGTAATTTAATTGAAGTATCAGAATTAAATACAAAAACTCTAAACTGTTTAAAACTTTTTTCAGATGAATTAATGGATGAAAATGATATTTACATTGGAAAACCAAGTGATGATGTTTGTACAATGTTTACAAGTGGAACTTCAGGGCCGTCAAAGGGAGTTTTAATGCCCAATGCTCATTGTGTATTATTTGCGATCGGTACAATCGAAAATTATGAATTAAATCATAATCATATTTTTTATATTTCTCTTCCTTTATTTCATGCCAATGGATTATTTATGCAGCTTTTAGCTTGTTTTATTACAGGGGCTAAAGCTATTATAAGAATGCGTTTTTCAGCATCTAATTGGCTAAATGATATAAGAAAATATAATGTAACTCATACCAATATGTTAGGAGCAATTGCAGCTTTTGTGGTTGCTCAGCCACCTTCAAAATTTGATAAAGATCACGATTTAATTTTAATAGGATCTGCACCCTTGCCATCTGAACCGGAAAGAATTTTTAGAGAAAGATTTGGAGTAAAAGATGTCTTGCCACTTTATGGTATGACAGAAGTAAATATTCCTATTTATGGTTTAAAAAATGAAAATGGTAACGGTAAATGTGGAAAAATTTATGATAAGTTTTTTGAAGTTGAAATAAGAGATCCTGAAACTGATATCCCTATAATGGATGGTCTTGTTGGCGAGATAATGGTTAGACCAAAACAACCGTATGGCTTTATGTCTGGGTATATGGGAATGCCTGAAAAAACAATTGAGTCATGGAGAAATTTTTGGTTTCACACTGGAGATGCTGGAATAAAGGAGGCATCAGGTCACTTTGTTTTTGTTGATAGAATAAAAGACTGTATTAGACGTCGAGGAGAGAACATTTCTTCTTATGAGGTTGAACAAGCTTTTTTAGAAATACCAGAAATTACTGAAGCTGCAGCTTATGCTATTCCTGCAAAAGGTGGAGAAGGTATGGAGGATGAAGTTATGGTGGCTTTGATGAAGGATCAGAATGCTATTATAGATTATAATGATCTATTGCTTAAAGCTAAAGTAAATTTAGCTAAATTTGCTATTCCTAAATATATTAGAGTTATGGATGAATTTCCAAAAACTCAAACAGGAAAAATTCAAAAAAATAAATTACGTGAAGAAGGTATTACTTTAGACACTTGGCAAAATGAAAAAATATAATTAATATATTAAATACATGAAAAAAAGAAGGAAGTATAAATGTCTATTAATAAATTTATAGGATGTTGGCCAGTAGCTCCAACGCCTTTCCATCTAAATGGAGAAATAGATCGAGATGGAATGAAAAGAGTTCTTGATTGTATGGTTGATCAAAATGTTGATGGGATTTGTATTTTAGCTAATTATTCAGAGCAGTTTTTATTATCTGACAAAGAAAGAGAAATGCTTACAAGGCTATGTATTGAACATATAGCTGGAAGAGTTCCTGTTATTACAACAGTAAGTCATTTTTCTACAGATGTAGCTTTTTCAAGAGCAAAGCTTGTAAAAGAATTGGGTGGAGAAATGATTATGATGATGGCTCCATATCATGGAGCATTAATGAGAGGGACCCCAGATCAAACCTTTGAACAGTTTTCAAAGGTAGGTGAGGTTGGTGTTACTATTATGGTTCAAGATGCTCCTTTATCAGGAGTTGATTTGTCAGTCCCGCTTCTTGTTAAAATGGCAAAAGAAATCGAAATGGTTAAGTGTTTTAAAATTGAATGTGCTCAGGCCGCATCAAAATTAAGAGTTCTTATAAGAGAAGGGGGAGATTTTATAGAAGGTCCATTTGATGGAGAAGAAGGTATAACTTTATTTGCAGATTTAGAAGCTGGTGCAACTGGTAATATGAGTTCTGCAATGATACCAGATCTTATTAGGCCAGTAATTTTAGATTTTCTTGATGGGAAGAATAAAGAATCAGAAGAAAAGTATGATCATATTTTACCATTAATAAACTATGAAAACAGACAATGTGGTTTTAGAGCTACAAAAGTAATAATGAAAGAAGGAGGGGTTATAAATTCTGATTTTTGTAGACATCCTATTCCTTCGTTAGAAGAAAATTCAAGAAAAGGTTTAATAAGGTTAGCAAAAAAATATAATCCAATTGCATTGCATTGGGGAAAATAAAAATTTCATATCTTAACATAATACACAATTTTTGGAGGGGAAATGACTTATACACTAAGTGAATTAGCGTTAGATATTAAAAATATCATTCAAACTAACGGAATATTAGAAGGTTCAGGTCGAATATGCTCTTTTGTGTCGAAAGCTTTGATGGATAAAAACTTTATCTCAGACAATCTCCCTGACAGAACTTCTGATCAAAAGCCAAGAGAAGTTTTATATGAAGATAAAGATACAGGTTTTTGTATTTGTGGTCATGTTTATCACACTGAAGCTATTGGTTTTCCTCATGATCATGGATCAAGTTGGGCAGTATATGGACAAGCTGATGGTGAAACAGAAATGACCGAATGGGAAATTATAAAAGATAACTCAGATGATGATGTTATATATGTTAAGCCTAATAAAAAATATATTATGAAACCAGGAGATGTTCATTTTTATGCCCAAGGAGACGTTCATTCTCCTTTAAGAAAAGAACCTGTAAGGTTATTAAGGATAGAAGGTGTAAATTTAGATAATATTAAAAGATCCAATATTAAGGCAGAAGACCAAAAGTCTAGCCAAGGTACAGTAGGGAAATAGTAATTATTTAAAAAAATAGATAGATGAAATTAAAATAGATTACTTTAAGAAATTTTAAAATGAGATAATTCTTGGTTATCCATTTTTTTTATTAAATCAATTTCCCATTTAAGATATTTTTTTGCGTCTTCTCTATTTCCTTTATGACGCATATGTGTATGAAAATTATAGTCGATAGAAATTTTTTCTGATAAAAATTTTATTGATTCATCCATAATAAGCGGATAATTCTTTAATTCGCTTTGAGACCATTTATAAACCTTAGTTAGATGGCTTAATTTCTTTTCTTCTAAATCTTTAATAATCAAACTAGCTTTTTCAAGGTTATCAGTGATTATTACTATGGCATCATTATTTTTAATATTTTGTTTATGTAAATTAGCACGATTTAACCAAATTGAATTTTTTAGTCTTTTTCTACTATAATCTTTACTAGATCTTATATCATATACAATTGTATTTTTAAGGTTGATTAAATCTTCACTCTTTAATAAATTTAATTTATCTTTTTTAAAAATTTTTTGATTTTTTAATTTTAATTTTTTTACTTCTAATAACCCTTTTTTTAATATGTAAGTTTCATAGCCCATTTTTTTTAACCACGAGGCAGTTGTTCCTGCCCTGATTAAGTCACCATCATCTATAAGTATTACTCGTGCATTCCAGACACCTATATATTTATCAGTAGCTTGTACAAGCTGACCTCCAGGAACATTTTTAATAAAACTATTTTGATTACTATTTTTATTTGAAGTAGTAACATTAAAAATGAAAGTAGACCGAGTGTCATCTAGAATTAATTCTTGAGCTTTTCTATGGTCTATTAAAGATACGTTAAGCTTAGATATTAATTGCAAAATTTTATTCTGTAATTTTTCTGTTTCTATGTTATTAGGGCTAATATCTAAAAATTTATTTTTGTTATGTTCTAAACAAAGATCAGATAAAAACCAACCTTGAGTTCCATTTTCTAAAGCTTTCACTTTATTGCTAATGCCTAAATCAATTAGCGTTTGTGCGCCTATTATAGATCTTGTCCTGCCTGCACAGTTAATAATTATTTCAGTGTTAATATCTTTTACATGAGAAGAAACTCTGTAAGCAAGTTCCCCGTTTGGACAACATATGCTATTGGGTATACTCATCTTTTGATATTCATCAAAAGGCCTGCCATCGATAACAATGCAATTTTCATTATTTTTTTGTTTTTTATTTAACTCTTTAGCGGTTATCGAAGGAGTATGAAAATATTGTTCAATTAATTCACCAAAGCTTTTGCTTGGTACGTTAATTCCATCGAATAATTTGTATCCAGCATTTATCCACCCATTAACTCCTTCTTCTAAAATAAAAAGATTGCTATAACCTATTAGAGTTGCTGCCTTATAAGCTAAAATTGAAATGCCATCATTTTGATCTAATAAAATCACTTTAGTTTTCTTATTTGGAATTAATATTTCTAAATTTAATTCAAATAAACTATATGGAATAGATATAGAAAAGAATGGATGACCTTTAGTGTGCTGTCCTATTTCTCTTACATCTATAAATGCAATTTCATCCTTATCAGATAACCAAGATTTTAAAGTTTCAGCATTTACTTTTAAAGTCATTTTTTAATACCCATCATTTTAATAATTTTACATATTATTAAAACATAATGTAATGTTATTTAACTAGTTTATTATTTAAGTTGAATGGGGGGATTATTTGATGACTTATAATGTAGGAGACTTAGTTTCAGAATTTTTATATCAAAATGGTGTTAAAAATGTATTTGGAGTTGTTTCTGTCCATAATATTCCAATGCTTGATGCAATTGGAAGACGTAACTTTATTAGAATGGTTCCAGCTAGGGGTGAAATGGGAGCGGGTCATATGGCCGATGGATATGCAAGAGCAACCAATGGTCTAGGAGTTGTTTTCACAAGCACTGGTCCTGGAGCTGCTAATGCAGCTGGTGCGATTATTGAATCAAGATTTGCAGGATCACCTGTTCTTCATTTTACTGGACAAACAGCCACAGCAAACCTAGATAAAAATCAAGGTACTGTTCATGATGTTTATGATCAATTAGGGATGCTTAAATCAATCTCTAAAAAAGCTATTAGAATTAATAATGCACAAGAAGTTCTTGAAAAATTAATAAACGCTGTAGAAATAGCTCTCACTCCCCCAATGGGTCCTGTTTCAATTGAGATACCAATAGATATTCAAAGAACAAGTATAGAAAGACCTATAGCTCTAGATCAAATTAAATTACCAGATATTAACACAGAAATAGGTGACATGTCTTCTTTTGACAAAATGGAGAGTATAATAAGTTCATGTAATAGAAAGATATTATGGGTAGGCAATGGAGCTAAGTTTGCTAGAGAACAGGTAGAAAAATTTATAGAAATGGGATTTGCTGTTGTCACTAGTACGTTAGGTAGAGGAGTTGTTCCGGAAAGTCATAAAATGAGTTTAGGCGCCTTTAACGCGGTTCCTTTGATTGAAGATTTCTATAAAACTTTAGATTTAATGATTGTGGTTGGAAGTAGATTAAGAGGGCATGAAACTAGAGATATGTCTCTTGAATTACCTAAGAATATTATACAAATAGATATAAATCCAGATGCAGAAAACAGAACATATCAAACGAATCATTTTCACTGTGGAGATGCTAAAAAAGTTCTAGATGAGCTTGCTAATAGATTATCAGAAAAACTTGGTTTAGAAGAAAAATGGGCTAATGAGGTTAATGATCTTAAAAACAACATTGTTAATGAATATAAAAGTACACTTGGTGCTTACAAAAACTTTCCAGAAATTGTTAGAAAAGTTTTACCAAAAGATGGAAGGTGGGTTAGAGATGTTACTATCTCCAATAGTATGTGGGGCAACCGTTTAATGCTAATCAATTCTCCAGAAGAAAATATTTATCCAGTAGGCGCAGCCATTGGTCCTGGCATGGCTTTAGCTATTGGTGCGTCAATAGGGAGTGAAGGTAAAAAAACTATTGCTATGTGTGGTGATGGAGGTTTTATGCTAAATTTACCTGATTTATGGACAGCTGCAGAAACGCAATGTGACGTCGTTTTTTTGGTAATGAATGATCAAGGTTATGGAGTTATAAAGCATATTCAAGAAAGTATGTATGGAGGAAGAAAATTTTTTGCAGATCTAATAGGGCCAAATTTTGAAGATTTAGCAAAAATTGCAAAAATGAAATATAAGAGAGTTGATCATGCCAATGAACTAGAAAAAATATTAGACGAAGCGGTCAAATTTGTAGGACCGGTTTTAGTTGAAGTTAATGTTCATTCAGTAGGTGAAATGCCACGTTATTTTGCTCCTCCTCCTCACGCTCTTAAAAATTAAAAGTATTATATATGCCAGTAGAATTATCTGAATTTACAGTTTATTTTTTAATTATTGCAAGCATGATAACTTCATTTGTCAGCGCAGCCTTTGGAATAGGAGGTGGTGCAATATTATTAGGATTGCTTGCGCTTAAACTGCCTCCTATTGCTTTGCTTCCTATACATGGAATAGTTCAAATAGGTTCTAATATGGGAAGGGCAATAATTTTTTTTAAAGACATAAAAACAGGACCATTAATTCCATTTTGTTTAGGCACCATTTTAGGCGCCACACTTGGAGGTTCACTTTTTATTCAAATAGAGCCTTGGTTAATTCAATTAGCTGTTGGGATATTTATTTTATGGTCTGTTTTTGGAAAAATACCAGCTATAGGTGCAACTCACGTATTGTTTGGAGGGGTTTTTACGGGTTTTTTAACTATGTTTTTTGGTGCTTCTGGTACTGTTGTAGCAGGAATGGTAAAAACTATGAAGTTAGAGCCGATTAAACATCTAGCAACTCATTCTGCTTTAATGACTATTCAACATTTTATAAAGGTTATTGTATTTGGATTTGTAGGATTTGCTTATGCTGAATATTCTCTTCTAATTATAGCTATGATTATTAGTGGTTTCATCGGAACTCTTATAGGAAAAAAAGTTCTTGTAAAGCTTGGCCATAAATATTTTAAAATAGTGCTTAATGTTGTTTTAACTTTGATTTCTTTAAACTTAATGTGGAACGCTATAACTATTAGTAATATTTTTTAATTACGTAATTTAGTCTTTTTGTTTTGTTATCACGCCATATATGTAAGGCCCGCATAATCCAAGAAATGCAAGCACAAGAAAAAACGCAGCTAATGGTTGAGTTAAAATCATCCACCACTCTCCATCAAACATTTTCAATGAGTTTTGAAGATTAGTTTCTACCATTTCACCTAAAATAAGACCAACTGCAATTGGAGCAACCGCAAATCCATGTCTTCTCGCAAAAAATCCAATAACCCCAAAAATTAAAGCTATCCAAATATCAAGAGTGGATTGTTGTATGGCATAAGCACCAATTACAGACAAAGCAAATACAATTGGCCATAACATAGGTCTTGGTATTAACGAAACTCTAGCAAATAATTTAGCTGCATAAAGTCCCATAGCCATAAACATAAAATTAGCTAATAACATTGAGCCAAAAATTTGATATACTGTGTCTACTTGCTCAGTAAACAAATATGCTCCGGGCCTTAATCCATGAACCATTAGGCCTACTAAAATTATAGCAGTTGTTCCGCTTCCAGGAATGCCTAGCACCATAGTTGGAACCATTGCTCCACCAGTAGCTGCATTATTAGCTGCTTCAGCTCCGGCAATACCTTCTATCGAACCTTTACCAAATTCTTCTTTATTTTTTGACCATCTTCTTGCCTCAGAATAGCCAATCATAGAAGCAACTGTAGCTCCTTCAGCAGGCAATATACCAATAAAAGTACCAATGCCGCATGATCGCAAGATTGTTTTCCATATTTTTTTGTAATCTTCTTTAGTTGGCAATTTAACAGCTTTTAGTGCCACAGTTTCTATAATTAGATTGACAGTTTTAGATTGCACTAACATTTCTGAAATTGCAAAAAGTCCAATAAAAACAGGGACAAAAGATAACCCTTCGTATAACTCATAATTTCCAAACATAAATCGTTCAACATTAGTAACTCTTTCAGCTCCTATAGTTGATAGCCATACCCCAAAAACGCCGCCAATAAGGTTTTTTGTAGCTCCTCCAGCGCTAATACTAGCTAACATTGACAAGCCAAAAATAGTAAGAGCAAAGTACTCAGGTGGACGGAATTCATAAGCAACTCTTGCTAATAGAGGAGCTGCAATGCATAAAACAATAATGGAAAAAACACCTCCTATTGTGCTTGATACAACAGCAATACCTAGGGCACGCCCTGCCTCCCCCTTTTGTGCTAATGGATATCCATCAAATGTAGTAGCTGCAGAAGCAGAAGTTCCAGGTGTGTTAATTAAAATAGCAGTTATAGAGCCAGCAAATGTGGCAGAAACATAAATGGTTGAAAGAACGGCTATTGCCTGAACGGGTTCCATGGTTAATGTAAAAGGTAGCAATAATGCAGCACCTGTAGTCGCACCAAGGCCTGGTAAAACACCTATAATTACACCTAATATTGTTGTAGCAAAAATTAATGCTATTAAGTATGGGTCGGTGAAAACCGATGCCATTGCTGATAATTCAACCATAATTCTCTCTATCTATCCATAATAAATATTTGTTAGTATGCCTCTTGGAAATCTAATTTGTAATACATAATCAAAAAGTATAAATATTGCTCCAGGGGTAATGATTGCGTTACATATATTTACCCATAAACGTTTTTCGCCCCATGTATAACCCATTAAAAACATGCAGACCGTTATTCCAATAAACATATCAGTTGTAATGGTTAAGAAATAAAACAGTAAGAAAAGAAACATGGTAAACCAAGTTGTAAATATTTCTAATTCAATTCTTTTTGGATAATTTTTAAAAAATTGTAGTGAAAGAACACTAATTAAAATTAAGTTTATAGCCATTAAAAAAATAGGAAATGTACGCGCTTGCATGCTATCGCCAACGATCATTTCAGGAGAAGTATCTAATTGCGCTGATATCAAAATAATGGCAATTGAAAAAAGTGCTAGAAATATTGGAGTTATATATAGTTTTTTTTGCATAATATTACCTTTAGATGCCCTTAATTAAGGGCATCTAAATTAATTAAAAGTGTTTATTTTACAAGACCCATTTCTTTTAAAGCAGGTCCAAACTCGCTAACCATAAATTTGATTTGCTTTCCCCATGCTGCAGAAGCCTGCGGAGAAGTATTGTCTAGTCCTGAATTTCCAAGGTAAGCTTGATACATTGAATGTTCCATGGCTTTAGTAATACCTTTTTCCATAGCTGCAACTCTTGCTGAATCTACACCTGCATGAGTAACAAATCCTCTAGTAGTAGAAAGAACTAAGTCAACGCCAAGAGATTTAGCTGTTTTTGCTTTAGGGATAGGTCCCATTGGGTTATCACCTAAAATGATTAATGGACATAAATCTCCAGCTTCAATAGGTGCTCCTGCTTCAGATAGATTTAATATTCCAACATCTACAGATCCAGCTACAACTTGAGTAGCAAGTTCACCTCCACCTTTAAAAGGAATATACTTAGGCATTTTTTGTCCTGTTTTCTTTGCCCATAAGTAAGCAGTTATATGATCAATAGTTCCGGTATGAGTTCCCCCAAAGCTAATCTTATCACCCTTTTTCATTCCTGCTAAAAAGCTTTCAGGAGTTTTATAAGGGCTTGTTTTACAATTAACCATTAAAATTTGAGGATCGTTTGTACCTCTTGCAATAGGAGCCATGTCTTCTATTTTTAAATTAGTTTTGCCCATTGCCATTGTAATAGCGTGACCAACGGTAAATGTAAGTATTGTATTTCCATCGGCAGGTCGTGTCATAAAGTAATTCATAGATGCAGCACCGCCACCACCTCTTTTATTCACAACAACCATGTCTTGTTTTAAAGTTCTTCTAGCACGAAGCATCATCATTCTTGAGTTAACGTCAGTTCCTCCGCCAGCTCCTGCATGAGTAACAACTTCAATAGCGGGCTTACTATCTGCAGCTATAGCTGACACTGTTGAGAAAGCAACAGCTGAAGCAATAGCAACCAAGCTAGTTCCTACTTTGAAAAGCATTTTAGATTTAATCATTTAATTTCCTCCATAACGATTAACCAGCATTAGCTGGGTGTTTTAGTAATATTATAAGTATTTAAAAGTATACTTATTTATCTCATTGTTATTTGGATGTAATTTATTTGTTAATTATTATTTACCCCCATAAATCAATTAATCTTAATAAATGATTTTTCTTTTGGGAAGTCAAGCATTACAAATAGATGAATATAAATATTATAGAATATAGCTAGTTAATTTTTTTTCTATTGCTGATATCAATCATATTTATTCTATAAAGCTCTATAGTTTCAGTTCTAGTATAAGGTTTTTCTTTTTTTTCTATTAATAGATTATTCAGTTGAGGTGAAGCTGTTGCTAACTGAATTATAATTGATAAAACTGATAAAGGTTCCATAAAATCCCTCTCTATATTAAGAATAATAGAGCAATTAACATACCAAAAAACTATAATATCAATATAAAAATCTTGTTTTTTTTGTTTATAGGATTAAATAAATAAGTTAGAAAATAAATTGAATTTCAGTTTCTCTTAAAACAAGTAATTAAATAAAATATGAATAAAATAAATATAATTGAAAGCTATAGATCTTCTAAAGTGTTTGTTCCAGATAACATGATTCGCTGGATCAGATCGAATCATGCTGGAGAGACTGGAGCAGTATGGATTTATATAGGAGCAAGGTGTGTTTTTTGGAATAAATCTATTAGAAATATGGCAAAAGAACATTTTATTACAGAAAAGAAACATTTGATTGTAATGAGCCATATCTTGCCAAGCTCTAAAAGAAGTAAACTTTTAATTTTATGGAGAATTTTAGGGTTTAGTTTAGGTTTTATATCGGCTTTGTTTGGCTATAGGTTTTTTTGTATTACCATCCAATCTGTTGAAAATTTTGTTGAGAAACACTATCAAGAGCAAATAGATTTTTTATTTAATAATTCATTATCTTTTGACCTTCTGCAAGTACTTCAAATTTGTTGTAATGAAGAAATTGAACATCAACTAGAAGCAAAAAAAAATAAAGGCTCACAATTAAACAATACATATGAAAATCTATGGTCTTGTATAATTGGAAAAGGTTCAAGTTTAGCGGTTAACATTTCAAGATTTATTTAATAAAGTTATAGGTGTGGGTGTGATTAAAGTTTTTTATGATGGAAAGTGTGGTCTTTGTAGTAAAGAAATTAATTATTATATAAAGATTGCTCCTAAGAATGTTTTTGATTGGTTTGATATAGCCACAAAACCAAGTGATTTAAAACATATTCAAGTTTCACAACACGATGCCTTGATGCTATTACATGCACAAGATAAAAAATTAAATTTAAAAATTGGTGTTGATGCATTTATTTTAATATGGAGCCAGCTAAAATATTGGAATATTTTAGCTGTTATTGTAAAATTACCAATTATTAATCAACTTACAAAATTAATTTATAATTATTTTGCAAAATACAGATTTAAAAAGTTAAGACATTGTCAGCTGGCTACTCGTAAGGTTATTAAGTAAAATGTTGCAATGGTTAAAAAATAATCTATCTAAAAAGGGACTGCCTATAAAGGAAAGCCGTTTAGAGCAAATAAAAAAAAATCCTTATAGAAGGGTTGATAGTGACAATATGACTGAAATCGAAAAAATGGATAAGGGTTTTAACGGCAAAACATTTTCTATAAATGGAATGGATATAGATTTTTAATTAATTGAAATTTTTTTAAGTTATTTAATATTTTGCCTTTAATCTAATAATTAGGTATTTTTTGATTCTAGTTTAAAAAAGATTGTTTAGGGGATCAAAATGAATAAATTAACAATGATATT
>ERZ887849.2304-NODE-2304-length-15968-cov-9.417206_pt1 | contig 15968 bp, 14 predicted proteins | sample MGYA00521267_ERZ887849 | MGnify/ENA primary metagenome ERZ887849 (study PRJEB32303, sample SAMEA104408601) | aquatic metagenome | biome: Brackish water; feature: Pelagic; material: water | place: Baltic Sea | collected 2014-06-06T16:11:00 | depth 2,863 m ... | reverse complement strand
AGCCCATAGACCATCAATACAAACCCTGCAGTCATGAGCACACCAACAATTGCAACCGCAACAAATCGATGCTCTTGAAGATCCTGTTCGTACTGCGCTCGCGATTGCACACCCAAAAACCCCGCAAACACAGTTTTTACTGCGCGTTTTAAAGACACGATGATCCTACCCAAACCCTGTTTCCACGAAACGTATTATGGGGACTGTGAGAAAAAAATCACGTAGTCACAAAACCGTCAAAATTAATGAATAGTCTCTCCCGAAATTGGAGAGTGCGATGCAAGTCCAGGCGTTAAATAAAACATTCGGGTCAAACGTAGCGGTCAATGACATTAGCTTCAATGTCGATACCCCACAAATGATTGGCATTATTGGTCGATCTGGCGCAGGCAAATCCACGTTATTGCGGATGCTGAATCGGTTGACCGACGCAACCAGCGGCGAAGTGATCATCGATGGCCGCAACATTTTAGCGTTACGCGGTAAAGAGAAGCGCGCCTGGCAACGCGATTGCGCCATGATTTTTCAACAGTTTAACCTCGTTCCCAGACTGGATGTCATCACCAATGTGATGCTGGGTCGCCTCAATCGGCACTCCACCCTCAAAAGCGTCTTTAAAGTCTTTTCAACGCAAGATATTGAAGATGGGCTCGCCGCCCTAGATCGTCTCGGTATCGCTGAAAAGGCCTTGGAGCGTGTTGAAAATCTGTCTGGTGGTCAACAGCAACGAGTCGCGATCGCACGCGGCCTGATGCAGCAACCGAAAATGATCTTGGCTGATGAGCCGATTGCATCGCTCGATCCGCTCTCCGCAGAGATCGTCATGAAAAGCCTTCGCGAGATCCACGATCGCGATCAGCTGACCGTAATCTGTAACCTACATACGCTTGATACGGCACGAACCTACTGCTCACGCATCATTGGCATGCGCGCGGGTGAGATGGTGTTTGATGGTCCAGCAAGCGAACTGACTTCCGATGTGGCCCGTGAGATCTACGGGGCAGACGAAGACCTCAACGAGGCGGTGACGTCTACATCCCTTGGAGCACCTCACAGTGTGCCAAGTGATGTTTCGCACCAATCGACGGCCAACCCGGCCGCAATCTGATCAAAGACCACAACGCATGAAACGGAGACTGACAATGTTGAAAACAATCGTCGCGGCGATGGCCGCAGCTGGCATGGCGCTGAGCGCACAGGTCGCAATCGCTGGTGGACACAGCAAGGGTATTCAAGAGTTCCGGATCGGGATCTTGGGTGGTGAGAACCAATCTGACCGTCTGCGCTCTAACGAGTGCCTACGCGCTAAGACTGAAGAATTGCTGGGCGTTCCCACCAAGATCTTCGCACCAGCAGACTACAATGGCGTGATCGAAGGCCTGCTCGGAGGCAACTTGGACATGGCGTGGCTGGGTGCCTCAGCCTATGCCAAGGTCTACCTGACCAATCCAAATATCGTTGAGCCTGTTCTCGTCAAAGTGAACACTGACGGATCAATCGGTTATCACTCAATCGGTTTTGCGCGCAAGGACTCAGGCATCAAGTCACTGGCGGATATGAAGGGCAAAGACTTTGCGTTTGGCGACCCGAATTCAACATCGGGCTTCCTGATTCCTTCGGTTGAGATTCCAGCAGCCGGGTTCGACATGACGCCAGGCAAGTACTTCTCTGACATCAAGTTCTCAGGCGGTCATGAGCAGACCATCGTTGGTGTCTTCAACGGTGATTATGCAGCCGGTGTGACTTGGGCCGATGGCTTGGGCGCATGGGAAGATGGATACAACTCCGGCGCATTGCGCAAGGCCGCTGATGCTGGCTTGGTCGACATGACTGAGCTTGTCGAAGTCTGGAAATCAAAAGTGATCCCAGAAGGTCCAATCGTTCTGCGGACTGAACTGCCTGTGGACGTCAAGATCAAAATGACTGGTTTGATGGCCGGTTTGGCATCTTTGGATCCTGAGTGCGCGTACAGCTTCATGGCTGGTGAAGTGAAAGGTATGCAGCCTGTCACGCATGAAACCTATGAAGTGATCGTTGCGGCACGTAAGTCCAAAATGTAATCACGGTCAGGGGGCGCAAGCCCCCTGTTTTTTTACCCTTGCATGGATGTCCGATGACCGACGCGCTACTTCGCCTTGAAAACCAACGTCGACTCTACACAGGTTTGGGGTTAGTACTCGCCGTTGCGATTTTAATCAGTGGCTACCAGTCAGCCGAGTCACTGAACTCTGGCGGATTTATCCAAGGTCTCTCTAAATTTTTTGACTACCCCTCGCAAATCGTCCGGGAAGCGATTGCGAAAGGTCCCGAATTCTGGCCACTCTTCCCACGCTTTTTCCCTGCGTTAATTGAGACACTGAACATTGCCCTCGTGGCCACCTTGATCGGTGGATTACTCGCAATGATTCTGTCTCTCGCAGCAACCCGCAATCTGGACGTGCCCGACCGGTTAATTCCCGTGATTCGCCGAATCATGGACATCATGCGCGCGTTCCCTGAACTCATCATTGCCCTGTTTCTGATCTTTGTCCTTGGCGCCAGCCCAGTGCCTGCAGCAATTGCGGTTGCCTTTCACACCGCCGGCGCGCTGGGTAAATTGTTTTCTGAGATCAACGAAAATATCGACGTGAAGCAGATTGAAGGCTTGAAGGCGACTGGCGCCAGTTGGATCCAGAGAGTCCGCTATGGCGTGATTCCACAAGTGTTGCCCAACTACACCAGCTACTTTTTACTGCGTCTTGAGATCAATGTCCGAGCCTCAGCCATTTTGGGCTTTGTCGGTGCTGGCGGAATTGGTTCGGAACTTGCGCGCTCCATTGGATGGGGTGATGGAGCGATCACCTCCGCCCTATTTCTGATGCTCTTTGCAACCATCGTGATCATCGATCAACTGTCATCCGCACTCCGTCGTCGCCTAACCGTTGCCACGGGAGGACATTCCGCATGAATGCACAACACGTCGCCCAAAGTGAGCAGGTCAAAGCGCTCGTCACCCGCCAAAAATGGGGACCGATTGGACTATTGATCGCTGTTCTGGTGTATCTGCTATACGCCTGGGATGCTTTCAATATGACGGAAGTCCTTGGCAAAGCACGGATGGAGAAAGGCGTTTTACTGCTCTCTGACGCCGTCGCCCACAAAGTGCATGTGGTACAAGATCTACGGCGCGATCAATTCACTGTCTCCGTTGAAGGTGAGCGAACAGCGACCTACGACGAAAGCCGGCCAATACCCGCTTGGGTACAAGGCGCCAGCACTGATTTTCAAGTCAGCTTGTCAGACGGGTATCGCGTAGTGGTGAAAGATCGGCAGGTCCGTTACCAAGTGCCAGGCTATGGCGATGTGCTCATTGAGATTGATGCAAAGGCCCTGAGCCTCACACTTCCACCCGGTCAGACTGCGCTTCCCGACGGATTTCGGTTCGGTCCAACAAAATTTGACGCGCGCCCCCAATTCAACCAGCGCCTGCAGGTCTCACGATCTAAAATCGAAGTCCATCGCTACTTCTTTGGCTGGGAAAACTTTTGGTTCCCTTTTCGCTCTGCCTTTCATGGCTTAAGCGTGTCTGAGCTCTGGACACTGACACAGTCCGGCGAGCGTGTTGATCCAACAATCAGTAATGTCGCGTTGATGATTGATCATTTTTGGAATAACCCAGATTGGCAACATGGCATCATTGCGGTCGCTATTTTCGAAACCGTACTCATGGCCGTGTTGGGCACCATGACAGCCGCCATCATCGCCCTCCCATTGGCCTTTATTGCGGCCCGTAACTTCAATCCCGAGGCCACATCACGATTCCTGATCCGTCGTGTCTTTGACTTTGTCCGAGGCATCGATACGCTGATTTGGTCGCTTATCTTCATCCGCGCATTTGGCCTTGGACCGCTGACCGGAATTATGGCGATCGCTGTGACAGATGCCGGGAGCTTCGGAAAACTGTTTTCAGAGGCCATGGAAAACGTTGATAACAAGCAAATTCAAGGAATTGAGGCCACCGGCGCGAACCGCGTCCAAAAATATCGATATGGAGTGCTTCCCCAACTCATGCCGGTTTTTTTGTCGCAATTCCTCTATTGGATGGAGTCGAATATGCGCTCAGCTACTGTCATCGGGGCACTCGGGGCCGGTGGCATCGGGCTTGTGTTGGTCGAGACGATGCGAACCCAACGGGACTGGGAAAACGTCTTCTACATCATCGTCCTGACTATTCTTATGGTGGTTATTATGGATAGTCTCTCAGGGCGATTACGCCAGCGACTCATTACTGGGGGCAAGCCGCGCTGACACGACGCCACACGCGGATCTGACCCAACCAGGCAAGCGTCGACGCCGCTGTTTTCAGCTGTTCAGCGGAGACTGCGGGCATATCGTCGGCGAACCCCACATCCACATCAATGCGCCCCTGCACATAATGCAATTGGAAGGTTGTGGTTTGGTCAATCCATGGGGACCAACAGTGTCGGAGGGCCACCTCGACATCCTGTCGTAAAGGACGCAAGGCCGTTGGACCCTGAATTTCCATCACTTCGTCATTTTCTGGATCAATGTGAAATGTGATATCGGCAACATGCGGGGCCGCTTTGCGGATCGCCGCTGCAACCCAACAACCGATTTCGTGTCCCTCCGAGACGCTCACCCCAGGCGCCACCTCAAGATGAATATCCATTAAGGTACGCCCTGCCATGGTTCGAGTCCGCATGTGATGAATATCTCGAACGCCATCAATCGCCATTGCGATCTCATGCAGACGCGCGCTCTCTTCGACTGGCAGCGCACGATCCACCAGTTCTTGAATACTCTCCCACAATAGCGTCAAGGCGATTTTCGCAATCAACAGCGCCACCAAGGCCGCTGCGATGGCATCTAACACAGGATAACCGGCCCAAACACCGATCAAACCAATCAGCACAGCAATGGACGACAGCGCATCGGTTCGAGAATGCCAGGCATTGGCTTCCAAGAGCTTCGATCCGACACGTCTCGCTGCACGCAAGGTATACCAGTAAATCGCCTCCTTGGTGATAATCGAGATAATCACCACCACAAAGGCCCAATGAGTCAGGGTAATGGCTGCCTGTCCACTGCGGACACGATCAATCCCATCCCATAAGATCCCACCAGCGACAAGCAGTAATACGCCGCCAAGCGCCAGGGTTGCCATGGTTTCAAAACGTGCATGGCCATAGGGATGCTCGGCATCTGGCCCCTCGCGGCTCACACGCGCTGCCACCAAGACCAAGGCATCGGTTCCCAAATCCGACAGCGAGTGGATTCCATCGGCAATTAAGGCATGACTCTGCGTCACCCAACCTAGACTGATTTTGCTCACGCCGAGCAGTGCATCGACAACTGCACCCACCCACGTGACACGTGTGGTAACCCGAGCGGATTCGGCGTATGACACGTCAGTCATCCGATAAATCCCAGCCGCTCAATGCACCAAAATACACCCAAGGCCCCAATACCTAAAGACGCTGGAATCGCAACACGTGAGCGGTACCAAGGTGCATGGATCACCCAATATCCAAGACTCAAGTAGGCCCCTGCAATGACTGCAAACTGACCCAGTTCAACGCCCACATTAAAAGCCAATAAACCCACCACGTAGTCTCTGGGCGGCAGCCCCAATTCAGTCAGCACGCCCGCGAATCCGAGGCCGTGCAAGAGACCAAACGCAAATACAATCAGGGTCCTCGATTGCACGAGGCGTGACCGAAACACGTTCTCGATCGCGACATAAGCAATCGAGGCTGCAATCAGGGGCTCGACAATCGCTGGTGACAAATTCACCACCCCAAAGAGCCCCAGTGCGAGCGTGACCGAATGCGCGACGGTGAACGCAGTAACCTGCCAGACCAAATCCATCATCCGGTGACTCAATAACACCAGCCCGAGGATAAATACGATGTGGTCCAACCCCTTCGGGAGAATATGGACAAAACCGAGCGCAATATAATCACCAATCAAGGTCATCAAATTCCGGGTGATCGGACCGCGTAGTGGAACCAGCGCGGTCGACTGGCCTGTCATCACATACTCTACAAAGGGGTCGTCACTTCCCGGCAGCACAAACCGCACTGCGGTCGCCGGATGTGAGGGATGAACCTGATACCGGAGGCTCTGATCTGCCGAGGTCAAACCACCAACCAAGATCACCTCGCTGATACGGGGTAATTCCATGTCTGGCTCTGGAAAGACCTCAACGCGCTGAATGGCCAGCGGAAGTCGGCCTTGATCAGTCCATAAATCCACGGTCTGGATAAACGCGCGTTGCTGGCTGATTAACTGCGCCGCAATCGCTTCATCGGTCAAGACGCGTAACGCATCATAGATGGGTGCATTGAGTGAATCATCGGTATCGCTCACCGAGGGCGGGATCTCAGCCAACCAAGCCTCTGCGTTGAGCTCGAGCACAAGTTGGACACGACCCTGCTCAAGGATCGTCACGGTCGCGACACTCGGTCGCATTTCATGCGCCTTGGCAAATAGACTCAAGACGCCCAAGATAAGACATAGAACAACGCGCACACTATTTCCATCCGAGCAGGAGACCTGAGTTTGGCAGATTTTCGACGCGTACGCAGGCTGATTCAGGCACTGATGTGGGCCGGCACCCTGATCCCGCTGTCTGTCTCTGGCCATGAATTTTGGCTCGATCCGAGTGCACATCGACTCGAACGCATTGACTCAGTTGGGATTCAATTCCGTGTTGGCCAAGATTTCCGAGGCTCCGCGCAACCCTACCTGGATCGGGACATTGCCACATTCACGCACCACCGGACCGACGGGGATGCACTGATTACCGGATTGCTCGGTGATTCGCGCCCGGCTGCCAAAGTCACGATTCAACCCGGGCTCAATATCATCACGCATCTCACCACGCCCCAGCCGATTACATTTCGTCCAGACGAATCCATCTGGGCGGACTACGTGGTCCTTGACGGTCTGGAGGCGCAAATCGCGGCACATCCAGACCTCCCACAGGTCCCCCCTGTCTCTGAGCGCTACATTCGATCAGCGAAAACACTGATTATCGGTCCTGGTATCACGGCAAGCCAACGTGATCGCGAGACCGCGCTTCCGTTTGAACTGATCCTCGAAACACCGCCTGGACGTCTGAGTGCAGGCCCACATCGATTTCGTATCACCACCGATGGCATCCCCACCACCGGGATCTTGATCAAGGCGTTTCGTGCCAGCGATCGTCAAACCGTAGATCAGCGGGTCAGTGACACCATGGGATGGGTGAGCTTAGATTTACCGACCCCTGATCGGTATTTGATCAGCGGGGTTCGCATCGATCCGGACACCCAGGGTGATGCTGATTGGATCAGCTATTGGGCGAGTCTCACACTCGAGGTTTGGCCAACAACACCATAAGGGCGTGGCCCACCGCATGCCAGGCAAAGGTCCCGGTAACATGGGTTACAGCGCCCATCGCACCGGCGCAGTCAAGTCGCTGCGCACCACGCCCCGGACGGGCTTGACCAATTGATCCATCCACTTGCTGGTAGCGTGTTTGTTCGTTGGAGTACACAGCGGTGACCGAGAACCGCCGTCCCGGCGTTCGGGGGAATCCAAATCGATTCCGAAGGGTTTGACGAACCGCCGCCAAGAGCGCGTCTCCATCCGTCTTGGCTAGGTCACAGGTCTGGACCCGAGAAGGATCAACCCGACCACCTGCGGCGCCAATCGTAATCACCGCACATCGCCGCTGCCGTGCTGCAGCGATAAGGGCAGCCTTTGCCATTTGATGATCACCACAATCAATGACGAGGTCAAAACCGTGCGTCAAGACCGCATCGACGGTCTTCTCGGTGACAAAGGTGTGTAATTCAAGCACATCTATTTCCGGCCCAATGGCCCGCATGCGTTCGGCCATGACCGTGACTTTCGATCGCCCGTAGTGGCCTGTCAGCGCGTGAATTTGCCGATTGGTATTCGACACACACAGGTCATCCAAGTCAGCAAGCGCGATGCGCCCGATGCCGCTTCGTGCCAGGCCCTCGGCGACCCAGGATCCGACTCCACCGATCCCGACCACCAACACCGACGTGCGTTGTAGGATCGCGACACTTCCTGCCCCATAGAGCCGATCGATTCCGGCAAAGGCGTCAGACGTCTGCGCCGACATCACCCTCGGCCAATGCAAAGGCACTGTGCAACGCACGAACCGCCAGCTCGAGATATTTCTCGTCAACGACGACGGAGATCTTGATCTCGCTAGTCGAGATCATCTGGATGTTGATACCTTCGTCTGCAAGCGCCTGGAACATCTGACTGGCAACCCCGGCGTGTGAGCGCATGCCCACCCCGACCACGGAGACCTTACAAATTTTGTCATCGCTGATTACATCACGCGCACCTAATTCATCACGAATGGTATCCAAGACCGCGCGAGCCGCTTTGGCGTCATGACGATGGACTGTGAAGGTAAAGTCAGTGGTCTGATCAAGTCCCACATTCTGAACAATCATGTCGATTTCGATATTCTTTGCACCAACCGGCGCAAGGATTCGTGCGGCAACACCGGGGACATCCGGCACGCCCAATAAGGTCAACTTCGCCTCATCGCGGCTAAATGCAATCCCTGAAATGATGGGCTGTTCCATCGTATCTAACTCCTCAGTGGTAATTAAGGTGCCAGGGCCATCTTCAAAACTCGATAGCACTCGCAATGGGACGTTGTACTTACCCGCAAACTCCACCGACCGAATTTGCAGCACCTTGGAGCCAAGCGATGCCATTTCCAGCATTTCCTCAAAGGTGATTTTCGGCAAACGCCGGGCCGTTGATACGACCCGAGGATCCGTGGTGTAGACCCCATCGACATCGGTGTAAATCTGGCATTCATTTGCTTTCAGAGCAGCCGCCAGGGCCACCGCAGTGGTATCGGATCCACCACGACCGAGGGTCGTGATATTGCCTGCACCATCCATGCCTTGAAATCCCGCCACAATCACGATCGACCCGGCCGCAAGATCTGCGCGAATTGCCGCATCGTCAATCGCTTCAATACGTGCCTTCATGAATGCACTGTCGGTATGGATCCGGACTTGTCCCCCCGTGTAGCTCCGCGCAGAGACACCAATCTCATTTAAGGCCATGGCCAACAGCGCAATCGTCACCTGTTCACCGGTGGACACCAGCACATCCATTTCTCGGGGCGTTGGGGTCTCAGAGATGGCGTGCGCCAAGCCAATCAACCGGTTGGTCTCGCCGCTCATGGCCGAAACAACCACGACCACATCGTGGCCATCGGCACGAAACCCGGCGACTTTGTTCGCCACGTGTTGTATGCGCTCCACGGAACCCACACTGGTTCCACCGTATTTTTGGACAATGAGAGCCATGAAATATCCTATGCCAGTTGTTCAGTTAGCCACTGTTGTACCGACGCGAGTGCTGCAGGCAGAGAGGCCGGATTGGTGCCGCCTGCCTGTGCCATATCCGCACGTCCGCCGCCTTTACCCCCCACTTGAGAGGCCACAAATCCGATCAGATCACCGGCCTTCACCTGGGCTGTCAAGTCGTCGGTCACTCCAGCAATCAGGTTGACCTTGTCGTCCCGCACGGTTGCCAAGACGATCACGCCAGTCCCCAATCGCTGCTTGATCCGATCCAGGGTATCCCTGAGCGTCTTCGGGTCAGCGCCCTCAAGGGTGGTGGATAACAATCGCACGCCACAGACATCGATCGCGTGATCCAGCAGGTCACCACCTGCCTGAGTTGCCACCTTCATGCGAAGTTGCTCAAGCTCCCGCTCTTGCCCTTTCAACTTCTCTAGGGTTTGATCCACCTTAGACAACAACGACTCAGGGGTCGCTTTCAATCGAACAGCCGCCTCACGCAACCAGTTTTCCATCTCAGCAAGATGGTCAAGCGCACCTTCGCCAGTAACTGCTTCGATCCGACGCACGCCAGAGGCGACGCCACCTTCCGACACCACTTTAAACAGTCCAATATCCCCTGTCCGGCTGACATGGGTGCCACCGCAGAGTTCGATGGAAAACGACCCCATAGTCAGCACTCGCACTTCATCGGCGTACTTTTCACCAAACAAGGCCATCGCACCGGCAGCCTTGGCGTCTTCGATCGCCATCACCTGTGTCCGGACCTCAACATTTTTCCGAATCTCACCGTTCACTAAGGCTTCAATCGCAGCAATTTCTGCACTTGTGACCGGCCCTTGATGAGAAAAATCGAAACGCGTCCGATCATGTGTCACCAGTGAGCCCTTTTGCGTCACATGAGTCCCAAGCACCTGTCGAAGCGCTGCATGCAGTAAATGGGTTGCCGAGTGGTTCAAGGCAGTTGCATGCCGACGCGGCCCCTCAACACGCGCAGTCAGGGTATCGCCCACTGCCAGGTGACCCATCTGTAACCGTCCCTCGTGCGCAAAATGACTGCCGAGCTTTTGTGTGGTCTCCACGAGAAAGGCCCCGGACCCACTGGTTAACTGACCAGAGTCGCCCTGTTGGCCACCACTTTCTGCATAAAACGGGGTTTGATTGAGGATCACGATGCCCTGCTGCCCCGCCTCCAAGTGTTCAACCTGCTGACCCTCACGGACTAACGCAAGCACCTGTGCGCCACTCTCGAGGTGGGTGTATCCCAAAAACTCTGTCGCACCCTCTAAATCTAGGCGCACTTGCCCATCAGCAGAAAACTGACTGGCCTGCCGCGACTTGGCTCGCTGTTCTGCCATGGCCGCCTCAAATCCTGGCATATCCATAATCAGGTCACGCTCGCGGGCGATGTCATTGGTCAAATCCACCGGAAATCCATGGGTGTCGTACAGCTTAAAGATGAGCGCCCCTGGCAATGTACGATCCGCAAGCTCGGAGACAGCCTCATCCAACACCCGCATTCCCTGATCCAGGGTTTTCGCAAATTGAGCCTCTTCTTGCTTTAGCGCTGCAACAATCCGATCTTCCGCATCCCGCAGTTCTGGGTAGGCTTCACCCATCTCTGCGACTAGCGCGTGCACCAATCGGTGGAAAAAGGGCTTTTCGCAGCCTAATTTATGGCCGTGCCGGATGGCCCGGCGAACAATCCGACGTAACACATAGCCACGGCCTTCGTTCGACGGCAGCACCCCATCACAAATCAAAAACGCACAGGACCGAATGTGGTCCGCAATCACCCGCAGACTCTTGGATGCCGTGTCAGTGGTACCGGTCACATTCATTGCAGCCGTGAGCAAGGCACGGAATAAATCGATCTCATAGTTTGAATGGACGCCCTGCATGACTGCAGCGATCCGCTCAAGACCCATCCCGGTGTCAACACTGGGCCTCGGCAACGGTGATCGAGTTCCGTCTGCCGCCTGCTCATATTGCATAAATACCAGATTCCAGATCTCAATGTAGCGATCCAGATCGTCATCTGGCGATCCAGGTGGGCCGCCGGCCACCTGCGGTCCATGATCGTAAAAAATCTCACTGCAGGGACCACATGGTCCTGTATCACCCATCGTCCAGAAGTTGTCTTTGTCACCCAGACGCGAAAAGCGGGTTGGATCGATACCCATCTCCCGAATCCAAATGTCTTCCGCTTCCTGGTCAGAGGTATGCACAGTGACCCACAACCGTTCCGCCGGTAACCCCAAACACTCGGTCAGAAATCCCCAGGCAAACCGAATCGCATCGCGCTTAAAGTAATCCCCGAAACTGAAGTTCCCCAACATCTCGAAAAACGTATGGTGCCGTGCGGTATATCCCACGTTTTCGAGATCGTTGTGCTTCCCCCCAGCACGCACACAGCGTTGTGATGTGGTCGCACGACTGTAATGCCGTGGCTCATCACCCAAAAATACATCTTTAAATTGGACCATCCCGGCGTTGGTAAACAATAACGTCGGGTCATTGCCGGGCACCAGCGAGCTGGAGGGCACGATGGTGTGGCCATTTTCAGCGAAATACGACAAAAATGCAGAGCGGATATCAGCGCTTTTCATAGGGTTTCACGAGTTCAATTGGGTTTCGGGTCGCAATCCTAGCGGAAAATTTGCTCAACGGCTTGCTGAGCCTCGGAAAAATTAAAACCTTTTGTCTGCAAAAAGCGATACGCCTTTTCGGGGGTTGGCTTTGTCTGACGTCGCATCCACTTGGTCAACACGACAAGACAGCGCATCGATTCCGTCTCTTCACCCGCGTCACTTGATGCAAAAGCCTCCTCAACCCAGGTCGCAGCAATCTGATGTTGACGAAGTTCAGCCACAATCCGTTGCCGCCCATAACCTTTGGCACGGCGGCTCCTGACCAAGGCCTCAGCGTAGCGGGCATCCGACTGCTCGCCACTGTCAGCGCAGGCATCCAGCAACGCACCGATCTCAGCCCGTGACAGTTGCGGATCCTTTGCAGTCAGCTTCTGCGTGAGTTCGTAGCGGGAGTGCTCCCGCATCGACAACCAACGCAACAACCAAGTCCGCGGATCAGTCACTGCGTCGTTGGCGCATGGCTTCAAGCCGCGCAAATAAGCCAGAGGTATCCCAACGGCCACCACCCATGGACTGCACCTCGCCATACAGCTGGTCGACCATCGCCGTCACTGGTAGCGCGGCTCCATTTCGGCGCGCTTCAGCAAGGCAAATCGCTAAATCCTTCCGCATCCAATCGACCGCAAACCCGTGAGTGAAGTGATCATCCAACATCGTTTTGTATCGATTCTCCATCTGCCACGATTGCGCTGCCCCCTTCGAAATCACATCAACCACTTTGTGGGCATCCAAGCCTGCTGCGCGCGCAAAGGACAATCCTTCACTCAAGGCCTCAACCAGCCCGGCAATACAGATTTGATTAACCATCTTGGTCAGCTGGCCTGCGCCTGGCGCACCCATGTGTGTACAGGCTTTGGCAAAACATTGAATCACTGGCTCAGCACGGGCAAAGACCTCTGCATCACCACCGACCATGACTGTTAACGCCCCATTCTCGGCCCCCTGTTGACCACCGGAGACCGGCGCATCCAAAAATCCCAGGCCACGTGCGTTGGCTTCGGTGTAGAGCTCGCGTGCGACTTCTGCACTCGCGGTGGTGTGATCGACAAACACGGTTCCAGATGCCATGCCCGCAAAGGCGCCGTCCGCACCCAGCACCACGCTTCGAAGGTCGTCATCGTTGCCAACACAGCAAAAGACCAACTCACTGCCAGTCGCCGCCTCAGCCGGCGTCGCCGCAAACCGGCCCCCAAACGCACTGACCCACTGCTCAGCTTTCGCTGTTGTTCGGTTATAGACCGTCACCGCATGTCCAGCTGCTGCCAAATGGCGTGCCATCGGATACCCCATGACGCCCAATCCTAAAAATGAAACCTGCATGCTCTTTCCTTCTTTCAATGTCGTATCAATGTGCAATCGCATGCGCGGCAAGCGCGCGTTTCAGCGGGTGTCCGCCAGGCCAGTCCATGGGAGACATCATCGCCGTAATCCAAGAGGGCTCCACGTCTGCCACGGACCCAAATCGCCACCTGGGTGTCTTATCTTTGTCGATTAACAGCGCGCGAACGCCTTCACACCATTCCCCATCTTGCAACAAACGCATGCCAAGATCATGTTCTTGAATCACACACTGGCCGATATTCTGCAAGTGCGCGCGCTGAAATTGGTACCCGGCAATCAATGCGGCGCCCGGACTGGCCAACTCCAATCCGTGCATTAGTTCAGGGTCACGTTCAGCCCATCGCTCAAGCACAGCCCACACTGCCGATGGCGTGTGATGTCGAATATCTGCTGCCAAGGCAGGACCTTGCGTAGCCCAGCCGCTCGGATGACCCTCTTCTGGACATTGCTGGCTTTGAATACACGCCTTTATCAAGCTAAGTGCATCGCCGGATCCCCAGGCGACGCCTTGCAATAAGGCGAGCACGTCCGCCTTCGCCTGACGCGGAAGACGCCAGTCTGCGAGGTTGAGATAGAGCGCATCCGCTGCATTCACCATCACCCCACTCATCGCAAGTGCTTGCCCAAGCCCATAGGGCACACGGTTCAAAAACCAACTTCCGCCACAATCCGGGACAAATCCGATCCGAACCTCTGGCATCGCCAACTGCGAATGGGGTGTCACGATGCGAATATGGGCTCCCTGAAACACGCCCATGCCGCCCCCTAGAATGTACCCATCTCCCCAGGCGATCACTGGCTTAGGGCTCAATCGCAACCGCACATCAAGCAGATACTCATCGGCCAGATAAGCGCTTGCGTGGGAGAGATCGATTAACCCACCAGCGCGCCCCTGATCCGTTACATCGCGCACATCACCACCTGCACAAAACGCACGTTCGGTGACAGATTCGATCCAAACACAGACAACCTGCGGGTTCGCCTCGATGTCATCGAGGATCACAAGCAGCTCTTGAATCATGCTGTGATCCAAGGCATTCAGCGCCTGCGGACGATTGAAACAGACACGTGCAAGCAGCAGACCGTCCTGCAATGGCGCATACTCGAGTTGAACGGTCGCCTCGTGCATCATTTCTCCATTGAACATAAAGATATCTTTATATTATTATGTCCGCCATGTGGACATCATTTGACGCCTATCTTGACGCATTGCGAGCCATAGCTGAACCCACCCGGCTTCGGTTAGTGCGTTTGTGCGCCCAAGGCGAGCTCACCGTGTCCGAATTGACACGTATCCTTGGCCAAAGTCAGCCGCGGGTCTCCCGTCATCTCAAACTCCTTCAAGACGCGGGGCTTTTGACGCGGTTTCGAGAACAGCATTGGGTCTTTTATCGCATCCCTGAGGATCCCCAAACAGCCCAGTGGGTAGCCGAATTACTCACCGCAATACCGAACGATGATGAGATCGACTTGGATCAGCGGCGGCTCGATGAAGTCCGCATGGCGCGCGCGAAATTATCCGAAGCCTATGTTGAAACGGAAGTGCCGGACTGGTTGAAGCTGCATGAATTCCATGGCGACGAGCAACGCTTTGCAGATGCTGTTACCCACGTATTATCCGATGCACCGGTCGGACACCTATTGGATGTTGCAACCGGAACCGGCCGGATGTTGCGGATTGTGGGTGCACTGGCAGCCAGTGGCGTTGGCATTGATTTGTCGAAGAAAATGGTCATGGTCGCACGCTCTGCACTTGCTGAGGCAGGGCTCTCCCACTTAACCGTCCGCCAAGAAGACATGTATCAAATGCGATTCCCCACGAATCACTTTGACACCGTCACGATTGATCAGGTGCTCTATTTGGCCAGTAACCCCGACGCCCTGATTGCCGAAGCAGCGCGGGTCTTAAAGCCAACAGGCAGACTGCTGTTAGTCGCCTTCACTGCAGCAGACCGCGCACGCGTGGCCGCACCCAAGGTCAGTATTCGGCTCGAAGATATCACGCATTGGTTAACCGATGCGGGGCTTTGCATCGAAACACACACGACCCTACCGGGATCGGCATTGGATATTAGTTTGTTGGTGGCATCACCTCGCACAAGGACCACAGCATGAGTCAGCAGGCACCTCGGGTTTCATTTGAGTTTTTCCCACCGAAAACAGCCGAGGCCGCAGACAGCTTGTGGCGGACGGTGGAACGCCTCGCGCCGCTTGGACCGGAGTTTGTGTCGGTGACCTATGGCGCTGACGGGTCCACGCGCGAACGGACGCACCAGGTGATTGCCGACATTTTAGCAAACACTCGCCTGCGGCCGGTCCCACATTTGACCTGTGTCGGTGCCGATACGGCAGAGATCGATGCCATTGCCGACAGTTATTGGGCGATGGGCGTCCGCAGTCTTGTGGCGCTTCGCGGTGACCCCTCTGGCGGAGCTGAAGCAGACTATGTGCCGACACCGGGCGGCTACCCCTATGCAGCGGAACTGGTCGAGGGGCTCTTGGCAAAGCACCCGTTTGATGTGTACGTAGCAGCCTACCCGGAAACCCATCCGTCAGCACCGTCTGCGGCCTTTGATCTCGAGAATTTACAGCGCAAGGTGGAGGCTGGAGCAACCCATGCCAT
>ERZ887849.2293-NODE-2293-length-16010-cov-21.157004_pt1 | contig 16010 bp, 13 predicted proteins | sample MGYA00521267_ERZ887849 | MGnify/ENA primary metagenome ERZ887849 (study PRJEB32303, sample SAMEA104408601) | aquatic metagenome | biome: Brackish water; feature: Pelagic; material: water | place: Baltic Sea | collected 2014-06-06T16:11:00 | depth 2,863 m ... | reverse complement strand
CACCCCGAAAACTGCCTGCGTCAACGACGCCATTGGCGATATGGATAAAATAAATGAACTCTTGGTTCAGTTGCTCAGGTTTCAGCAGCAGCGTGGTCTCACCTGTCTCAGTATCGCGATAAAACGAGAACAATCCCGGGAAATGTTGGTCGCCTTCGATGAGTTCGGCCACCGTTTCCTTGACATCGGCGTCAGCCTCTTCCTGATCCGCAGCAGTCTCTCCCTCTGCCCACGCTTGCGCAACGCTTAACATCACCCATAGCAGCCAGCTCACTGTCCATTTCATCGAAGTACTCCTCCTTAGGTTCGCGCGTAGCTATTTACCTGTCGCGCGTAGCGTACTATAGCGTTCTGCAGCATCTTAAAAAGCAGGGGATTTTAGGCATTATGAAGCCGTATTTAGAGATAACAGATAGCAGCCTCGCGTCCATGGAGGCATTTGCCGAGTCCAATATTGGTCCGATTGTCATGGTGAATCTCATGCAAGTGAGACCCAACGCTGTGTATAAAGCCACTCTGGTAGACAACTGCTCTGGTTATGAAGCGCTTGCCCGATATACGAATGACTCTGCAACAGTCAGGCAGGCCGCAGGGGCCGAGCTGGTCTGGTCTGGCCAGGCTCTTCAAATGCCTATTGGCCCCAGCGAGACAGTCTGGGACTTGGTGGCCTTAGTAAGATACCCGAGTGCGAGCGCGTATCTGGCGATGATAGCGACCGAAGCGTACGAGGCGGCTCGTCGACACAGAACTGCCGCTCTTTGCGACTCTAGATTGATCATGACGGCAGAACATGTGTCACGAAAGGAGTGATGGTTTTATCTTCGCTTGCGCAACGCTTAACATCACCCATAGCAGCCAGCTCACTGTCCATTTCATCGAAGCACTCCTCCTTAGGTTCGCGCGTAGCGCTTTACCTGTCGCGCGTAGCGTACGATAGCGCTCTGCAGCATCCTAAAAAGCAGAGGGGTTTTAGCATTATGAATGCCGTATTTAGATAGAAGTGATTGCTACTGTATCCTTGATCATATGTTCAATTTATTTTTAAAGGCGTGAGGATCTGATATGACTGTAGCGATCACAACCACCCCCGAGGGAGACATTCTCGCCAACACCCATGAGATGGAATGGCTCGATGTGGGTGGCGGCTCGTACTTCAAAGTGCTGCGGCTATGTGAAAAAACGGGCCAATGGACGCTGTACGTCCGTATGGAGCCAGGGGCAAGCTTTCAGCCACACCGGCACGAGGGATGGGGGCAATTTTTTATCATGAAGGGTGAGCTGATCTATGACGTCGGTTCTGCTCCCGCCGGTACCTATGGTTTCGAGCCCATATTTGCGGTGCACCACGATGCAAAATGCGAAGTAGAGACCGAAATGTTGTTTATGGGCGAAGGGGCGGTCACCTACTTCACGCCCGACGGCGAAATCGACTACGTATTAAACGTTCAAACCCTCAAAGCCGTAGCCGAGGGGACTGCCGCACTCGATGTGAGCCCGGGCTAGACCCCCCCCGCCTATCAATCTCTGGCGATTCAATCCGAGTTCAGCCGATGCAGCTGGTACCGTGCGGTACCGATGAGCCGCGGGACTATCGCTTCCCAAATCGAGACTCTTGAACCCGAATACTAGGGAGTGAGCGATGACATATACCAGTAAGTTATTGCTATAAAGGTATATCGGGGAAATTGTGGTGCCGGAGAGAGGAGTCGAACCTCCGACCTTCGCATTACGAATGCGCTGCTCTACCAACTGAGCTACACCGGCTTGGGCCGGCGCATGTTAAGTAAAAGAAGCCACCAGCTCAATAGCTGTCCCAGCGATTGTTCGTTGGCAAGCATAGGGCGACTCAGGGTTAGCGCATCGCTGGCCACCATGATCGTCGTTTATCGACCGACCGTGGTTTAATAGCGACATGACACGCCGCGACACATGCTAAACGAAGACCTATGAAACGCTATCTCGTCACAGGCGCCGCTGGTTTTATTGGCGCCAATGTCGCCAGTGCACTCCTGCGTGCCGGCCATGCAGTCGTCGGTGTCGATAATATCAACGACTACTACGACCCCCAGCTCAAACGTTATCGCCTAGCGCCTCTGCTGGCAGAGCCACATTTTTTATTTATCGAAACAGATCTGGCTGACGCGGGTGCCACGCAAGCCCTGTTTACCGATCAACGATTCGATATTGTGATCCACCTTGCTGCTCAAGCTGGCGTCCGATACTCGCTAGAAAACCCAGGGGCTTACGTGCAAAGTAACCTAGTTGCTTTTCAGCACTTAATCGACTGCTGCTGCGCGCATCCGCCTGAGCACCTGGTCTTTGCCTCATCAAGCTCTGTCTATGGCAACAGTGACCATGAATGGCTCTCTGAATCAGACGCCACCGATCGCCCTGTTAGCCTTTATGCCGCCACAAAGAAATCAAACGAAGTCGTGGCACACACTGTCGCTCATCTGTATCAATTACCCACCACCGGGCTGCGGTTTTTTACGGTCTACGGCCCCGCGGGACGGCCTGACATGGCGTATTTCAGTTTCACCCAAGCCATACTGGCTGGCAGCCCTATTCGCGTTTTTAATCATGGCCATCTCGAACGTGACTTCACCTACATCGACGATATTGTTGCGGGCGTACTGGCAGTGACAGAGGCACCACCTACGGAGTTACCAACCCCATTTCGTCTATTGAACCTCGGCAATCATGAGCCCGTCCCGCTCGGTGATTTCATCGCCACGCTTGAGCGCTTACTGGGCAAAGAAGCTAATAAGCAGTTTGTTGAGATGCAGCCAGGGGATGTGCGCCGCACTGCCGCTAACATTGAGGCGGCGAGATCGCTCGTTGGCTTTAGCCCCTCGACACCACTTGCGGTTGGTCTCGAGCGGTTCGTCACCTGGTATCGCGAGTACTATCCGGATTAACCGGCTTGCTAGTGTGCGGCAGTACCGATCTGATAAACCAAAATAGCGTGGCCACCGGGACTGGTTAGCATTGCCTCAGCAAAGTGCGCGCCTTCAGGGGTGACATCGGTGACCGTCGCGGTGGTCGACACGCCGAATCGCTCGGCACGCGCCATCGTCTCTGATAAATCATCCACCTGTATCACAGTCACGACTGCCGTCGGCAGTGCGGCATTGGGAGGGGGTGCATCAGGGTGCTCAATCAAGAAGAGCCCTCGTGGCTCTAGCGAGGTCGACAGTAACGCGCGTCTGATTGCCAATGAGGCGTCGATATTAAATACCTCGCCCAGAAATGGCTCGCCATTGGGGGGGAGCGTCCCCTCAAAATCCAGGCTAAATCCAATGACCTCGGTAAAAAATTGAATCGATCGGTCGATATTGGGCGTCATGAGTGAGATGCGTTTGATACGGGCCATCTCGTTAGCGATAACCTGTCCGGAAACAAGCCCGGCGATCAAAGCAGCGACGACAAGGCAGCTTTTTCCACTGCGCATGACGCCCAATTGTGGCGCGTGTCTCATTGAGCCGATGGATCGCTAAAGAACTGCATAATCGCCCCGTCGGGTGTCTTGACCGAAAACAGATCAACCTCACCCATCTCGCCCAGCTCCACACTGCTGATATCCCGCCATAGGCGACCGCCACGCTCGAGCACCAATGCTTTTGCCTGTTCGATATTAGCAACGGGATAGCGCACCGCCAGAATGCCAAGATTCGGCGCTTCGCACCGATCGGAATAATCAAAACCGTCCAGACCCATGACTTCGATCATTTCCATGCGCCCAAACTCTCCTTCCACCGGGTAAACAATGCCCGCTCGATAAGGGACTGACGTTGTTAGGCTGAGTGGAATGCCTATCGGGGTCGGAGTGGGGGTCTTTGCGGTGTAGGGCTTACCTTTATAAAAGGTGGCAAAACCGAGTGTCTGCGTAAAAAAATCATAGGCGACGTCGCGATCAGCCACCATTTGCATCATGTTAAAGGGTGCCGTCATGCGCTCGAAATCAGGAATGGTCTCGGGGAGTGGCGGGCTGAGGCGATCATAGGTTTGCACCTGAACACCATCAGGCCCACGGTAAATCACCACTCGCAAATCAGACTGCCCAAAATTGAGTGCAGTGATCGGCGTTTCTGTCCACCAGCCGAGGGAAATGGCGTCATCGTAGATCGACTGCATGTCCTTTACGCGAATCATCATGCTGAAGTAGCAGCCTGTATCCCAGGCTCTGGCTCCGGGTCGCATTGGCACCCGCCTGCCGGCGTTTTCAAAGGTCACCAGACGCACATGGCCAAAATTACCCCCCATTGGGGCGCGCAACAGGAGGTACTCGCCGCTGGCCTCTGCTGCCAATCCCCAGGCTGCGACCGAGGAGGCCGATAAAGTGCCGCGGCCCAGTTCCTCGTAACCCCCGATCTCTTTGAAGAAGCGCGCGGTGACATCGGGGTCTGTCACGCTGAGCACTGCTTCACGCCAGGGTTTGTCGGTAATGGGTTCCGCCGCCGACAGGGTGCTCGCGCCGATCGATACCACGCTCGTTACCACCGACAAAACCACAACAGCCATTGCGCGCCACCCGACGGTCTGAACAGGTTTTCTGGGGCCTTGTATCGTCATTTTATGTCCTCTCGTTATTGCGGTCTTAGCACTCGGGAGTCACTTGCCTGAAGCACATTAAGTCCACCCCCAAGCGGTCTGCACGCTACGCCTCATTCGACAAAATCACTTTTCCAAAATGGGTGCGCTCGTCCACCATCTCATGAGCGCGCACCAACTCAGACATAGGTAATACCGTATCAACCACGGGTTCAAGTTGGCCACTGGCGAACAGCGGCAACGCGCGAGCACGAAAATCCGGCATCGTCTGTGTCATGAAGGCGGCGCTGGTGGAGATACTCATCGACAACAGCTGAATATTGAGAATGCCGATGCGCAGGTTGAAGGTAATATCGCGGCCTCCGGTACTGCCAAACATGACGACCCGGCCATCCATGCCCATAGAATCGATCAGGTCATCCGCGGTCGCATCACCAATGGTCATCAACCCAATATCCATGCCCTGACCTTCGGTCAATCGTGCCACCTGCTCCGACACCGATTCGCGGGTGTAATTCACCACAGCATCGCAGCCCATCGATACCGCATGCGCCAATTTTTCATCTCGACTCGCCGTGCCCAAAGCCCAGCATCCCGCCTGTTTAGCCAGTGCCAACGCGGCGCTGCCAACGCTGCCGCCGACGGCTTCGACGAGAATCCGATCGCCGGCTTTCATGCCACCGACGGTATAAAGGGCATGCCATGCTGTCAGCCAGCCAACAGGGATGGCTGCGCCCTGCACAAAACTGAGGTTATCGGGCAGCAGCATCAGATGATCTGGATCGCAGTCCACCATGTCAGCATGGGCGCCGCGTGCTCGACCGAATACCCGATCTCCCCGACTCAATCCCGTCACGCCCTCGCCGACCTCCTCGATCGTACCCGCAACCTCCATACCCATGACAAAGGGCAGCTCTTGACCGCTGTAATCGCCGGCGCGCATGCGGGTTTCGGCAAAATTGATGCCGCTAGCACCCACCCGCACCCGCACTGCCCCCGCCGCGACGGCGCCTAAATTGAGCGCCTCCCAGACCATGACTTCGGGTCCGCCAAATTCCCTCACAAGATATCCTTTCGTCATTGTCTGACTAGGCCTCCCTTCCAATACGTTGTTCGATTTCCTCTACTTCCAGCCCTGAAGGCAGCGAGTCGAGAGTGAGATATAACAGTCCAGCCAATGCCAGAGGAACGCCAACCAGCACCGCATAGCCCAGATGCCAGCCCCAAGCCTCGATCGCCAGCGACACGGTATAGGGTCCTGCCGCCGAGCCTAATGTGACTGCCAGTGAACCGCAGCAAGCCATCGCCAGCGCGCGGATACGCGTAGGAAAGACTTCTGCGAGGTAGGCAAACTTCACCGCCGCAGAACCATAAAAAAACATACTCATGAGTGCATACACGAACAGTATTTGGGAGAAAGTCTCGGGCACCCAGACCAGCACCTGAAACAATATCGACCCCAATACAGTCCATAGCACCACTGTGTTACGCCGAGTCCATACTCGTTCTCCCACCCACGCCGCCAGCACATACCCGATCACGCCAATGGCATTACCGGCGCCAATCAACAGTGAGAAGTTAAAGGCATCGAGCGCCCTGACCTCGCGTAAAAAACTGGGAAACAAGAAAATCGATGCGGCATAAGCCCACACAAACAGAAACTGTGCCGCGAACAAAGTCAGTGCGCGCTCGCGAACTCCCTTGGCAAATAAATCAGCAAAGGTCGCTGGGGCTTGCTCTGACCGCGCAGCGACGGATCGAGGAGGCTCACGCAAATAACGCCGTACCACCCAGACCATAGGAAGACTGACCAGACCCACCCAAAACAGCTGTCGCCAGCCATATTCTGTGAGTATCCACATCGACCACAGCGACGCCAGCGCCCACCCGAGTGGATACCCAATCTGCAGTAAACCCATAAACAAGCCACGTAATCTTGCGGGCATCTCCTCGGTGATAATGGCTCCCGTAATCGGGTAGCTCAAGCCCCCTACTGCGATGCTCGCACCCCGCAGCGCAGTGAGCGTCATAACACCCGGTGCAACACTGATCAGGGCAACGAGTAGTGAGGAACCCAACAGCGAAAACTGAAATAGGGGCAGCCGTCCCACTCGATCAGCCAGCCACCCCAGAACCACCAGCAGCGCACCACCCAGTAAAAAAGCCATCGACACGATCGCCATGACCTCGCTGAGAGCGAGTCCGAACTCGGCGCGGATTGCCGGCACAGCATAGCCAAACAACGCCAGATCCATCTGCGCCGTGGTGTAGGCGATCAAACAAATGACGAAGGCTCGCAGCGGGTAGCCGCGTGGGGTCTCAGGCACCGACCCACATCCAGCTGTATCCGTCGGGCGCATAAAAAGTACTGGCAGGCTCTCCGAATTCATTCTGCCCGGCGCAATAGTCGGTTACACCGCGCATCGGGCTGGCATCAATACGCTGTACCCGGTAACTGTAAGCAGACAGCCCGCGTTGGCCTGGCTGACTCAGCGCGCGATGATCCGTGGTATCAAAGTAGGGGGAGTACACCTGCAGGTAACCGGTGGGACAATCAGGGGCGCGCAACCGCTCTACGCGAAACAATTGTCCTGCCTCTAGCCGCAACGCCCGTTGGGTTGGCGGCTCATCTCCCGAATCGTGAGCCTCACCGTAGGGAGCGGACTCAAGACCAAAAACCCTTTTATAGAACTCCGTATCAAAAGTGCGGCTGGGCTGGACCACATTAGCGTGACTGCCTTCACTGTTTTTATAAGGGAGCGTCGGATCGATGGTACCGAATCCAGGGCGATCAAACCCGCCGCGTTGAATAAAGGCAATGCGACCATCCGGATCGAAATAGAGTGTTTCCCGGAGCCCGACAAAAGGGCTACCCCAAGTGACGGTAGGTGGAGGATTGGCGAGCGGCGCGGAGACCAGGTCTGAAAGCCAACGGTCGCGGGTGTCCGCGTTGTAATTATGGAGGCTATCGCGGATCTCGAGAATATCAGCCGTATACATGCCCATCCAGCGACTGCCAGTGACCAACGGTTTATGCGCACCCAAACCCTGCCCTGCCAAATCGTCCCAGAGCTGTAGTCTGACCAAGCCAGTCTCGTGGGTAGCGCAACCAGCGTGGCGGAGTCGAACCGACTGCAACGCAGAGGCATGGCTATAGAGTGCCTTAGCGTCACTCGCGCTCAGACGTCCTTCGGCCTCAGGAAGAAATCCGAGCTCGGACCAGAATGCCAGCAACCGCTCGCGCTCCGACGCATGAGCGGAGAAAACAAATTCATAGAGGCCTCCGACAACACTCATAGCTCGGCTTACAGATCGCCCCCCACGCGGATCACACTCCGGCCCATTAACTCCCGCGCCTCCCAGGCCCGATGCGCCTCTGCCACCTCTGTCAAATCAAACTCTCGCTCGATCGGGATCCGCCACGACCCCTCTGACAACGCTTTATGGGTTGCCGCAACCTCGGCACCGTCACAGATCGCCTGATGAAAATATTGGACAAAGCCTGAAACGGAGCAACTCTTGCCAATCAGCATCGACGGCGGCACGGGTGGCGCTTGTCCTGCACTCGCACCTAAATAGACGATGTGACCCAGTGGTGCTACCGCATCAAGATTCATGGGCGCACGGTCACCCGCATTGCCGTCGAAGATCACATCTGCTCCGCGACCCTCTGTCAGCGCCTTGACCCCATCGGGCCAGTCGTCGCGGAGGTAATCAATGACCGCGTCAGGGCCGAACTGCTCCACAAACTCGAATTTGTGCTCACCCCCAACGAGTCCGATTACCTGGGCGCCGGCTGACTTGGCGATCTGCATGACCAGTGAACCCACAGCGCCCGCTGCAGAGTGGACAACCACCCATTGATCCGGCTGGACCTTGGCGGCACTGTGAACCAGCAGCCAACTGGTATACGCGCAAGTAGAAAAACAACAGGCCAACGGCCAGTCAAAGTCATCGGGTACGCTGACAAGAGCGTGCGCCGGCGCGATGGCAAAATCGGCGTTGCCGCCCCACTGACCATTGGTTGCCACGCGCTGACCGATCAATGCCTCATCGACGCCCTCGCCCACTGCGTCGACCACACCGCAGAACTCGAAACCGGGGGTAAAGGGATAACCTGGGTGGTTCCACTTAATACGATCCGCCCGAGCATGGTTGTCCAACGGATTCAAAGCTGCGTAGGCGACTTCTATCAGGACCTCCCCCGAACGAGGCTCGGGTACTTCTGCCTCTACCAGAGTCAATGCCTCGGGCCCACCTGGTGCCAATACTGTCACGCTGCGCATAGTTACTTCTCCCCAGAACGTGGTGTTAGAGTAATTTTGATCGGTTGTTATATCAATATGCCTTATGCGAATTAATCGGGTGCCGCTGCGACTGCGACGACTGCGGCGACAAACACTTCACTTTTTACCGCGAACTCGCAGGTTTGAGCATTATTCGGCGCTTGACATTAAAGTCTATTGGTATATCAATAGGCCATTGCCGGGCCTTTAGGTAGGGGCTATATCCTGTTTAATCCGTGCAACGCGACTAATAAACATAATATCTGAGGCACTCTCATGACGCGAAATACAAGACTGACTCTTTCTTCAGCGGTTGCACTTGTCATTGCAAGCGCATTACCTGCCACTCCAACCTTTGCACAAGACTCCGCGACACTCGAGGAAGTCATCGTTACAGCTCGAAAGCGCGAGGAGAACCTGCAGGAGATCCCCATAGCCATCACTGCAGTGTCTGCCGCCGACATACTTGAGGGTGACGTAACTGGGCTAGAGGACATTGCGGCGCTCGCCCCCGGTTTTTACTTTTTTAATCAGGGTGGCAGCCAGCCCGGGCGTTATAACACTCAGTTAAGGTTCAGAGGCCTCAATCAGGCGCAGTTCTCACCAAGCTTTGAGACAGGCGCGCTGTTTGTAGATGGGGTGTACGTTTTGAATGGCGGCACATCGCTGTCCTTAATGGACATTGAGCGGGTAGAGGTCATTAAAGGGCCTCAGGCGGCATACTTTGGTCGTAATACGTTTGGCGGTGCCGTCAATTTTATTACGCGCGACCCCAGCATGGATGAGTTTTCGGGTGAGCTTTCTGTGTCGGGCACCGACCGCAGTCGCTTTGATGTCTCAGGTATCGTAGAAGGGCCCATCATTCAGGACAAGCTCGCGGGCAGCCTGAGCTTCCGTATGTACGACAAAGAAGGACAATTCACCGCCTCGGATGGCGGCACTTTAGGCGACGAGGAAACGTGGGCTCTTAATGGAAAATTGGTGTGGCAACCGACCGATGCGCTGACCGTTAAACTGAGAGCCGCGTATACCGAGGATGATGATGGTCCACCCGCTCAGGCCTATATCGCGGGCAGAACGAATGATTCGTGTGCTGGAAAAACCATTCAAGTGAAAGCTGGCGGTACTGCTAATCCCTATAATTTTATATGCGGACAAGTTCCAGGGGTCGGGCAGGCATTGCCGGTTACTGGGAGTAAAATAATTGACGGCAATACCAAGCTGCCGACAAATCTTCTCAACCTGTTCGGTTTTGGTCCGTTAGATATCCAAGACGCTTATGCTAATCAGGACCTTCCGTCTGGGGTCCCTTCCATGGGTAGGTTAGGCCTGCTCCGAGAAACACTCCGACTGAGTGCGCACATAACATACGAAATCAACGATTACTCTATTGATTTCGTCGCGGGGCATAACGACCAAAAAGCGAACTTTGTGCGAGATTTTGATCTGAGCGGGTTCTCCAATGGTTACTCATCGGACCCGCAGAGTTTGGATGATACAAGCTTCGAGCTGCGACTCACGTCGCCACAAGATGGCCGATTTAGATGGTCAGTGGGCGTCAACCATTACGAGCAAGAATTTACTTCTTCGCTGGCGGGCGGCAACTTCTTTTTTGGATGCTTCGGCGCACAGGGTGGCAATACTGAATCGCCTTGCCTCAATGTGGGTGGTCTCACAGTTGGACTCGGCCCATTTGCCAACTCTTGGGCACAGTCGGACGAAACAGAAGTACTCGGCTTTTTCGGGTCAGTGGACTTCGACATTACCGACAGGCTGACAGTGACACTTGAAGGACGTCAGCAAAATGACTCGCTCACAAAGGGAGGCGTTATTTCTGAAGACGGCTTGCAAGACGGATCCACTGAACTGGAGTTTAAAGAATTCCTGCCGCGAGCGATCCTTCGATATCAGCCGTTTGATAGCACCATGCTGTATGCGAGCTATGCCGAGGGTATTGTTCCAGGTGACATCAACATAGAACTGGTGAATGCCGATGCGCAGGAACTCGCACAGTACGTGGAAGCCTTTCCTAGCTTGGGCGTTGCACTCCCTCCAGAAGAAATTGAAAGTATTGAACTCGGTTGGAAGCAAACCTTTGCAGATGGCTCAGCCTACTTCAATGCTGCGGTTTATTTTTCGGAATGGACCGGCATTAAAGGCCGATCGAGCGTAGCCGTTAATGAAACCTGTACTTCAGCAGATGTTGCCTCTTCAGCACCAGGCTGTTCATACAACGGTGTAATAGCGGACCAAACGACTAAACAGCTCGAAGATGCCAACGGAGACCCCACCGGTCCTCTAAAAAATGCGAGAAACGTTCTTCTAGATGGTGACGCTGATCTCTGGGGCTATGAAATAGAGATTGGCGGCCAGATTACTGACAATTGGACGGTCGACTTCAACTTGGCTTACGTCGATACGGAATACACCCGTTATCTTTATAACTTTGGTGAAGCGCGGCTTGGGTATTCGGACATGCGCGGTAATTCCGTTCCGCGGGTGCCTGAGTACACCGCTTTCGGAACAACAACCTACAGCTGGAGCATCAACGAAAACATGGGCGCGTTTGTTCGCTTAGACGCTAACTATTTCGGCAAAACCTATACGGAGGAGCGCAACCTGAATTGGATGGATTCTTACACCATCTTTAATCTACGAGGCGGCATAGAAACCGAAGCCTACAGATTAGAGCTGTTCGTAACCAATCTGACTGACGAAGACGCCTGGGCAAGTGGCGCTCGCTTCTCGGATACCGCTTTTCCCACCGACTTTGGCAACTTCTTTGTTGAACAAGGGGTAAACGTGTCTCCCAACGATAAGCGCGAAGTTGGCGTGAGAGTGCAGCTGAGATTCTAAGCGGAGACTGCAAATAATTTTTTAGCGTTGTGGCTTGTGGGCCGGGGCAACCCGGCCTTTTTTATGGCCGCCAGAAAAGCGGCAATGGCTCACTGGTAATGCCGACGCTTTGACATCTTTCCCACTCCGGCATTAAAGGTGTTGGTCGGATCGAGCCCCCGGTAAAAGGCGGCGTGATCATGCTCTGCACAGTAAAGGTGTCCCACATTGTGTTCCGCCGGATATTTAGCCCCAATGTCGTCGAGCAACTCCATCATGCGACGCTTCACGTCCTCAGGATCCACTCCCGCCTTCACGACAAAGTCCCAGTGAAAAACGTGGCACATAAAATGTCCTAAACGGAACGGTGCATCCAATTGATCGAGTAGATCGTCTGGTAAAAACGCATACCATTTGGAGTAGTTACGCGGCAAGGCCACATCGAAGGTGACGAGACCACCGGTTTCTTTGGAGTGGATCAAGCTGTATCGCGCGGGGGCCCCACCTGCGACAAATCGATGCAATAAGGCTGCCTCACCTTCCTTAGGCGAGCATTCAAAAAAGCTGCTGGCATCGCCTTCGCGGGTCACCGATTGCAGTACCTCACGAATCTCTGGAATGGCCGCATCGGCCCCCACCACGACCAAATGATGCTCATAGGTCTCGCGGTAAGCACGCATTCGCTTGGGGAGGTGATCGGGCCATAGCTTTGCAAGCCAATGCATTAAACGATCTGCAGGTAGATCCGGTAAGCCCGGCACGCGCTCTAAGAACCGATCCACCGCCGCCTTCACCTTATACAATCGTGGTAAAAAATCGGTGCCGAGGTATTTCAGAATCAGGAACATATCCTTGCAATAATGATCCGCGCCATCGAACCAACCCCGATGCATGTACTCACCCATCTCGGGGAGTTCTTGGCACTCAGAGAGGAGGCGCGTGCGAATGACATTGAGCTGTTCGGGGTCGTTCGTTCCGACATAAAAAACCTGCTCAGACTGCGGCTTGGCAAAGGTATCGACCCTGACCGCAAACACCGCGAGCTTGCCTGCACTGCCACTGGCTTCGTGGAGTCGACGCCGATCGGCATTAAAACGCGATGGCGTATCCGCCTCCACATCACGTACGCGCTGGTGGTACTCGGGGTCGGAGGCCAGTCCGCCTGATAACGTCGCCGAGGCGGCATCGAAGCGTTGCGCGTCCAAATTGCCCAGTATCTCCTCTGGCGTGCTGCCTAACTCGATGCCCAAATGATTCACCAGTTCTAATTCACCTTGCGCCGTGAGCTGCGCAAACACCGACAGCTCTGTATAGGCCGGCCCCCGCTTGACGAGGCTGCCTCCTGAGTTATTACAAATGCCCCCCACCACCGACGCACCAATACAGGAGGAACCAATCACTGAATGGGGATTTCTGCCGTACTCATCGAGCATTTCTTCGAGCCGGAACAGCGTGCCGCCAGCGAATACCAGGGCCTGCTTGGCGTCACATAATGGCATGCACGTATCGAGCTTCAGCGTACTGATGATCACTACATCACGATCATAGTCATCACCATCGGGAGTCGAACCACCGGTGATACCGGTGTTGGCGGCCTGACAAATCATCACGCAGTCGGCTGCCACACAGGCTTTGAGCACGTGCCAGAATCCCACCAGAGAGGTGGGCTCAAAGACGGCAATGGCAGATCCTGTGCCAAATCGCATGCCAGTGGTAAACCGTCGGATCGTTTGCGGATCAGTCATGATTCGCGACTCTACCTTGGCTGCCGCTAAGTCTTTTATCCAGCTTTCAGTCATGCTCTTTCCGTTGAATGTGTTGGTTTACTGAGATGCCTGAATTTCTGAACGGGTGACTTACTAAGCTCCGGATGCACGCTATAGAACATGGACCACCGAGTGCTGTCGGCTATCTGCTGACAGCACAGATCACGGCTTTTCGGCACTATCGCGTTGCTAGCGGATACTTACTCCTGCAAACCCCAGACAATCCCTCGACGCAACAAGTCATAAAATACCGGCAACTCCCAGCTGCCTCGCTCAATCTCAGGATATTCTTCAATCAAGGGTTGCATATCGTACGTTGACCGGCAGTGCCCAAGTGTTAAGTACAACACCGTACCTGCGCCGTAAGGGCGAACATAGAATACCCCATGCTTTTGCTCCTCCTCCCAGTTACTGTCCTGAAAGGCTTCAACAATGCCCGTAAACTCAGCATGCAAGAGCATCTCATTTTCACCGTGGTACTCCGAAAGATACAGCTCGTCAGTGGTTTCGAAGGGTTCTATTCCCTTAACTAAGGGATGATCTGGTGCCGTTACTTCAACTCGATAAGGTTCAATGGGCGGGTGCGCTAGAAATTGACTGCCGAGTACTTCCATAAAATCAGGGTGGTCACGCGGCGTGCGTAGCAAGGGAGGATCATGGCTCAGCCACTCCAACACCGAGTTCGTTGCGTGTAGCGCAAACCACTTACCTCCTTTGTCTATGTAAGACTTTAATAGTGCTTGGCCGGCCGGATCAGGCATCTCGTCACAGGTGTAGGTGATCAACAAATCAGCTTCGCACATAGCCTCGACGTTACTGTAGTCATTAGCCACCTTTACCCGTGCCACGTCGTGCTCAGCTAAGAGCTTTAACAACTCTAGACGAGCAAAATCAAAATCGTGGTATTTACCACCGCACACCAAATACACATCTTTTCGTTTGCCCGCCATGAGACTCCCTCTTATTGTGTCGCGGTAGGATCATTCGTTGATTACCGCTGATATGAAAACGCGCTAGTGCCCGCAGTGCATCAGTATGACATCGCTGGCCGCTAGTCTTGCTGAGCAGCCGCCATCGCCGCCATGACCGATTCTTCAATCTCCGAGGGCAATGGATTACGACGCAGCGTTAAGCCACCATTCACCTGCAGATTCTGACCGGTCATAAAGCACTCATCGCTACCTAAAAAGACAGCGGCAGCAGCAATATCTTCGGACGTATTGAGCCTGCCGAGGGGATAATTTTTTAGGAAGGCCTCGGTGAGACCTGGCGTCTCAAGGTGGGGTGCTGCCATTGGCGAAGCGGTGAGGCCTGGCGAGATGGAATTGATGCGAATTCCTTTTGCACCGTATTCATCAGCAACGCCTCGCACCACATGGTCTATGCCCGCCTTGGTGCCAATGTAGGCATGGTGGTTCCCTACGAGGATCGTCGCGGTAGCGGAAGAGATTTGGATGATCGACGACGGATCCGGCATGACCCCCACTAGCACCTGCATGAACTGGTAAGGACCCTTAAACTGCAGATCCATCATCATATTAAGATCTTCTTCGCTGGTTTCCTCAAACTGCGTGAGCAGGCCGACACCGGTGGCATTGACGGCGATATCGATTTTGCCATGCGCATCCATAATGGATTGCACCGACGACTTGATGTCTTCCATCTTGGTGATATCGCAATTGACTGCCATACCACCGATCTCGTTGGCTAAACGCGCGAGTTCGTCTGGATGTCGCCCGCCAACAGCTACAATGGCACCCTCTGCCGCAAAACGTTGCGCTATCACCTGCCCCATATTGCCCTGCCCTGCTGCGCCGAGCACGTAGGCCACCTTGCCTGCTAATCTACCCATGACTGATCCCCGTTTATTGTTCAAATTTAGACAGCCGATAGTACTAAAGATCGCACTGTGAGCGATAACCTTCTGGTCATTAAAGCATTGCTTAAATTTGAAGAACACTCAAAATATTGGCTGTACTGGCGCGACTCGGCAAGCCGAGCTACATTACCGCGATGAAGGTAAGGCCCATTTTGTACTCTTTTCGACGCTGCCCTTACGCCATTCGCAGTCGTATGGCGCTCGCAGCGGCCAATAGTGTGGTCGAGCTCAGAGAAGTGCTGCTCAAAGACAAACCCGCTGACCTAACCGCGGTATCAGCCAAGGCCACGGTACCGGTGCTGGTGCTCCCAGACGGACAAATACTGGAAGAGAGCCTCGATATTATCGATTGGGCGCTTGAACAAAGCGATCCGCTTAACTGGGCCAGAGGGGATGTGGGCGCCACAGATTGGATCCAGCGCTGCGATGGCGAATTAAAAACGTGGCTCGATCGTTACAAATATGCGGACCGGTTTCCCGAAGCCTCGGCGCAGCAATATCGGCAACAAGTGGAACATCACCTGCAGCACATGGAAAACACCTTTAACACGCACCGCTGGCTGGGAGGCACTGGCGCGAGCGTCGCAGACATCGCGGTGTTTCCTTTTGTGAGGCAATTTGCGGCGGTGGAGCCCCAGTGGTGGGCACAAGCACCCTACCCCAAGGTCCGTGCTTGGCTCGCGTTCTGGCTGG
>ERZ887849.2291-NODE-2291-length-16031-cov-17.194855_pt1 | contig 16031 bp, 11 predicted proteins | sample MGYA00521267_ERZ887849 | MGnify/ENA primary metagenome ERZ887849 (study PRJEB32303, sample SAMEA104408601) | aquatic metagenome | biome: Brackish water; feature: Pelagic; material: water | place: Baltic Sea | collected 2014-06-06T16:11:00 | depth 2,863 m ... | reverse complement strand
GTGATCAACCAAGTCAGGTTTGGACGTTGGACCGTCGTGGTGGCGATGCGCAACCTTTAACCGAGCTCAAACAAGGGGTGAGCAGCTACGAGTGGTCTCCCACAGGAAGTCAGATATTACTGGAGGTGAAGGACCCGACTCCGGCCGACTTAGACGAGGAACCCCGACCCAACCCCCGCCCCTACGTGATCGATAGATTGCAATTTAAAGAAGATTATGTCGGTTACCTCGACCGTTACCGATATCATTTATACGTCATTGACGTTGCCACCCAAAAAACTCGGCAACTCACGTTTGGTGACTTTGACGACAGCCAACCCAGCTGGTCTCCCGATGGCAAACACATCGCGTTTGTCAGCAATCGCACCGAGCATCCAGACCGTAACCGCAATACCGAGCTCTGGCTTTTAGACACCACGACAGACCCATCAGAGCCTCGGCAACTGACCTTTAACCCCTTTCAGGACGCTAGCCCCACTTGGAGTCACGATGGTAAGCACCTCGCCTATACCACCGCCGCCTCAAAGGACCTCCCTATTTACGCGATTCCGCAACTTGCGATTCTGAACATTGAATCCAGCGAGTCACAGTTGGTGGCGTCGTTATCTGAAGTGCAAGTCTTCAACCCTGTATTTTCGGCGAATGGCAGCGACCTTCTCACGATCACTGAGTTTCAAGGCCAACAACAGCTCGTGCGCGTCGATCTCGATACCCATGAAATTGAAGTCGTGCTGGGCCAACAAGATGTTGTGAGCGATTTTGACGAGGCACCCGATGGCCAACTTTATGCGCTTATCAACCGACCCCAGTATCCCGGGGAGATCTTTACGGCGAACAAGGAGGGCTCTTGGATTCAGCTCAGCGCAGTGCACCAAACCCTACTCGCTGACATTGAATTTGGCGCGGTCGAAAAGCACCGGTTTGAAAGTGAGCCAGGGGTAGCCATTGAGGCTTTCTATTTGTTTCCACCCGGCTATCAGAAAGAACATAGCTACCCTGCCGTGCTGCATATTCACGGCGGCCCACAAGCCCAGTGGGACTTTGGGTTCAATTACGAAGCGCAATTATTGGCCGCGCAGGGTTATATCGTAGTAATGCCCAATCCACGCGGGTCGTTTGGCTATGGTCAGAAATTTGCGAGCGCCATTAACAAAGACTGGGGGGGGCCTGATTTTACCGACGTTATGGCGGCAATGGATTTTGGCATCGACAAGGGCTGGATTGATTCGGAGCGTATGGCGGTCTATGGCTGGTCTTATGGCGGTATGTTAACGAATCACGTGATCACAAAAACAAATCGCTTTGCGGCCGCCATTACCGGCGCAAGCGCAACCCTATACGTTGCAAATTATGGCCATGATCAGTACCAGCGTTGGTGGGAAGAGGAGCTGGGCTTTCCCTGGCTTGCCGAAAACAAAGAGGCTTGGGATCGCATTTCCCCGTTTTATGCCCTCGAGCAGGTAACCACCCCCACATTAGTCGTAGGGGGCGAAGACGATTGGAACGTACCCATCATTAACAGCGAGCAGCTATACATTGTCCTTAAACGCAGAGGGGTGCCCGCGCGACTGGTGGTTTACCCCAACGAGTATCACAGCCTGTCGGTGCCCTCTTATGAAAAACACCTTTACGAACAATATTTTGAGTGGCTAGAAACCCACGTACAAACCAGCCCCTAGTGATCAGCCCTAAGAACAAACAACAGCAACTTTAGTGGGCAAAAAACCTGCGGCGGGTAGCACTGAGAAAGCTAACCTCTATAAAAGCCGGTGCGCCTTCAACCGATTTTTCTCGACCGCTGAGTCAGATAACGACAGCGGTCGCCAGAAACAAAAGAGACGCAGCCACAGCGCCTATTAGGGCATAAGGCAGCTGCGATATAGCGTGATCATAGGTTTTACAGCCAGCACCCTGAGCGCTAAGAATCGTTGAGTCCGAATAGAAGCAGGCATGGCTGCCAAAACAACTTGCCGATAACAGCGCCCCCACCATTAGAGGCGTGTTGACATCAAAAGCTTCTGCCAAAGGAAACACGACGGGCATGGCGATTGCGATAACACCCCAGTTCGACCCTGTGGTGTAGGCCACAGCCGATATAGAAATAAAAATAAGTACGGGGAGCAAGGTCGCTGTCATGTAGGGCTTAATGCCGGCAATCACATAATCTGTCAGACCAATAGCATTGTTGGCCTCCACAAAAACAAACAGCGCTAAGAGCATCGTTAAAACCGGAATCATCGATTTGAGCCCTTCAACGCAAGTATCAAAAAGCGCCGTTAAGGGCATGATTCGAAGCCCACCGTATTGGACGAGGGTCACTATAATGCCAAGAATGACACCCCGTAACAGGTCTACCGAGGGCACCACGGTGAAAAACAGTAAGGCCGCTATCGGTAGGAAAAACACGCTCATCCTCGGATTTTCTGAGGCCTCAACCGCCAAGGTCGTATCTTCGATAACACCCAGGTCACCGGTTTCTTCTGCTCGTGCCTCGGCGACCTGCATAGAGCCCACCAGAGGTATCACACCCATAATGACCAAGGGCACGATAACCACCGCCAACAACGGGTAAAACATATAAGGAATAGATTCAACAAACAGCGCTATACCTTGGCCGGAATCCGCCACGCCATTTTTTTCCAACAGACTCGCAAAGTAGACGCCCCAGCTGGATATGGGAATCAAAAGGCACATGGGCGCCGCCGTGGAGTCCACCACATAGGCCAGCATCTCTCGAGAGGTCTTAAATCGATCGGTCACCGACTTCATCGTGGCACCCACCGTTAAGGAGTTTAGGTAGTCGTCTAAAAAAATAACGAGACCCAACAGCCAAGTGGCCAGCAGGCTACTTCGCTTACTTTGTAATTTTGGCGTTAACCATTCACCAAAGGCATAAGCGCCGCCGCCCTTAACCAATAAGCCAATGAAACTACCGTACAGACCACAAACCAACATCACCCAGGCCGTCGACTCGTCGGCAAGAACTTCGGTCGTCACCGTCGCCAAGCGGTCGGCAAACTGCCAGCCGTCCATTATCAGAAACGCTACGATGGCCCCAAATATCACCGACTCCAGGGTACGGTGACTCCAAATGGCCAACACCAGCACCAGGGCTGTGGGTATTAAACTGACTGCTCCGTAATCCATCTATTCTCCTTGGCAGCTACACACCAGGTCTGCATGAGCCATTCACCCCGTGGGTGCTGCAGCGCGCTGACCTATGCCGGGAAGGCCGGTACTGGGCTCGCAATAGCCATTGCAGATCCCATAGGGGTTTTAAATAGCGCCGCTGTTTAACGGCCAGATATAAGTCAACGGCCAGACATTTGCGAAATTCGGGGATCGTTTGGGTAGATCCACTCATTACCTATTACCTGTTGTACTCGCAGGTCTTCGGGGATATTGCCAACACCTATCAATTGGTCTGCCGCCTGATTCCAGTGGTAAATGCGCGCTTCCTGATAACTCAGTGGCACCCCAGTAAAGGCATGAGAGCGCATTGAGCGCTGTATTTTTTCACCAAACTGAATGTCTTCCATCAACACCTGACACAGATCCTCGCCGTCGTTGACTGTCCAAAGATCAGGCTTTTGGCCGTCGGACCACTGGGGTGCCATGGTCCAGGTTTCCAAGCGGCATTTATCAATCCCATTGGGCCAAAATAGGAGCGGAGGAATAGCAAACTGGCTCAGGGGTGAGACCCAGTTGGGGAACAAGTTGTAAGACTGGGTGCAGGTCCGCGCAATTTCACCCGCAGTGGGTATCTCCGGCATTTTGCTGGGAACGGGCACCGCGCCCAAGCTTGATTTTCCCTGCGGCGTTGGGGCAATCATACGCCCGTGCCCGTTGACGTATAAGGTATTTACGTTGCGCCGATCATCTAGGATAGGCGCTATCGTGTTTGGATGCACACTGCGTACATGATAGACCTCGGTGTTGGCCTCCATAGCCACTTTCCAGTTGCAGTCGAGATCGAAAATTTTTCGCGAGGCCAGTCTACAGTTGCCCAACTGAAACTCCTCCCATTCGTCGGCAATAGGCCCAAGCCACGTTAAGAGGGGTGGTGCTGCAGGATCGAAATTAACAAATATAAGATTGCCCAGCTGTTCACAGCGCACCTTTTTCAAGCCGCGACAGGACATATCGAAATCCCTGAAATCCGCCGGGTCGCGTATCCCTCGCAACGCCCCCTCATGGTCGTAACTCCAGCCATGGTATTGGCAGGTAAGTCGACGTGATTTACCCGAAGCCTCGGTAACGACTGGCGCACCGCGGTGACTGCAGGTGTTATAGAACGCATTCACGACGCCACTCTCTGCGTGCACAATCACTACGGGCTGACCCGCATTCTCCCAGAGCATGTAGCAACCCGGTTCGGGTATTTCGTCGATGTGGGCTGCCAGTAGCCAGGATTTACGCCAGACATGTTCCTGCTCCAACTCATAGAAGCGGGGATCCACGTAGCGCCCAGCCGGAATGTCAGGCAGCGCTGGAAAACCCTCAGGCGGCTCGGTACGTGATGCTTCGAATTCCATCAAGCGGCGCAGGGTCTGTATGTATTCGGGTGTCATCATGGTCAATCTTTAAATCAGGGACCCTAACTTATCAGCTGTGTGCAACACCCTAAAGGGTGGAGCGGCTAGCCGCAATATTGATCGCTAGCCCAGCTCCCTGTCGCCACTTATACCGCCGCCTTTTTGTGCAGCGTCATGGTTTGCCAGTTGGTGTACTCCATGAGCCCATGCAGCGAATTCTCACAGCCTAGTCCCGACTGTTTGTGTCCTCCAAAGGCCTGAAACGGTGAGTATTGGTGCACCTCATTCAGCCAGACCGTGCCTGCTTCGAGTTGACTTCCTATACGTTCAACGGCCTTTTGATCTTTACCCCACACCGACGCGCCCAACCCATAAATGGTGTCATTAGCCCGCGCTACAACATCTGCCTCATCAGACCATTTCAGTAGCGGTAATATAGGACCGAAGGGCTCTTCACACACAATACGTGAATCATCAGGAGGGTTGTCTACAAGAGAAACCGGCACGAACCAACCCGCCGCCGTCTCATCGATATCGCCGCCCACCGCAAACCCATAACCATTGGCATGGCAGTCGGCGAAATAGTCCTGAACCTTGCCATATTGCATGGAGTTCTGGATCGGGCCGAGGTCAGTATCGGCCTCGGCGCCGTCACCCACCTTAACGTTCTCATTAATGAAATCTACCAGGGCATTTTTCACTTCGTCGTATACGTCTTCATGGATATACAGCCGCTTGGTGGAATTACAAAACTGGGCGTTATTCTGGAACGCGGCCCAGAAGAGCTGAGGTGCCACGGTCTTGGCGTCCACATCGGGTAAGACGATGGCAGGATCATTGCCCCCTAACTCCAGCGTGACACGCTTGATCGTTTCTGAGGCCGACTTCATCACATGCCGTCCGGTCTCGGTCGAACCGGTAAAAGCAATCTTATTGATGTCCGGGTGGGTCGTCATCCAGATACCCAGATCATCGCCCCCACTCACGGCGTTGATGACACCCGGTGGAAAAGCCTCCTGAGCAAGCTCTACGAGTTTCAGATCACACAGTGGCGTATAAGGGGATGGTTTTAGGATCATCGTACACCCTGCCATCAGCGCCGGTGCAATTTTCCAAATCGCCAGCAATATGGGGAAATTCCAGGGCACAATTGCACCGACAACGCCCACCGGGGTAAATCGCGTGACCACACGGCGGTCATCGCTATCTTCAATAACCTCGTCGGGAAGCCGCTGGGATGCCACTGCCCGCAGCCAATCAATTGAACCAAACACTTCCCACTCGGCCCCCGCTTTAGGCTTGCCCTGCTCCCGGGTAAGCAGTGATACAAATTCCTCAGCATGGGCCTCAATTAAACTGGCATAACGTTCAAGGGCCGCTTGTCTGCCTTCGACCGGCGTTGCTGCCCAACCCTTTAGTGCCGCACGCGCGAAGCCGACCGTTTGGTCAAGCTGCTCCCGGGAAGCATCCGGTACCTGAGCAAAAACCGCACGTGTGGCCGGATTGTAAACAGGCTGGGTATGCTCTGTGGTTACAGCATCGCCATTAATACTCATCACAAAATTACTATCTACTTTCATTTCTGGTTCTCCACGTTCATCTGCTAGTCAAGCGTCTTCAGTTCGCGACGCATCACTTTGCCGGTACTGGTTTTTGGTAAATCATCGACAAATTGAACAGCACGGGGCACCTTGTAGGCCGCCAAGTGTTCGCGACAATAGGCAATGACATTATCTGCGCTGGGGCTAGCGCCAACTTTTGGCACGATATAAGCCTTGGCCAACTCACCTTTTTCTTCATCAGGGATACTGCCCACCGCCACCAGCGCTACGTCGGGATGACCCGCCACTACCCGTTCAATCTCCGCGGGATAAACGTTGTAACCCGCGGTCAAAATCATGTCTTTCTTGCGATCAACAATGAAAATACAGCCATCCTCATCCATGGATGCGACATCGCCGGTATGCATCCACCCGTCGGGTTCAATCGTGTCCCGTGTGGCCTGCTCGTTACCAAAGTAACCCTGCATAACGATACCGCCCTTAATCATTAACTCGCCGACCTCTCCCGCCAAAAGGGTCTTGCTGGCATCTTCGGTGTTCGCAATTCTTGCTTCGGTATAGGGCAATGCCACACCGATGGAGCCGTGTTTCACGGGGCCATTTGCAGCGAAGGTACTGCCTAGCCCACCCAACTCAGTCATGCCCCATAGCTCGATCAACGGGCAGCCAAATCGCGCTTCAACTTCTTCCATTTTGGGCTTGGGCATGGTCTGTCCGCCCACAGTGCAGCAACGCAAAGACGATAAGTCATAGTGGTCAAACTCAGGGTGGTTAAGGAGAAACATGAACATAGTGGGAACACCCTCAAACAGGGTGGCCCTATGCTCTTGAATACTTTTTAGGATCGTCTGCTCTTCAAAATTGGGGTGCAACACCAGGGTCATGCCATTTTGAATAGCACCGCTCATGACAACATTCCCGTAAACATGGGGACAAGGTAGCGCTGTAACGACGGTGTCGCTGTCACTGCGCTGGTGCATCAGCGCGGTCATGGCCACGTTCAAGACAATACTGTGGTGTGACAGGCAGGCACCCTTGGGATGGCCGGTGGTACCCGAGGTGTAGCCAATCGTCGATAGGCTATCAGCCTCGATTTCGGGTATTTGAAAAGCGTCGCTACCCGCCGCCAACAGCTCATTGAAAGACAGCATGCCATCGGGCAACGCATCGTCACCAAAGGCAATCAACTCCCTGACCTGAGAGTTTTCTTTGACACTTTTCAGCGACAGCGCTTTTTCATAGGAAGCGATAACAATAGAAGCACCACAATCATTGGCAACAAACTCGACTTCGGTGGGCGTGAGCATGACATTGATGGGGTTGATAACCGCCCCGGTTTTCAGCGCACCGTAGTAGCTCACCACCCATTCCCAGCAGTTGCCAGAATAGAGCGTAATCCGATCACCGGGTTGAATGCCCAAGGTCATTAGGGCGTTAGCAAAACAATTGCTCAGTTTGTCCAGCTCATTGAAAGACAATGACCGGTCGGGTAATACCAACGCGGTTTTATCACCAAATTGTTTGGCGGCTTCAGCAGGAATGTGGCCAATCGATGGAATCATAATATCTGCCCTCTGGAATACTCTACGTCAGTGCATCCACCGGCGTTAAAAGCTATGCAACAACCCAAGCCGAGACGGCAAAAAAGAGCAGCCCTCATGTCAGCACCTCGTCAACCGCTCTAATCGCAGCATCAATGGCCGATTGCACATAAGCGTGGGCCTCGGAATCGGAGTTGGCGATGCTAATGCGCCCAATAGGTGCCCTCCCCAATTCATGGGGCGCTTCACCCTCAGGCCAAGCTGGATCGTGCAATTCCATGTATTCATAGGCGTAGCCATGGGCCCAACGGTTCGCCGTAATCGCCTCGACATCGGTTTCTGCGTTGAAGCCCGTTGCCCCAAACATGCCCTCTAGCTGACTCAGTGTGGCTGCCTCAATGTCTTCAAACGACATGGATAACAATTGGTGCCTGCCCAAACGGTATAAATCTCGAGAAGATTGACCGCCCGTGGCTGAAGGTGCCGCAGCATGAATCATCCACACCACCAGCGGGTCATCGAGCTTAGTGGGCGGTTGAAAATTGCCCTGAGACACTGGGGGTGCCGTGGCCACGAGGCTATAGAAGCTGCCGGGGCATTGATAACCCGATACTCCAGCCTTACGGATCGCCGCCCCTGATCGCAACAAAACGTTGGTACAAATAAAGGGCACCTTTACCCCGTAGGCCAGATTTTCCTTTTGCGCAGGGGGTAACTCGGGGCACAAATGCGGCACCATACCGCCGTACCCGGCGAGGATGCAGTGCTTTGCCCGAACGGTTTGAGCCTTGCCCGCAACCACATAAGAAGCGTCGACAAGCCCGTCGTCTCGATTACGCACATTAACCGCGGTGCTATTAAGACGCAGACGCACCGGCGTTCCCTCTCGATCTAACTGTGCGTAATCGAAGGTGCTGGTGACAATATTTTCCTCGGTATTGCCCGCAGTCACTGCAGGAATTAAGTGCCGCACCAAAAGTCGGGCAACCGAAGCATTGCCATCGGGGTATATGGGATAACGATAGGCGTCTTCGGCTTCAGAGTCTTGGGCTTCAGGATCTTGGGCCTCCACATTCGCTGTATCGGCATTTGGAGCCTCCGGTGCTGGCGGCAGTAGAGCGGCGGCACCGGGAGCGCCAGAATACAGGGCTTCATAAATGGAAACACTCGCAACGCTCACGCCAAATAACGCTTTTATCCACGGCTCTGTGATCTGAATCGCCTCGGGGGAGAGCCCCACATACTTCGATAAAAAGCTTTCGTAGGACGTGCTGTGCATAAACTGCTCGCGTTCTTGCGCTGACATGCCTGGCAGAAAATCCTGCTCACCGCTAATGAGATTGATCAGACCTTGCTCATCCGATGACGACAGCTGCAGTGAGCGAATGGCCGATTGAAAATCTCCCGCGCCTGCCCAAGAGAGGTTCCACTGACCGTTCATTGCTCTATCGGTCCCGTAGACCGACGCCGTCAAATACAATCCGTGTGGAGCCATGGCATCGTGAATCATATAGTCAGGCTCAATGCCTTTACGAAGCGAGGTAAAATCAACACCAATTTCTTCTAGAAATGATCGCGCTGCAGCGCCCATAGCCGCTTGCTCAAGGTTTAGGCTGCCCCCTACACCCAGCAGTGTTCTGCCGTCAGCATTGAATTCATTTCGCTTGGCATGGCCGCCAAAATCGTCGTGGTTGTCTAACAGCAGAATTTTCGCGTCTGAACCAAACCCCTTGCGAAAGAGATATGCAGCCGTTAGACCACTGATACCAGCCCCCACCACAACAAGGTCGTAAACGTCGTCGACCTCTTCGAATTGGGTTGGGCGCTGGCCGCCTCTTGCCAAGGCATGGGCCACGTCATAAGACCCGGGGTGGTTACCTCGCAGCCCCGTGAGCGTCGGCGGATAACCGCCCACCGAAAGCTCATCTTGGGTATGCTCACCGAAAACGTGGAGAGGCGATAGCGCAGCGGCACCCCCCATCAACGCAACACCGTCTAGGAAGTCTCGTCGCGTAATCTTCAGTTTTTTATCTTTATTCATCGTCACACTTCCTCAGACTTTCAGCCTTCAGCAATATTCCAGGCCTTGGTCTCGACAATAATTTTCTCGCGATACTTCACAGGCATATCCCAGGTACCGATCCAGCCTTTTGGCACCAGGAAACTGTCCCCCACGCCGAAGGTTTTTGGGCTGCCACCCTTTGAGGTGAGGATCACTTCGCCCTCGACAACGAAGACATATTCGTCGTAGGGAAACGGTGCTCCGACCTCCAAAAGCGCGGCTTCGGCGCCGTACAAAACCGAGACCAACTGCCCTTCGTGCAATACTTTTTGCCCGTGAGCATTGGTCCCTGTAATCACGACGCCCTCAGGCCAAGGCGGAAGACTGTCCAACTCAGCTTGCTGCAGTGTATTAGCCAACAGCGGAAGCACTGCTGGAGCACTAGAACCCGCTTTTGGGGGGCTGGCGAATAGCGCCGCCAGCAGGCTGTCCGAGGCTTCCCACTGGTCAGTTTCAACGATGATCAGCTCTCTGAAGCGACCGGGCATTTCCCAGGTACCCGTCCACCCCTGGGGCACAAGAAATTGGTCGCCGGTTTGATACTCCTGGCGAACACCTTCGGTAGAGGTCAGCACGACACTCCCCTCAAGCACCAGCACATACTCATCGTAGGTATAGGGTATGGCCACATCGATAGTCGCAGGCATTGCTTCATACAGAGCAATCACAAACTCGCCCTCATGAAGAATTTTTTGCCCGTGTTCATTGGTGCCCGAGAGCACCATATCGTCAGGCCAGGGTGGCAGGCTCTCCAGTGCCATTTCTCGTAGAGACGCTGGGTTAAGGGACAAAATTTCAGTCTCTGCCCGAACGGCTCCAGACATCAGACCCCCTGCAATGAGCCAACTCAAAAAGACCGCCCTGATGATGGGATTACGCATAGCTATCACTCGTCTTGGCAATCAGAAGTAAAGATTAAATTCAGCGCGCATTAGGCGCTTGTAGCCCCAGTGCAGCTGCGCACTTACAGCGCTAGTGAAAGTAATTGTCACGATGGCAACAGAGCCCTTTTTTAGAATGAACCCTGGCATCACTATCTCCTGAACCGAACGATTATTGCTGTTGTTAAGTCTTGAAAATTATCGAGCATCACAAGGCGCTCCTCATAACGAGTTTTTTGAGGAATCACATCAGTCCACGCGCCGAAAAATCGCGACCATTACCAAAACCAAGATGAATAGCGGTAGAAACGAAAGACCAAAAGACACCTCAATATCTTCAGCGCCAATTACCCCAAAGATCAGCATTGCAAACGCCGCGTGAAAACCCACACCAAACAGGCATAATAACAATGCAGCCAGCTTCGACGGCCAATCACGGTCGACCATGGGTACCATCGTTAGCAGAGCGAATAACGAATAAAGCCAAAAGCCCATGTAATCGAAAGAGGTATACAGCGAGAAGGGAATCGATACGTTAAGCAGTGGCAGCAGGGTAGCGGCCATGTCTGCACCAGCGCCCTCCGATATAGCCGCTTGTGTTAACAGGGGTATCGTCCAAACCGCCATGAACTTGGGAATGACAAAGGCCATCGTCGCCAGGGCAGTGGCACCGGCTGCCAGCAGGGCAGCGAGGGGACTTTTCTGGCGGACTCGCCAGGCGATGGCGAGAAATAATCCCGACAAGGTGAGCATTGCAACGATTTGGTTGATCCACCCGGCAATGAACGAACTTCTATGGGCCGCGAGCCAATTTAACCGCTCTTCCGGGGTCGCGTCGTATCCACCAGGCACATCCAAAGGCAGTGCTACCGCTAAAAACCCCGTTGCTATACAAATAACGGCGCACCAAAAACCAAAGCGGTTCATCTGAATATCGAGGGCGGTATCGTTAGCAGTAAGGTTGCTCATTAAAAGGGTTTTCCTATTTTTACAATCGAAAAATCGATGAAGGCCTTGCGCATGTCAATCGACAGGCTATAACCTGTCTGTTGACATGTAAAGTGGAAAATAACGTGATGCGAAAGATTGAGAAGAGAACCTGCCTATGCCGATTGACATAACACGTCGAGATTTTATAAACGGCGCTGTCATTGGAGCCGGCGGCCTATTACTGACCGGATGCGGCAAAGAAGTCGCAACAGAGATACCGGTTACGGCTGGTGCCCCTGGGGTATTTAACCCCCCAGACCCCTCTGCGTATTACCCCCCCACACAGACAGGTATGCGAGGTAGCCACGAAGGCTCTTTCGAAGTGGCCCACGAGTTAGCTTGGCGGGGCCACAAACCCAAACACTATGAAGCACTCGATGAGCACTATGACCTGATCGTGGTCGGCGCAGGCATGAGCGGGCTGGCAGCGGCACGCTACTACCAACAAAAGGTGGGTGCCGATGCGCGCATTCTGATATTGGACAATCACGATGACTTTGGCGGTCACGCCAAGCGCAATGAATTCCACCAAGATGGGCGAATGATGCTAAGCCTCGGTGGTGCGCAAAATATAGAAGCACTAAGCGGTTACAGCGATGCCGCACGCGAGCTGATGGCAGGCATTGGCATTGATGACAATTTCATCGAGTTCATGAACCAACAAACACCAGACGATATGTTCCTCGCGGGAAAAATGGAGGCGGAAAATGGTATTGCCATGCCCGGAGCAAACGGCCATGTCACCGTTGGTGGAAACTGGCTAGCCGCTATGTTTGGTGGCAAGGACTACGAGAAATCTGTGCGCGCCTTGCCCCTGCCCACAGCAGAGCAAGACAAGCTGATCGACTTATTCGCCGGGCACCAAGACTTTCTGGACGACTTCTCCCTCACCGAGAAATGGGAATACATTAATACCACCAGTTACAATCGCTACTTGGTGGATAAGGTCGGCCTGGCCGAGTCTACCCTGCCGATTCTAAATGCCATCGTTATCAACCTCGCCGGCGTCTCGGGATGGAACCTAACGGTACTCGAGGGTATTACCTCGGGCTGCGCGGGCATCAAGTCAATGGGCTGGGTGGGCAAGGCCACGGCCAAATTGGCGGAGCTCGCGCTAGATAGCCTACTCAGTGTCACAATGTTTCCCGACGGCAATGCGTCTGTCGCGCGCTTACTGGTACAAAAGCTGATTCCCGCCGTGGCCCCGGGTATGCAGGGCACGCAAGATGTGGCGATTGCGCGCTTTGATTACAGCGCTCTAGACCAAGAAAACCATGCCACAAGGCTGCGCCTCAATAGCACGGCGGTCGGGGTACGCGAAAACAACAACAATCAAGTTGAGGTGGATTACGTGCAGCAGGGCAAGGCCCAGCGAGTCACCGCTGACCACTGCGTGTTGGCCTGCTACAACGCACTCATCCCCCACTTGTGCCCGGAAATGCCCGAAGATCAAAAAGAGGGGCTCAGCTACGGGGTCAAAACCCCCTTCGTCTATGCCAATGTGCAACTGAAGAATGGTCAAGCCTACTCAAAACTAGGCGCCACCTTGTTTCAGTGCCCCTATGACCCCTTTCAGTGGGTGAGCACATCACCTGCCGTCGCGGTGGGCGGCTATGAGCCTCCCCGCGGGCCAGATGATCCCATGGTCGTGTTCATGATGCGTTCGCCCATGACCGGACCTGAACAACCTGCATCGTGTCGCGATCAACTGCGCATGGCGCGTCACACCATCTATAGCACCCCCTTTGACGACTACGAGCAGCAAATACGCCAACAATTGCAATCGCTGCTGGGTAAACACGGCTTCAACCATGAGACTGATATTCAGGCGATTACCGTCAATCGAATCCCACACGGGTATGCTTACGCGTACTTGAGTCTGTATGACCCCAAATGGGAGGAAGGCCAGGCACCCCATGAGATTGGGCGTGCCCAGTTTGGTCGCATCTCTATCGCCAACACCGACTCCGAGGCGACTGCGCTGATGAACCTGGCCTTCGATGCTGCCTGGCGAGCGGTTGAGGAGCAGACTGCTTGAATCAGCGGTCTTGCCGGTACAAAAACGGCGGGTTTAAATTGCTATCCAAGGCGTTAAGGAGCGAGCTCATGGGAGTGAACACGGACAAGAGGGTTTTCACGGGGCTACTGTTAACGGTATTGCTCCTCGGTCAATCGATTTCGGTTGCCGAGGAAAGTGGCCGACCCGAAAACCTGGCCCTTGAATCCTTTCAGTTTGGGCCTGTCAACCGCTGGGCTTTCAGTCACATGCGCGAAGTGATTCCTACGGTGAATATTCCTCGTGATCCCACTCAATTTCTTGTACTTAAAAACAGCGAAAATCTCGTTACGGATTTTTCCGTGAAATTTCAGGGGCGGCAACAGTCGATCGATAACATCGCCGAGCAACAGTACATCGATGGCCTACTGATTCTCAAAGACGGCGACATTGTGTTCGAGCAGTACTACGGCAGCCTCAAGCCCGAACTGCCACACTTAATGAATTCTGTGTCTAAATCTGTTGTCGCACTCGTCGCAGGAAAATTGGCAGCTGAGGGGGTCATCGACCTCAGTAAGCCGGTATCTCATTATGTGCCTGCCCTCGCCGAAAGCGGCTATGCCCCCGACTCGCTGCAAACTGTACTCGACATGCGCGACGGGTCTGACTACAGCGAAGATTATCCGGATTTCACCACAACGTTCAGACTTCAAGACTGCGCTATAGGCTGGACAGATGCCGACTACTGCCCAGAAGACGGACCCACAAGCCTTTATGAATTTCTTCCAACCGTTGGGCGGGATGCGTCAAAGCTGGGAAAGTTCAGCTACCGGTCGGGCTCAACGAACGTCATTGGCTGGGTGCTTGAAGCGGCAACAGGGCAGCCGTTGGCTGAGCTCATCTCTGAGCATATCTGGCAGCCCATGGGGGCAGAATTCGATGCCAACATCACCGTGGACACGGGCGGTTTTGTTTTGGCCGATCATGGTATGAGCTCGACCCTGCGTGATCTCACTCGTTTGGGGCTCCTGGTTTTGAACGACGGTAAGGCACTGGGTAAAGAAGTCGTTCCTGAACCCTTTATTCAGGACATATTGGCACAGGAAGGCGATCCCAACTGGCCCTACCCTGCGCCCGAGGGCTACACGCCATCCTACCGTTCATTTTGGTGGGGGGAGGGAAATTCAGGCGGGGACGTCAGTGGCTATGGCATTCACGGCCAATTTGTACGGGTGGTGCCCGAGGCCGATCTTGTGATTACCCTATATTCGACATGGCCCCGAGCCGACGGCAATGGAGAATCCCACGGTTGGGGTGCTACGGCTGAGCTCATGGAAGCAATGATTGCCAAATTTCGCTAATCCGCGCTTCGGGCTCCCCTTGATGCCCGCATAGCGCTAAAGCGAAGCGCTAGTGTGCATGGCAACCTCTCTTAGAGCTTTACATCCTTGCAGGGAGCGCAAAACAAACAAGGCCCGTGCCGGTGCCGGTGCCGGTGGGAGGCGCGACAGCGTGCCGCGAAGTAAGTCGAACAGGTTACTCAGGGTTCGTGGGCTCAGCGTAAACTAACAGGCCGTGACGCTTATGGACGCGGGGCTCTCAATGGCGCCTTTCGTACAGTAGAGGGCAATCTAAATCCATGGGCCACTCCTGCTGGGCAACAAATGTCAGCCGACACGAGACACCGCCAAAGGAGTGCGCTGCCTGCGTGGGTCAGTAAAAACGCGTCTGATTAAGCGCCACCATAACGCTCCTCTACGAAGCTCAGTATGGTCTTCCTTACCGCAGCTCGATCTTTTTCCCAGCGTCGACCGGAGCCCATGAAGAGAGACTCCCCCTCTACCATGCTTAAAAGCATGAGGGCTTCTGCGCGCGGATTAACAGCCCCATTTGCCGCCAACATAGCCTCTAAAATAGCCAGAAAATTCGCGTAAAGCTCCTCCAATAAGTCTGAGACCAACGGCTCTACCTGCTCCATGGCCCACAGCTGTACCCAAAGCCGGTCATTGAATAACTTATCTGACGTGCCCACATGCTCATCCAGCATAAACTCAATCAGGTGCGTGACCGAGGGCTGGGCACTAAATCCTCCTTCAGTATCAAGTGCAACAATAATTTCAGCCCCAATATAATCGACCAAGGCGATCAACAGCGCATCCCAAGTTCGGAAGTGATACTGCAGTGCACCCAACTTCAAACCACTTGCCCGGGCCAAAGCCCGCATGCTGAGGCTGCTGTAGCCCTCGTCGGCAATGAGTTCTATTGCCGCGCGCAAGATCTCTGTTTTTCGATCGGCCTTCATATCAAGTTTCTATTATCCCGCCCTCGACTTAATGGCATGAACACCACTGTGCGTCCGAGTATGCCCTACTGGCGGCCTGATATGCACCATGCTCGGCGCAAGCCCTAAATAGAAACTCTGGATTACAGCTTTAAGCCGCGACTAAATCTCTGGGGGAAAATC
>ERZ887849.2289-NODE-2289-length-16074-cov-8.649853_pt1 | contig 16074 bp, 17 predicted proteins | sample MGYA00521267_ERZ887849 | MGnify/ENA primary metagenome ERZ887849 (study PRJEB32303, sample SAMEA104408601) | aquatic metagenome | biome: Brackish water; feature: Pelagic; material: water | place: Baltic Sea | collected 2014-06-06T16:11:00 | depth 2,863 m ... | reverse complement strand
ACCTCCGACGGCGCAGACATGGTCTCGCCCTCCGGTGAAGGTGCTGAGCGCTGCATGAAGATGGCTATGGCAACAGCTTCCGGGCCAATCGATTACATCAACACTCACGGCACCAGCACCCCCGTGGGCGACATCGCCGAATTGGGCGCCATTCGCAACACCTTTGGCGACAATTGCCCCGATATCAGCTCAACAAAGTCACTTTCTGGCCACAGCCTTGGCGCAGCCGGTGTTCATGAAGCGATTTATTGCATGTTGATGATGCAAAATAATTTTGTCGCCGCCTCGGCAAATATTGGCCGCTTGGATGACCATGCGGTTGGCTTGCCGATTCTGCTACAAACCAAAGAAAAGCAACTCAATCGTATTATGTCGAATAGCTTTGGTTTTGGTGGCACCAATGCAACATTGGTCATGGAGCGCTACACTGGCTGATAGCACCCTAGATTCAAAAAAAGCGGCTGAAGCCGCTTTTTTTGTGCCGGGAAATTTTGTGCCCGTAATTTCTGTGCCCGTAATTTTTGTGCCCGTAATTTTTGTGCCCGCGAAAATACGCCACAACGTTGACTTTTCGATCGGCGCCCAGACAAAAAATGCTATCCAGCCTGCCCCAAAAAGACAAAAAAAGGAGCTACCAAAGTAGCTCCTTTTCGACTCACAAACTCGCGCTAACCGTCTTAAGCTAAACGACTTAAAGAGCCGCGAGGATAGCCTCTGCACTCGAACCTTCTAGAGCACCAGCGTCCACATTCAGCAATGTCACAACACCGTTCTCAACAATCATAGCAAAACGCTTACTGCGCGTGCCCATGCCATAACCAGTGCCGTCCAATTCCAGACCCAGCGCCGCGGTGAAAGTACCGTTGCCGTCGGCAAGCATCAACAGATGCTCAGCGTTAGAGGCCTTGCCCCACGCATCCATTACAAACACGTCATTGACTGACATACAGGCCACTGTATCTACACCCTTCGCTTTTATCGCATCGACATGCACCACAAAACCGGGCAAGTGAGCCATAGAACAGGTTGGTGTGAACGCACCAGGCACCGCAAACAAGACTACTTTTTTACCGTCGAAAAGTTCTGCAGTAGTAATACCTGCTGGGCCCTTTTCGCCCATCACTCCAAATGAACCTTGGGGAATTTTATCGCCAACTTGAATCGTCATAACAACCTCAGTTTTTATCATTTATGTTTGGCACGATTGAGACCATGCCACCGAAAAATTTATCGTAAGAGGATATGCCGCAGATTAAAACGGAATATCGTCGTCGAAGCTGTCCATGCCTTGTGGCGCCTGCTGTTGCGGAGCCTGATTTTGCTGCTGAGGCGCCTGACGTTGCTGGGGCGCCTGCTGCTGATAACCACCACTGTCCTGCTGCGGGCTATAACCACCTTCCTGACCGCCGCGGCTGTCGAGCATCTGCATCTCACTGGCAACAATTTCTGTTGTGTAGCGATCAGAGCCATCCTGCCCCTGCCACTTGCGCGTACGCAGTGAACCTTCCACGTACACCTTTGAGCCTTTCTTCAGGTACTCCCCAGCAATTTCGCCGAGACGGTTAAAAAAGACAACACGGTGCCACTCAGTGCGCTCTTGCTGCTCGCCGCTGGTCTTGTCTTTCCATGCCTCTGACGTAGCGATACTGATGTTGGTGACCGCACCGCCTGAAGGCAAATAGCGAGTTTCTGGGTCCTGTCCGCAGTTACCCACTATGATGACTTTGTTAATTCCGCGCGCCATTGTCTTTCCCCTGTTATGTTAACGGTTAAAATAAGGTTTCAAATCGAGCATATTGATGGTCTTTTTATCGACTTTCGCATAGGCCAACGGTTCACCTTCGACGATGAGTATATCTTCTACGCCGGGAACTTTTAATATTAATTTCGCAAAATCTGCATGGTCTCTCTCACCAACGTGCAAAACCAACGTTTGCAATGGCCGCGGCGCCTGTAAACCCAGCGCCAAAATAGCCCAGGTCATCAGCGCCAGTCCAACCAGTAAAAATAACCCCTCGACACCAAACTGTTGCAGACTCCAACCACCCAGCAGGCCGCCAAAAAAAGCACCAAGAAACTGACTAGTGGAATAAATACCCATAGCCGTGCCGCGCTGACCCGGGGGACAGACTTTGCTCATCCACGATGGCAGCGACGCTTCAAGTAAATTAAATGCAGCAAAAAACAGTAATAGCATCATTGGCGTCACTAGGGCGCCACGGTAGACACTCAACATCAGCATCGTGCAGGCCATAGTGATGATGGCAGAGATAAAACTGACTTTTTGACGCTGGTATTTTTCACCTAAGATCATAACCGGCAGCATCGCGATAAAACCGCCACCGAGTAAACACAAATAGACCCACCAGAGGTTGTCACCCGTGATACCAAGTTCGTCAGAGAGTAATCTTGGAATAACAGTAAAACCTGCCATAAGCGCTAAGTGGAGGGTAAAGATGCCAATATTGAGACGCAGCAGATTGGGATCCTGCAGCAAGCGGCTCATCTGACTCAGATCCGTTGAGGTTTCTCGATTCGATTGCAGGGCCACGCGCCGCGGGACAAAGCGCAGAAAAATCAGCACACCGAGACACCCAAGCAGTGCTGTCACCCAAAAAACACCGGCCAAGCCCATGACTGATGAAATAAGCGGCCCCAAAATCATTGCCAGCATAAATGACATCCCGATACTGGCGCCAATGGCGGCCATCGCTTTGGTGCGATTCTCTTCACTAGTCAAATCACTGACCAACGCCATCAAGGTGCTGGCAATAGCGCCCGCCCCCTGCACCACTCTCCCCACCACCAATTCGACAGCACTTTCCGCATTAGCCGCAATGACACTGCCCAGTACAAACAATGCCAAGCCACCCAAAATAACCGGGCGGCGGCCAATCTTGTCGGACAACATGCCGAGAGGTATTTGCAAAATAGCCTGCGCCAAACCATAGGCTCCGAGGATAATGCCGAGCATCATCGGAGTCGCGCCGCGATACTCATCGATATGCAGCGCAAGTACCGGCAGCACCATAAAAAGACCGAGCATTCTGAAGCCATAGAGCGTCGCTAACGAGGCTGTTGCGCGTTTCTCTATGGGGGAAAATAGTGTGGATTCGATCAAGAGAGTGTCATGGTATTTGTCGGGGGAAACATCTTAACAGCGCTGCTAGACAGTGCAATTACTTATCGCAATTTCACCCCTTTTTTGGGCGGGTTTTATGGCCCGTGGCGAAACTATTTTTTAGCGCTTTGCAGTCTGGAAATTCACCGCTAACGTAACAGTTGTCGTTATACGAAAATTCATTTTGCCGCGCACAGCTGCAGCACTCTATAATCGATCGTTTAATTCAACTACAAGACTTTTTCATGGATACCATTCAGGTACGCGGCGCACGAACCCACAACCTTAAAAACATTGATCTCGATATCCCTCGAGACAAACTGGTGGTGATAACAGGGCTATCCGGCTCGGGCAAGTCATCCCTCGCCTTTGACACCCTCTATGCCGAGGGCCAGCGCCGCTACGTAGAGTCGTTGTCAACCTACGCGCGACAGTTTTTGTCGATGATGGAAAAGCCTGATGTAGATCATATCGAAGGTCTATCACCAGCGATTTCTATCGAGCAGAAATCAACATCTCACAACCCGCGCTCTACGGTGGGAACTATTACTGAGATATACGACTACCTGCGCTTGCTATTTGCCCGTGCGGGAGAACCGCGCTGCCCTGACCACAATAAGCCTCTGAATGCGCAAACCGTCAGCCAGATGGTCGATCAAGTGCTCGCCATGCCTGAAGACACCAAATTGATGCTGTTAGCGCCCATTATCAAAGAGCGCAAAGGGGAGCATTTGCACCTCTTCGAAAGCCTTCGTCGGCAGGGCTTTATTCGCGCGCGAATTGACGGCCTAGTTTGCGATCTAGACGAAGCACCCGCGCTGTCTAAAAACCAGAAACACACCATTGAGGTGGTCGTCGATCGCTTTAAAGTGAAAGCAGATATGGGCTTGCGGCTGGCCGAGTCCTTCGAAACCGCCCTGGCCTTGGCCGAAGGGCTGGTCTGCATCAGCCATATGGACTCAGACGAACCCGACCAAATGCTCTCGGCAAAATTCGCCTGCCCGGTCTGTAACTACAGTCTCAATGAGTTGGAGCCACGGCTCTTTTCCTTTAACAATCCCGCTGGCGCCTGCCCGACCTGCGACGGCTTGGGTATGCACCAGTATTTTGATATTGACCGTGTCATTCATCACCCAGAGGCATCGATCTCCGAAGGCGCTATCCGCGGCTGGGACCGGCGCACGCTGTATTACTACAATCTTCTGACCTCCCTCGCGGCGCATTACGACTTTGATATTGATACGCCGTGGAAAGATCTCTCAGAATTTCATCGCAATAAAATTCTCTATGGCAGCGGCGACGAGGAAATTACCTTTAGTTACGTCAATGATCGCGGCACCATGTTTCGTCGCGAACACACCTTTGAGGGCGTGATTAACAATATGGAGCGGCGCTATCGCGAGACTGAGTCATCTTCGGTGCGCGAGGAGTTGGCCAAATATATGGCAAACACCCACTGTCCTGAATGTGAAGGCACACGGCTGCGAAAATCTGCGCGTCACGTATTTATCGATAATCGTCGCATCGAAGATATTGTAAGCATGCCTGTTGGCGATTGCTGCGAGTACTTCGATCAGATCAAACTTACCGGCAGACAGGGCGAAATTGCCGAAAAAATAATTAAAGAAATCAGCCAGCGTTTTCGCTTTTTGGTGGATGTTGGCCTGAATTACCTGTCCCTCAATCGCAGCGCCGACACCCTTTCCGGCGGCGAAGCGCAACGTATCCGGCTGGCCAGTCAGATCGGTGCTGGCTTAGTCGGTGTGATGTACATCCTCGACGAGCCCTCTATCGGCCTGCATCAACGGGACAATGAAAGACTGCTAAAAACCTTGGTGCGTTTGCGCGATCTCGGCAATACCGTCATTGTGGTTGAGCACGATGAAGAAGCCATTGCCGCAGCAGACTTTATTGTCGATATTGGCCCCGGCGCTGGCGTTCACGGTGGCCAAATCGTCGCCCAAGGCACTGCTCAACAAATTCGCGATAATCCAAACTCCATTACTGGTCAATTTCTGTCGGGTAAGCGCGGTATTCGCGTGCCCAAGGTGCGCAACAAGCCAAAAGGCAAGTCGATTAATGTCACTGGTGCCTGCGGCAATAACTTGCAGAACGTTGATCTGCAGATTCCTATTGGCCTGTTCACCTGTATCACAGGTGTCTCAGGCTCCGGCAAGTCCACACTGATCAATGAAACGCTTTACCCTGCTGCGGCCATTGCGCTGAACAAAGCCACAACGCTTAAATCTGCGCCGCATAAAAGTATTACTGGCCTCAATCAGCTCGACAAGTGCATCGATATTGATCAAAGCCCTATTGGTCGCACGCCACGCTCAAATCCCGCGACCTACACCGGTATTTTCACCCCCATTCGCGAAATTTTTGCCGCTACTCAAGAGGCCCGCTCGCGTGGTTATTCGCCAGGCCGCTTCAGCTTTAACGTCAAAGGTGGGCGCTGCGAGGCTTGCCAAGGCGATGGTGTAACAAAAGTGGAAATGCACTTTTTGCCGGACATTTATGTGCCCTGTGATATCTGCAAAAGCAAACGCTACAATCGCGAAACCTTGGATATCCACTTTAAGGGCAAGAATATTCACCAAGTCCTGGATATGACCGTCGAAGATGCCCACGTATTTTTTGAAGCCATTCCCGCCGTCGCACGCAAACTGCAAACGTTAATGGATGTCGGTCTCTCTTACATCAAGCTCGGCCAGTCAGCGACAACCTTGTCTGGCGGTGAAGCGCAGCGAATCAAGCTATCAAAAGAGCTCTCTAAACGCGACACGGGCAAGACGCTGTATATTCTCGACGAACCTACGACCGGCCTGCACTTTCACGATATTGAGCAATTACTGGCGGTACTGCACCGCTTGCGCGACCAGGGCAACACTATGGTGGTGATTGAGCACAATCTCGACGTGATCAAAACCGCTGATTGGATAGTGGATTTAGGCCCCGAGGGCGGTTCTGGCGGCGGTCAAATTATTGCTCAGGGCACGCCCGAACAGGTCGCTGAAGCAGAGGGTTCGCACACCGGGCATTTTTTGAAAACTATTCTGGGAGTGTGAAGCAGCCCGTCGCGATAATCGCATGAGGCCGAGACCAGTAGAAGGGAATTTAAACGGAGTAGCGGCTCTGGCTGGCGACGTACTCCGCCACCATCGCGTCGATGGCGTCTTGCTGATAGTCGCGCAGACCGCTGAGAATCAGTTTTTTCACACCGTGCCCAACGACAATGCCTTCATTGAGAAGATCGAACCGAAACTCGGCATCACCGCGCTTGCCATCTACCGTTAAACGGGTATCAGCCAGCGCCACCGAAGGCTTCTGCAGGTCGAGCGTGTCAAATCGAAGCGCCATCGATTCGTAAATCACCAGTGGACGCTGGGGGTTGATCATGACATTTTTTTTCGCCATCAACGGGACTAAAAGATGCGGAAAATTTTGCCCAGAGAAATAAACGTAGGCTTTGATTAAGCGTTCAATTGCGTCAGCATGCTGAACAACAGGACCCTCGCGCTGGACGTCGAGATAACACTTTTCACGGTCATCAACAATCTGAAAATGATCGCTCGGTGCAGTGGGAAAACGCAGTGGTGTGTCCGCACCAACCATACCCATAAAGCGAAACGCCATCGTCTGGCTGACACCATAACGGGCAAGGGTTAGCGCAAATAAGAGATCCCCAGGCACGCAGAAGCGCTTGCTGTCCGCGTCATGAATAGGGTTGAAATCATTGCTGATCGTCTTTGCAAAGCGGCTGCCCTGCTCAGCGCTGATGGAGACAGCGGATTCCTGCTGGTCGCAGAACTGCTCTAAAAACATGCCTTAATCCAACTCGCTTTCGAACTCTTCCAGCAAATCTAAGGGCTCCATTTCCTGACCCTCAAGATCGGGGGTCCAGTTGACGCCAACCATCAACACATCGCTGTGCATGCCTGGCAGCCATTCATCGAGAAACTCGCCCATTTCAATGGGGACAGGCTTGTAAATATCCCAGTCGCCGTTGCACAGAGCCTGCGCAAATTCCTCATTCGACCAAAAAGGAATCACATCGATGGTATCGCTGTCCGTTGAGCCAACCAGCGCCCAATTTTCTTCGGCGTCCTGCAAACCCCACACGCAGCCGTTTTCCAGCGACTCAACAATCATTCTGTCGAGATTTTCTTGAAGGTCATCGGATAGTGGTTCCACGGTGTTCACTCTTTGGCAGTAGGTTAAGCGCGCATGGTAACCGCTTTAAGGTCGGGCCACCAGATCACGCGCGCTATTTGTTATGGCACTAACAACGCCACAGAGGATTTCAGTAACCACTAGTGGAGTTTATTAATTGAGGACGTTGTAACCACGACCGCTGAGACAGCGTCGAACAATGCGCTCTTGTTCAAGACGCGCCTGTTTGTTACCTTTCAAGCCACCCACAATCGCACCCGCACCGGCACCGCGCTGGGCCGTGTTGTGATTACCGGCCACGGCACCGATCACCGCACCCACCACCGCGCCCTCAACAACGCCTTGGGTGGTCTCACTTTTCACATCAATCTGCCGCGCATAGTCTTCACAATCGGCCAAATCACCGTAGTAGTCGTCCATATTGACGCCGCGGGTATCGATGATAATTTGTTTTGGTGCACCGTAACCGCCAAAACCATTGGCACAACCTGTCGAGATCAACAGCGAAAAAGCCGCAACTGACAGTGCAAAACTGCGTTTAATCATAGGTAACTCCATTAGATAGAAAAATGTCCCTGAGCAGGAACGTCAACCCACGCTATCGGTTGACGTCTTGTCTCTCTCTGATGATAAAACGTCCGCGCCTATGCCTACTTAGTGTTATTCATAATACCGCGCACGGCAGCAGGAATATCTGCAGGTAGTACAACCAACTTAGCATTGGTTGAACTGCCCATTTGACGGATCGCCTCAACATATTTTTCACCCAGCAAGTACATAGCGGGGAGCTCTTTATCCTGGATCGCCTCATTCACTTTGGTCAATGCAGATTTAGTCGCCTCAGCCAGTACCACCTGCGCTTCAGCATCGCGACGGGAGGCTTCCAGACGACCATCGGCCTGAAGGATAGCGGCAGTCTTGTCACCGTCGGCACGGGTTACTGTGGCGCGACGTTGACGCTCAGCGGCGGCCTGTTCTTCCATTGCCGCCTGCATGGTACCAGATGGATTAATGTCTTGAATTTCAACGGTCTTTAAAGTGATACCCCAGTCGGCAATATCGTCCGATATGGACATTTTCAACTTGGCTTTTATTTGATCCCGGGACGATAGCGCATCATCCAACTTCATTTCGCCCACAATCGACCGCAGCGATGTCTGCACTAACGTGCGAATGGCTAATTCGTAATCTTCAACCCCATAAACGGCCTTCTCAGGAGAGACAATATTAATGTAGGCAACCGCATTCGCTACAATCACGACGTTATCAAGAGTAATCACTTCCTGCGAGGGAATGTCGAGCACGATATCCTTGGTGGTGACTTTGTAGGCCACGTTATCAATGTAAGGAATAATAATATTCAGCCCTGGACTGAGTGAGATGTGGTATTTACCTAACCGCTGGACAACCCATTTAGAACCCTGAGGCACCAGCCGAATACCTTTGAGCAGCGTGACTAAGACGAGCAGTAAAAAGACAACAACAACGATAGAACCTTCCATCAGATTTCCTCCATTGAGTGAATGCCAGCGACGAAATCGCTAGCTTAACTTAACGACAATTAATGTATTGCCGGATATTTCTTTTATAAAAACACGATCACCGAGGCTAACCTCTGCCTCGCAGATAAAATCCCACTCATCATCACCCAGCACTGGCGTTGTGAAGCGCACCTTACCACGACTGTGCTCTGTCGGTACTTTGATCACTTGACCAGACTCTCCTATCGCCGCGTCGCGCGTGATGCCCGCAGTGGTTCGATCAACCATCTTGGGTTTGAAATACTTGAACCACAACACCGTGAACGCTACAGAGAAGACCGTCCACAGCAGTATTTGCCAAGCAAAACTAAGGTTTGCCACCAACAGCAGCAGCCCAACCAAGAGCGCGCCCAAACCGAACCAAAGAATGGTAAAGCTCGGGATAAAGATCTCCCCCGCCACTAGCAACATACCCAGCACTAACCAATGCCAATACAACAATTGAATACCCATACTCGCTCCTTACTGGCCCATCGCGCCATCAAACACGCGCTAGATTCATTAGAATAGCATCTTCCCGACCATACTCTGTCAAATAATAGTCTCGCCGCCTTCCCACCTCAACAAACCCATACTGGTGATAAAGGCAGATGGCGGGAATATTAGACACCCGCACTTCGAGATGAACCACAGTGACAGCAGAAGGCAAGGCGGCCAACTGTGCGGCGAGCAACTGAGCCCCCAAACCCTTGCCCTGATGTTGCGGTGCAATGGTGATATTGAGGATTTCTGCCGTATCTAAAACTGTCGAGATAATCGCATAACCGAGTATCTCCTCACCCTCTGCCGAGGTTGTACGCATGACAACACAGTGATGCTCATCGAGGCTCTGCTGAAATTGCCCACGACTCCAAGGGTCGGGCGTTGATGCTTGATCAATAGCAACAACCGTTGCCATATCTTCAAAAGACATGGGGCAAATCTGAATTCGTCCAGTGGAAACTGTCAAGATCGCACTACGACGATGGATTGATCGGTAGCGACGGCAAAAGCGGCTGCAATATTTGCCAGGCATCAGACTTCAGTTGCGGCACTTCAATCATCTGCTTAAGTGATGGCAGCGTTATGGCGACTGTCTGCTCAGAGAATGCCACACGACCATTGTCGATATGATCCAGTGCTGCCGGCTCCAGCAACCAGCGCGCAGCCTGCTCACCCAATACCAGCATCGACTTGACCGGTTGACGATTAAACCGAGCGTGCAATAGCGAGGACAGAAACTCTCTCACCTCCGCCTCATCGCCCTGCGCTTTAGGATAAGGGGGCCACTCAACTAACTCGAGGGACGGCAAACTGTTGAAACCACAGCCTATGGCGTTCAGCAAATTGCGCAGCAACTGCATCTCATCCCTGTCTGCCAACGCACCTTCTACCATGGTGCAGACCAACAACTCCGGCGAAATCTGCCAGAGGGAGAATTTGACTTCAATGGCCTGAGCGAACTCTTCGACAGCCGCTACTGGGCGCACTGGGACCTTCTTGGCCCCAGCGGGTCGAGCACTTAACTCCGTCAGACTGACCAACGCCGCCACATGCTTATCTTGTGTGGTTTTGCTGGCGGGCATAGCTGCGGTCATTGCGGCAGAGAACGCCTCCGCCGCTGAAGGTGAGGCTGTTTGTGCGGAAACCTCGACGCGCTGACCCGGCGCTTTAGCTCTGGATTCACTGCCGATCTGTTCGCGCTCAGAACTCTCTGACGCTGCAACTGCCCACTCCCTCGGCACATACTGAACGATGCCAAGGCTTTTGAGATAGTCCTGTTGCAGAGCCGAATCCATTACACGCCACCCAGTTGCGGATGCAGTCGACCGGGGTTGCGCATCAATGTCAGCGCATTTAAATACGCCTTGGCACTGGCCACAAGAATATCGGTGTCGGCACCCATGCCATTAATAATGCGGCCATTTTTCTCCAACCGCACAGTCACTTCACCCTGCGAGTCGGTACCCTGTGTAACTGCATTAACCGAGTAGAGCTGCAACTGCGTTTCGCTATTGACCAATTTTTCGATAGCTTTAAAAATGGCGTCGACGGCGCCATCGCCGGTGCCATCTGCGCTGTGCTCTTTGTTTTGGTAGCGAATAGTCAACTTCGCCTCAGGCAGCTGGCCTGACTTGGACAAAACCTCAAGATCAACCAAGGTGAGTGCGTCCTCTTCTGCTCCCATATGAACATCGGAGACGAGGGCCTGCAAATCTTCGTCATAAATTTCGCGCTTTTTATCGGCAAGGGCTTTAAAGCGAACAAACACATCATTAAAGGCTTCCTTGCTGTCAAACTTGATGCCTAACTCGTCAAGGCGCGATGCCAGCGCTGCGCGACCAGAGAGTTTACCCAACGACAACTTATTCGTGCTCCAGCCCACATCTTCTGCCCGCATAATTTCATAGGTTTCGCGAAACTTAAGAATACCGTCTTGGTGGATACCTGACTCGTGAGCAAAGGCATTGGCGCCGACAATTGCTTTGTTGGGCTGTACTGGAAAGCCGGTAATACTCGACACCAAACGCGACGTTGGCACGATGTGCACTGCATTAATAGTGGTCTCAACGGGAAAAACATCTTTGCGAGTGCGAATAGCCATCACAATTTCTTCCAGCGACGCGTTACCCGCCCGCTCGCCCAAACCATTAACGGTACATTCAACTTGGCGGGCTCCGTTCTGTACTGCCGCCAAACTGTTGGCCACAGCGAGACCCAAATCATTGTGGCAGTGAACCGAGAAAATCGCCTGATCAGCATTGGGCACAGCCTGCATCAAACGCTTGATCATCAGCCCGTACTCACTGGGGTCTGAGTAACCCACCGTATCCGGCAAATTGATCGTGCGAGCGCCAGCATGAATAACAGCTTCCGTAATGCGGCACATAAAATCAAACTCCGTGCGGCTGGCATCCTCCAGAGAAAATTCCACATCGTCAATTAAACTGCGGGCAATTTTGACCGCACCCACGGCCTGAGCCAACACATCGTCTGGGGCCATTTGCAGCTTGTGCTTCATGTGAATCGGGGAGGTGGCAATAAACGTGTGGATGCGTCCGGCATTAGCGCCCTTCAAAGCCTCGGCGGCGCGCTCAATATCACCGCGAACGGCGCGAGATAAGCTGCAAATACGGCTCTCTTTAACGGTATTGGCAATCGCTTTGATAGCTTCAAAATCACCCTGACTTGATATGGCAAAACCCGCTTCGATCACGTCAACGCGCATTTTTTCTAGGGCTATAGCAATACGGACTTTTTCATCTTTGGTCATCGACGCGCCGGGGCTCTGCTCACCGTCACGCAATGTTGTATCAAAAATGACTAATTTTTCTTTGGTTGGCATAGTCTTCTCTTTATTCTTGGGCCACTTTTCAACTGGCTTATTGTAAAACGTATTCGGCCTCAGTGGGGCTCGAATATCAACGGTTTTCTATCCTTTTTGAAAGGATTCCACGGGGTTTTTTTGAGGTATAACGATAGATGCCCCTCAGGGCAGGAGTAGAAATAAAGCAGCAGCAAAAAGACCAGCCGCTGGGCTGGCACTTATCGCTGTATTGGAAGTAGAGTTGAAAGTCGGTTTATTCATGGCGCCATTCAAACAGATTTACAGCTAACTGCCAACTGTTAAATGCGCCGTCCTGACGCGCACTCAACGGATACAGCCTTAGTCTTCATCAACGCTTGGATCAATAATCTCAGCCTCAGCCTTGCTGCTAAAGCCAAACGCGTGCAATACCCACAGGACTGGCGCGTAAAAGCTAAAAACAGCCGCCAAACCGAACAAGATACGCGGCGGATCAATAGTGATTAGAACAAACCCCATCACCACAGACAGAATCACCATAAAGGGGACTTTGCCGCGAAAATCGATTTCTTTAAAGCTGGGATATTTAAGATTAGATACCATCAACAAACCCGCCATGGCGGTAATAACGGCGCCACCCACCGACAGCCATAGCGTGGATTCCAGTTCATGGGTTGACCAGATAAGGCCCGCAACCAGCGCAGCCGCCATCGGGCTGGGTAATCCAGTGAAGGTCTTTTTGTCCGCCAGTTCCGCCTGCACATTAAAGCGAGCGAGACGCAGGGCGGCACAACTGGCGTAGACGAAAGCCGCGGCCAATCCCAATTTACCGAGATCGTCCAACCCCCATCCGTAGGCCACAACGGCCGGTGCAACGCCAAAAGACACCATATCAGAGAGACTGTCATACTGGACGCCGAAGGCACTTTCGGTATTGGTCATTCGCGCCACACGGCCGTCTAGGCCGTCAAATAACATAGCGGTAAAGATCGCCATGGCCGCCCATTCGTAGTTGCCGCTGAAGCCAGACAGCACGGCATAAAAGCCGCCAAAGAGTGCGCCTGTGGTCAATAAATTAGGCAGCAAATAGATTCCCTTGCGACGGATAGGAGCTTCACCTTCAGCGGGTTTCCCTTTCAACGTCACGACTTTCTCTTTTGTCTCTACTTCTTTAATCATTATTTTTTTCTCAATTTAGGGCTGGTGTGCCCATTCAAGGGCGGCATTATAAGCCAACTCAGCGGCTAACTTTCCAAATAATGTGTTTTCATCTTTTCAATATCAGTATCGGACATACCCAGCGCGGTCGTCAGATAATTTCCCACACTACCAAAACGCGCATCAATCGCATCGAGAAAAGCGACGATATTGTCTTCATGCACTGAGCAGTACGGAATCAACCAATCGCGATCCCAGCTCTCTACTTTAGCACTGCGCAGGTGGCCCTCGACAATAGCAATTAATTTACTCGAATCATAATGCTGAATGGTCAGCATGTAATCTGCAATAATTGTCTCGCGGGGCACTTCTAACGCAGACAAAATCAGTGCCGCCGCCATGCCAGTGCGATCTTTTCCAGCCGAGCAATGAAAGACGCTCGCCCCTTCAACATTATCGACAATCCCTCGCATAAAGCGGCTAAATGCAGGTATCACTGAGTCAATGCACGAGCGATAGGAATTCACTACCAGCTGATGCGAGGCCTCGGCCGTCAGCGCACCGTCAAAAAGAAATTCCCAAAATCGCGAAATATCACCAACAGATATTTGGTAGTCATCGATAAACTCTGCGCGAATAGCGCAGCTTGGTGATTGCGCCTGTTCCTCTTTGCGACGGAAATCGTGAATTTTATTGATACCAATAACGTCAAGCGTGTCGATATCAGCATCGCTGAGGGCCGCCAAATGGCCACAACGCATAATTTTTCGCCATTTCACTCGCTGCCCATGAATGGTTTCATAGCCGCCTAAATCGCGGAAATTAATGCCGCCATCGAGGGCAACTACACGGGTCATCACACTTTCTGTTGCTTCAGTCATTGCCTTATCCCACTGCACTCATTTGTATTTCTGCGCCGTTCAACCCTGAATAGACAAACGGCCCGCTGATGAGCGAGCCGTTTGCGAAAGCGTAACTAAATACAACTTAGTTTTTGCTTTTATCAACCAGCGCATTCTTGGTAATCCACGGCATCATACCACGCAATTCGGCGCCCACTTTCTCAATTGGGTGTGCTGCGTTGTTGCGACGATATGCTGTCATAGAAGGATAATTCATTGCACCTTCGGTGATAAACATTTTTGCGTACTCACCATTTTGAATTCGCTTGAGGGCATTTTTCATGGCCAGACGCGACTCAGCGTTGATCACTTCTGGGCCAGTGACATATTCACCATACTCAGCATTGTTAGAGATTGAGTAGTTCATGTTGGCAATACCGCCTTGATACATCAGGTCGACAATCAGTTTGAGTTCGTGAAGACATTCAAAATAGGCCATTTCTGGCGCGTAGCCCGCTTCGGTCAATGTTTCAAAACCGGCTTTGACTAACTCAACGGCACCGCCACAAAGAACGGCCTGCTCACCGAACAAATCGGTTTCAGTTTCGTCTTTAAAGGTAGTTTCAATAATACCGGTGCGTCCACCGCCAACACCTGAGGCGTAAGACATGGCCACGCTCTTGGCACGACCAGTGGCATCTTGGTAGATGGCAACTAAGTCAGGGATACCACCGCCGTTGACAAACTCGTTGCGCACGGTGTGCCCTGGCGCTTTCGGCGCAATCATAATAACGTCGAGATCGGCACGCGGTACCACTTGGTTGTAGTGAATGGCAAAACCATGAGCAAATGCCAGTGTTGCGCCCTGCTTAATATTGGGTTCGATTTCATTTTTGTAAAGCTGTGACTGAAATTCGTCCGGCGTCAAAATCATCACCAGATCGGCAGCGGCTACTGCAGCAGGCACGTTGTCTACTTTCAGACCCGCTGACGCAGCTTTGGCTGCAGATGCAGATCCTGCGCGCAGTCCAACAGTTACATCAACACCTGAATCTTTCAGATTGTTAGCATGAGCATGGCCCTGCGATCCATAGCCGATAATGGCAACTTTCATGCCTTGGATAATTGATAGATCACAGTCTTTGTCGTAATAAACTTGCATTGATTTCACCTAATTTAATAGTTAAACACGTAAAAATTTGTCGCCTCGGGAAATACCAGAAACACCACTTCGCACCACTTCCATAACCCCTATATCGCGAACGGCCTCGATAAAAGCGTCGAGCTTCTCACTGTCTCCAGCAAGTTGCACGGTATAGGTTGTTGGAGTCACATCGATAATGTGCCCCCGAAAGATCTCCACACAGTTTTTTAACTCTGTGCGGACATCATTATCTACTGCCTTAATTTTTACCAACATCAACTCGCGCTCAATGTGCGGGCCCTCGGTCAAGTCGACAACTTTCAGAGTGTCGATGAGCTTGTGCAATTGTTTAACAATCTGCTCGGCCATATGATCATCGCCCTGCGTGGTTAAGGTTAACCGCGACAGGGTATCGTCGTCTGTCGGTGCAACCGTCAGGGTGTCGATATTGTAACCACGCTGAGCAAACAGCCCAACGACGCGAGACAGCGCGCCGGATTCGTTTTCTAACAAAATTGAAATAATACGCTTCATTAGGTTCTCTCCGTCTTGCTCAGCCACAGATCGCGCATTGAGCCGCCAGGCATTTGCATCGGGTAGACGTGCTCCGATCGGTCGATGCAAATATCCATAAATACCACGCGGTCTTTCATGGCAAAACACTCGCGCATTTTTTCTTCCAACTCATCGAAGTGAGTCACTTTCATTCCGACGTGGCCATAGGCCTCAGCAAGAGCAACAAAGTCTGGGAGCGACTCTTCATAAAGACTCTGCGAGTAACGGCTGTTGTAGTTCATATCCTGCCACTG
>ERZ887849.2282-NODE-2282-length-16118-cov-8.815352_pt1 | contig 16118 bp, 15 predicted proteins | sample MGYA00521267_ERZ887849 | MGnify/ENA primary metagenome ERZ887849 (study PRJEB32303, sample SAMEA104408601) | aquatic metagenome | biome: Brackish water; feature: Pelagic; material: water | place: Baltic Sea | collected 2014-06-06T16:11:00 | depth 2,863 m ... | reverse complement strand
ATGCAAGAAAGGGCATTCTACTTGGGGAATGTCGGTTTAGAGAAATTCCTGATCGCCGCGCCCGGGATGGCGGCCTTGTCCCAATTGCCCGAGAGAGTGGTTTCCGCCTGACCGAAACAGGCTGCCCGCCCACAATGGAGTGCGTCATGCGCCACGACAAACTTGATATCTTCTTCCATCCCGACGTGCTGTCGATGCGTACGCCGGATGGGCTCTTTGATGGCGCACCCTCGCCGCTTCTCGAGGTCCAGATGACCTCTGTCGAGGGGCCGGACCGGATTGCGAATATCCGATCTGCGCTGGAGCGTGGTCCGTCTGCGGACAGGTTCGAATGGCATACCGGGTGGCACGCGACCGATGATGATATTCTGAGTTTTCATACGCCTGGTTATCTCAAGTCCTTGAAAGAGGCGGATGAAAACGGGCGGTGGTTCAACAAATCCACCTTCTTGCCAGCGGGCGGTCTAAAGGGGGTCCGCGCGGGGGCGGGCACTATCCTCGCGGCCCTTGATCATGTGCTGGCTGAAGACGGCGGTATCGCCTATGCGCTCGTGCGTCCGCCCACGCATCACGCGGCGGCAGATATGGCGGATGGCTATTGCCTTCTCAACGGGGTGGCGATGGCGGCTTTGCGCGCCCGCGCTGCAGGCTTGGCAAGGATCGCTATTGTTGACTGGGATGTGCATCACGGCAACGGCACGCAGGACGCCTTTTTTGATCGTGACGATGTGTTGTTCATTTCGATGCATATGAACCATGGCTCCTGGTCGGACGAAACACATCCCCAGACAGGTGAGGTGGATGAGATCGGGCGCGGAGCCGGGCGGGGGTACAACCTTAACCTGCCGGTGCCCTTTGGTGCGGGCGACAAGGTGTATGACGGACTAATGACACAGGTCGTCCTCCCGGCGCTCAAGGCTTTCGCGCCAGACCTGATCATCGTCTCCAACGGGCAGGATGCCAGCCAGTTTGATCCTAATGGTCGCAATCTTCTGAGCATGGCGGGCTTTCATCAGCTTGCCAACCGCATTGCGGACAGTGCCAAGGAGTTGTGTGACGGGCGGATGCTGGTGGTTCAAGAAGGGGGGTACAACCCCGCCTATACTGGCCTGTGCGCCTATGCAACGGCGGTAGGCTTTCTGGGTGCGCCACTGGACGTGCCTGAACCGTTGGCATTTTACCCCGAAAACCCCGATGAGGTGCGCCGGACGATCAGCGAGTTAATCGCACGGCATCCGCTGCTGGATCAGACCGGGCAATGGTGGTCGACAGGCGGCTGATGGAAAAGAGGGCCTCCGGCGAGGGATATCTGCTCAGGCAGTATATCCGTTCAACGTGCAACAACTATTCGTGGGCCTGGTCTGGATGATACGTCGCCCTCCACTACAATCCGCCCAAGGCCATCGGGCTTGGCTGTCCTGCCACCCTCCGAATAAAGGCTAAGACTCAGGTGATTAAGTTCACCCACGTAGGGATTTAGCCCCAAGTGGAAATCAGGCGTCTCACACCCTACGACGAAATCAAAGCCAAGGTGTATCTGGGTGATAGAATGTGGCACTCGACAATCTCTGGCATCGATGGCAGCCTTAAGCTTGGTGTCGCAATAGAAATCAGAACGGCTAGAGGTTGCTGGACTAGGGAGCCCTGCATCTAAGCGGTATGGGTCTGGGCAAGAAGCAGCAATTCAGCGCACTGAAATGAAAGTTAGATCAACAATCAATAAGGTAGTTTCACATGTTTGGATGGTTTAAAAAAAAGCTGGATACTCATGAAAAAGAGACTGTGGTGTCTGAAAGCGACTGCCCCCAAGCTCCTACCTATTTAGGAAAGATCACTCAGGAAGAAGCCCAGATTTTATTTGAGGCAGGCTTCAAGGGGAATGCCCATGCAAGCGCATTCTATGCTCAGTGTGCTGGTATGAAGGACAGGTCACCGCCAGCAAGCCGCATAATCAAACCAACCAGATGAGCCAGATTCTCTCTTAGTTTAGGCCCCCTTTGGTCCCAAAAACCCTGACGACGGACACCAAATCTCACCCCTTATTTTTATATTGCCCTTCATGATGCTATGTCGCGCTACCCCTAAAACCTGAAATTCTTCGTGTTTTACGATCCTGAAGTTGTCAGAAACGTGATTCCCGAAGGTTTTCCACTCGTTCGGAATAGTTTCGCGAACGACCCTCAGGATCGCACTGGAGCGCAGCGCGGCACCGTGGTCTTCGCGCTGGCTGCGAAGGCAGGCCTCAAACTCACGGCAAGTCAGGGAGGAAAAGAAAACCACGCCGGATCAATGCGTAACTGAATTCCTCTTGGCCCACGCGTCAACACATCAACGTTCGGGTCCGCCATGATCCCGAGTATAGATCCGGACGCCGAAGCGGTCGCGGCAAGGGCATTCACTTCGCCGTCGCAGGTGCTGGACCCTCATCGGATCCGCATCCCGGGATGCGCCGCTTGATCGAGCCCCGCGGCACCGCTAGCCTCAAGGTTACGTCCTCGCCTCAATCAAGATAGGAACAGCATGTCCCACGTTGCCCGCGATTGGTATCAATCCACGTCCCTCGGCGATGGGATAACGAAAATTCATGAGATCCATGTCGCCGATTGGCTGCGCTGCAACATCTGGCACGTGCGCGGACGCGATATGGATCTGATCATCGATACCGGAATGGGTCTCAGACCACTCAGCGAGGCGATTGCCGCACTCTCGGACAGGCCACAGACCGCGATAATGTCCCATAGCCATTTCGATCATGCAGGCGGTCTGCACCAGTTCGACATCCGTTGCGGCCACCGCTCCGAGGCTGCGATTATCGAAAGCCCTACGGCCGCCAACACGGTGGCCGATTCCGGGTATGTCCGCGCCGAGACCTTCACGGCCCTACCGTGGGAAGGGTTCTCGCACCACGATTTTCAGGTCCGGCCTGCACCGCTCACCAAGTTTCTGGACGAGGGCGATGTGATCGATCTGGGGGATCGGGTTTTCCACGTCCTCCACCTGCCCGGACATTCCCCTGGCTCCATCGCGCTTTATGAAAAGGCCACGGGTATCTTGTTCAGCGGCGATGTCATCTATGACGGCGCATTGATCGACGATCTCTATCATTCAGACAGTGAAGTTCTGGCCGAGAGCCACGCGCGGCTGCGCGAGCTGGACATCACCACCGTGCATGGCGGGCATTTTCAGTCCTTCGGCCGCGACCGTCTGGGAGAGTTGCTGGATGAATTCGCCGCAGGTGGTTTGCGCGTCGGCGATGCTGCAAATTGGCTGGCCGGCCAGGTCGGGCCCGGCGCGGAGGGCGCATAGGATGCCCCGGACCACGCCACGCGTCGCCATGGTCACAGGCGGTCTTAACGGGATCGGCCATGCCATCGCCTGCGCGCTGGCATCGGACGGGACGCGCGTGGCGGTTGGCGCCCGGCGCGGCGATGACCCCGAGGTTCAGGCGATGGCCCGCGACACGATCGCAGGAGATGCGTTCGTCCGCGCGCTCGACGTGCGCAATGAAACCTCCGTCGAGACGTTCTGCTGTGCGGCCGAGGAGGCGTGCGGCCCCATCGACATCTTGGTCAACGCCGCCGGGGTCACCCTGCATCAGGCTCTCACCGGCCACAGCCTTGGCGATTGGCGCACCGTGATAGATACCAATCTCACCGGTCCGTTCCTGACGATGAAAGCACTCATGCCGGGCATGATCAATCGGCGCTGGGGGCGGATCGTCAACATCGCCTCGACCGCCGCGCGCACCGCCGTCGCCGATCATCCCGCCTATTGCGCCTCAAAATCAGGTCTTCTTGGCCTGTCGCGCGCCGCAGCACTTGAGGGTGCGCCACGCGGGGTCAATTGCGTCACAGTGAGCCCCACATGGGTCGAGACGGAAATGCTGCGCGACAGCGCGGCGGTGATGGCGCGACAGTCCGGGCGCGATATCGACGCCGAAATCGCCGATCTGGCCCGCGCAAATCCGCAAAACCGCCTCGTCCAACCAGAAGAGATCGCCGCCCTGGTAGCGTTCCTATGCTCCGACGCCGCCCCTGCCATGACGATGGAGGATATCTCCGTTAATGCCGGCGCGCATTGGTAGCGGCGGGCCAGATCGCGTGCCCCTTCTACCCGTGGCAGCACCATAGGCGTTCCGGTCGAGGACAGAGGGCAGGTCGCCGCATTGGCCTAACCGCTACCTCAGGCTGCCACTATAACGCCCTTGACCCCTTCAGGATTGTCCGTCCGCGCCTCATACCCGTCTTCGGTGATTATGAAACTGCGGACATCCACCAGGCCGATTTGGACATAACAACCGCGCTTTCCTGCTCTGAGGCTGCGAGGGTGACACCAGGGGCATTCCCCGGCATGGCAAGCACAAGAAGCTATTGGGGCGCAACGCGTTGAAGCGAACAATCATCAATATGCTACAGGAAGCCTGTTCTTATGAGGAGATGATTTTGGCGCGGATAATCGTGGCGCAGGGCTGTTGTCTTGGTCCCCTGAAGCTGCGCCAAAGCTCGCTTGGTTTTGCAGATGGGATCAATCCGCGCGAAGCCAAGCAGGAAGAGAAGCGGTTACGGCCTGAGACCAAGGGGCAGACCTTTGAGAAAACCCGTCCCGCGTTTCTCGCCAAGCAACGCCGCGAGAGGAAGTCGGCGGCGATGCTGTCGCAAATAGACTATCACCCAAAGCGCGCGAACCGCGCTTCTGGCCGCCCGGCGGTCACTGCACCTTACGTGCTTATGACCTTGAAACTCCGGCAGACATTCGAAACCCATTGCGGTTCTCCAGCCTGGTGTGGGGGATGCGGTTTGTTGGTATCGCCTCGCAGCACAGGTGGTTGGCCGTTGCGTCAATCAATTGTGGGATTTGTTCACCGCCAATCTGATCTTTCCGACCACGGCTGAGGCTCTCGAACTTCAAAAGAAGCGCTGACCGCATCCGAGATGTTCGCCAAGCTATGAGCGCTGGCACTGACCGCGATTTAGTGAATGCATGGAATCAGCGCAGGCCAGAATGATCGGTGGGGGGCCAAAACAGCATAGACTTTCGAAATCCTCACAATGAGGCCCGCGCAAAGGATATTTGGTTCTATTGCGGCCCTCCCCAAGCAATAAATCAGAAATTTTATCGCCGATGCGGCGGTGTAGCGGTTGCGTCTCGGCGGGCGCTGGTATGACATAGCACCCATGTCAGGGCGCAGCGCGCGTCTGATCGGAGGCCGTCCCGGGAGTGGGGAGGCCCGTTTTAGTGGAGGATACAAGAATGAAATTTACGGCATTGCTCGCAGCAACCGCGTTGACCGCTACGGCAGCATTTGCGGATAATCACGGCGACCGCACAGGATGGCCCGAAAGCTTTACCGTTGGCACAGCGTCTCAGGGCGGCACATATTTCGCCTATGGTGCTGGCTGGGCCAATCTGGTCGCCGAAGAGTTGGGCGTCGCGGGCGGTGGCGAAGTCACCGGTGGTCCAATGCAGAACATGGCGCTGGTCCACACCGGTGATGCGCAGTTTGGCATGACAACCATGGGTCCGGCGGCGGAGTCGCGCGCGGGCACAAACCCCATCGCTCCGGGCCTCCAGATGGACAACGCCTGCGCGATGTTCCCCATGTACCAGACGCCATTTTCGGTGACGGCACTGAAATCCTCGGGCATCGCGACAATTGCTGACATTCCTGATGGCGCGCGTATCGGATTTGGTCCTGCGGGCTCCACCTCCGACACATACTTCCCACGCATGATGGAAGAGCTTGGTGTCAACTTCGAGCGTCGCAACGGCGGTTGGAGCGACCTTGGTGGTCAGTTGCAGGATGGTCTGCTGGACGTCATCGCGTTTGCGGCGGGCGTGCCGGTGCCTGCGGTCAGCCAACTCGAAGTGCAGACCGAAGTGAACATCATCGAGTTCACCGAAGAAGAGCAGGCAGCGATCCAAGCTGCCTTCCCGGTGGCTGCGTTTGAAATCAGCGCCGACGCCTACACGACGCTCGAAGCTCCTGCGCGTTCCGTGTCGATGTGGAACTTCGCGATCGCCAATTGTGATCTGCCAGCCAGCTTTGTCAAAGCGGCGGTCGACGTGGTCATGTCCGACAATGAGCGTATGGTGAACATCCACCGTGCCGCCCGCACCACTTTGCCCGAAAACTGGGACAAGAACGCAGGCGTCTTGCCTTGGCATCCCGGTGCAGCGGAATGGTTTATCGAAAATGCAGGCGCTGATATTCCCGCAGACCAAATCTTCGGTAACTAAGACTGCCTTCCGGTTCCGGGGCCGCACATGGCGTGTGGCCCCGAAACCAATCTGCATACCGACGATGTAACAGACGCGACGCGCGACCTGATCAGGGCATGTTCCCTGTTTGATATGGGGCATAGAAAATGACCAGCACACCGCATTCCGATGACCAGCTTGACGGACCTGTCCTTGCTGAGGGCGTTGACGAAGAACCCGTCGTCAGCAACCAGCGGATTTTCACAGGCAAGGCCTATTTTGCGATTGCAGCACTGGCGGGCTTCTATGCGATGTTCCACATGGCGGCGCTGAACGGTTGGTCCATTCGTGGCTGGACAGGGCTGAACATTCCCGGTCTGCCTGTCTTCCCGATGGAGACGTGGAACTTTAGGATCGTGCACATCGCAGGCGCGCTGATCCTTGGGTTTATTCTGTATTCTGCCCGCGCCTTCCCCGATACGGACAAAGGTGGCAGGCACCCTCTGGATTTGTTGGCATTTCTCGCCGCTCTGCCTGCACTTTACGCCTTTTACACAGCGCTTTCATTTGCCAATCAGATCGCGGGCGGCACGATGTGGAATGGCATGGACCCGGGCATCCGCAGCGCCGAGATTTATCATTATGGCATCCCGCTGCTCGTGGCGACGGCCGCCGGCATTGTGCTCGGATGGATACGCCCCCGCGTGCAAGGCTGCCTTGCACCCGCTGACGTGGTGCTTTCAATCTGCGCGGTTGCCGTGGCCGCCTATCTGATCACGATCTTCGATACTGCTATGCGGACCAGCACGGGCACCCCATTTGCCCCAATCGGAATGAGCCTTGCGGCAGTCGCCGGGACGGCTTTGATCATGGAACTGACCCGGCGGGTTGCGGGCCTTGCCCTTGTCATCATCTCGGGGATCTTCTTGATCTATGTGTTCACCGGCGATCTCTTGCCCGGCTTTCTGAACGCGCCCGACATTGCATGGGACCGCTTCTTCAGCCAGGTCTATACGGATGCAGGCATCCTCGGGCCAACAACGGCCGTGTCGTCCACCTACATCATCCTCTTCATCATTTTTGCGGCCTTCTTGCAGGCCTCCAAAGTTGGCGATTATTTCGTGAATTTCGCCTTTGCCTGCGCAGGTCGCGCCCGTGGCGGCCCCGCCAAGGTGGCGATCTTTGCATCTGGTCTGATGGGCATGATCAACGGAACCTCGGCAGGCAACGTGGTTGCAACCGGCTCGCTGACCATCCCTTTGATGAAAAAGGTGGGCTACAAACCGCAGACGGCGGGCGCAATCGAGGCTGCGGCCTCAACCGGCGGCCAGATCATGCCGCCGATCATGGGAGCCGGGGCCTTCATCATGGCCGAAATTACCGGCATTCCCTACCAAGACATTGCCATCGCGGCCATTATCCCGGCGGTGCTTTATTTTGTATCCATCTACTTCATGGTTGATTTTGAGGCGGCGAAGCTCGGGATGCGCGGCATGCGCGAAGATGAACTGCCAAAGTTCAAATCCATGGTGCGCCGTGTATTTTTGTTCATGCCCATCATCATCCTGATTGTCGCACTGTTCATGGGCTATTCGGTGATACGGGCGGGCACTTTGGCAACCGCCTCTGCGGCGGTGGTGAGTTGGATCAGCCCGACGCGCTCGGGCTACATCATCATGGCAATATTTGTGGCATTGCTGGTCTTGTTTGCGGCGGTGCCTTCGCTTGGTGAGGCGATGGCCCCATTGATGACGGGCCCGGTTTTGCTGCTTATCTTGGTCGTGGCTGTTGCTGGCTGGGCGCTGTTCTACAAGGGCGCGGGGATGGGACCTGCGAAGGTTGCAAAGGCTTTTGAGCTGGCAGGCGTCATGTCCATTCAGATTATCGCGGTCTGTGCCTGCGCGGGTATCATCGTGGGTGTTATCTCGCTGACGGGTGTGGGCGCGCGCTTTTCTTCGGTGCTGCTGAACATTGCGGATGCAAACCAGTTGCTCGCGCTCTTCTTTGCGATGTGTATCTCGATCATGCTTGGGATGGGTATGCCGACAACGGCCGCCTACGCGGTCGCGGCCTCCGTGGTGGCACCGGGGTTGGTGCAGCTTGGGATTCCGGCGCTCACGGCACATTTCTTCGTGTTCTATTTCGCCGTTGTCTCGGCGATCACACCGCCCGTCGCCCTCGCCAGCTATGCGGCTGCGGGGATTTCGGGGTCCAATCCGATGTCCACATCCGTGGCGTCGTTCAAGATCGGGATATCGGCGTTCATCGTGCCGTTCATGTTTTTCTATAACGGTGCGCTGCTGTTCGATGGTGCGTGGTACGAAATCTTGCGCGCAGCCGTGACAGCCATCTTTGGTGTCTTCTTGCTCTCATCCGGTGTTCAGGGCTGGTGGGTTGGCAACCGGGCCGCAAGCTTTATCCGCATTGGGCTGATCGTTGTGGCCCTCTTCATGATCGAAGGCAGCTTGCTTTCTGATGTGATCGGGGTTGGTGGGGCCGTGGCATTGTTCCTTCTGGCGAAGGCGACACAAGGCAAAAAATCGGCGGGCGCTGCCTAAAGAGAACACCGAGCGGCGATGTGCCTGAGCATTTCGCCGCTCGTCTACCCAAAGCATCCAGCAGCGGTTTTGCAGGTATTGCGAGCCGTCAACGCGCGGCAACTTTGAAAGGTGCCGCTATTGTGTGGCCGGGCCAAGTGTCTTTGAGCGTATTTCTGAGGCTGCAAGGGTTGGTGCAAAACAACCCCACCACCACCTCAGGTGTTGAACAGGAAGTGCAATACATCGCCGTCCTTGACGGTATAGCCCTTGCCCTCGGCGCGCATTTTTCCCGCTTCCTTGGCGGGTTGCTCACCACCCAAGGCGATGAAATCATAATAGGCAATCGTCTCGGCGCGGATGAAGCCCTTCTCGAAATCGCCGTGGATCACGCCCGCCGCTTTGGGTGCGGAGGTGCCTGCGGGAATCGTCCATGCGCGGGCCTCTTTGGGGCCAACGGTAAAGTAGGTCTCAAGGTGCAAAAGTTCGTAGCCCGCGCGGATGAGACGATCTAGCCCAGCTTCCTCCAGCCCCATTTCCGTGAGGAACATCTCGGCTTCTTCTGCCTCAAGCTGGCTGATCTCTTCCTCGATCTGCGCCGAGATGACGACATGCGCATTGCCCTGATCCGCGGCCATTTTGGCCACGGCTGCTGAGAAATCATTGCCGGCTCCGGCCTCTGCCTCGCCCACGTTGCAGACATAAAGCACGGGCTTGGTGGTCAGCAGTTGCAGCAGGCTCCACGCGCGCGCATCATCCTCGGCCACGTCCACCACGCGGGCGGGCTGGCCCTCTTCCAAGACGGCGAGGGCGGCGCGCAACAGGCGCTCTTGTTGGACGGCTTCCTTGTCGCCGCCACGCACTTTGCGCACGATGTTCTGCAAGCGTTTCTCGATGCTCTCGATATCGGCCAGCATCAGTTCTGTGTCGATGGTCTCTGCGTCCGCGACGGGGTCCACGCGGCCCTCGACATGGGTCACATCGCCATCCTCAAAACAGCGCAGGACATGGGCGATTGCATCCACTTCGCGGATATTGGCGAGGAATTGATTGCCGAGGCCCTCACCCTTGCTCGCGCCCTTCACAAGGCCTGCGATATCCACGAAGGTCATGCGTGTGGGGATGATGGATTTGGAGCTGGCAATCGCGGCCAGCTTGTCCAGCCGCGCGTCTGGTACGGCCACGTCGCCCACATTGGGCTCGATCGTGCAAAAGGGGTAATTGGCCGCCTGCGCCGCTGCCGTGCGGGTGAGCGCATTGAACAAAGTGGATTTGCCCACATTGGGCAGGCCCACGATTCCCATTTTAAAACCCATTGTCCCGCTCCTTTTCTCGCTTTCGGGCATCTACTGCGCCCCGGCAAACAAGGTCAAGCGGGGCATTGATTTCCGCGCCCGTATCGGCCAAACCCCACAGAGGTTGAAAAGGGGATCGCCATGAGCCGTATTGACGCAAAATTCGCCGAGCTGACAGCCGCCGGAAAAAAGGCCTTCGTAGCCTACGTTATGGCGGGCGACCCTGATTTCGACACCTCAATGGAGGTCGTTCGCGGCCTGCCGGAAGCAGGCGTTGATATCATTGAACTGGGCCTGCCCTTCACCGATCCGATGGCTGATGGGGAAACGATCCAATTGGCCGGACAGCGCGCGCTGGCCGGGGGCATGACGCTGGAACGCACGCTGGAGATGGCGCGGGAGTTTCGCAAGACCGATGACACGACGCCGATCGTGCTGATGGGTTATTACAACCCGATCTATAATCGCGGCGTGCCCAAATTCCTCGTGGATGCCAAAGCGGCCGGGATCGACGGTCTCATCGTCGTGGACTTGCCGCCCGAGGAGGACGATGAACTTTGCATCCCCGCACAGGCCGCAGGGCTCAATTTCATCCGTCTGGCCACGCCAACCACGGATAATAAACGTCTGCCCAAAGTGCTGCAGAACACATCTGGCTTTGTTTACTACGTCTCGATCACTGGCATCACCGGTGCTGCTGCGGCCGAGGCGGGCGACGTCGCCCCCGAAGTGGCACGGATCAAATCACAGACTGATCTGCCCGTGATCGTGGGCTTTGGCATCCGCACGCCCGAAAGCTCTCGGGCAATTGCAAGCGTGGCTGATGGGGCTGTTGTCGGCTCGGCCATCGTGGCCAAGCTTGGCGCGGGTGAGAGCCCGGCTGACGTGCTGGCCTTCGTGAAATCGCTCGCAGACGGGGCCCACGCGGCCTGAGGGCGGTGCTGCACCGCAGCTTGGACACGCCGCTTGGGCGCATGCGCCTCACCGCCAGTCACGGCGCAATCATCGCCGCCGATTGGACCGAGACCGATTGTGCCATCCCGCCCAAAGGCAGCGCGCCAGAGCTGGAGGAGGCCTGCAACCAGCTGAGCGCTTATTTCAGCGGAAACCTGACCGAGTTTGACTTGCCTCTGCGCGTCGAGGCGTCAGAATTTCAGCAAAAACTCTGCGCCGCTATCGCTGCCATTCCCTTCGGCCAAACCCGCACCTATGGCGATATTGCGCGCGATCTGGGCGCGCCCCCACAGGCCGTCGGCGCGGGCTGTGGCGGCAATCCGATCCCGGTGATCATTCCCTGCCACCGCGTGCTGGGGGCCAACTCGCTTGGCGGTTTTTCCGCGCGTGGCGGCGTGGAAAGCAAGGTCTGGCTTTTGCGCTTTGAAGGCGCGGCAGGGCTCTTGATCTAGACGGTCGTTTTGCGAGCAGGGATCACCTGCTGCGCGATGCCTGCGAGGGTCAGGTAGACCGACGTGATGACCAGCCCCCAATGCGCCCAGCTATCGGGGTGGAAATCTACCCAAGCGGCCCATGCGGCAAAGAAGGTCCAGGCCAGCGCCATGGGCAAGGTGATGGCGCGCCAGCGTTTGGTGCGCACAGGGTGCACGAATTTGAGCGGCAGGAACATCGCCACGGCCAACAAGGCCACAAGGCTGAGCGAGACCCAGAAGTTCGGCTCTGTCGCGAAAATCACGATCACAAGCATGTTCCATGCCGCCGGAAAGCCCATGAACGATTTATCGGGCGTTTTCATGCCCTTGTCCGCCATGTAAATAACGCTGGCAAAGACGATGATGATAATCGCCACCCACCCGGTCCACCCCGGAAAAAGCCCAGATTTGAAAAGCGCAAAGGCCGGAATGAAGATGTATGTCAGGTAATCGACCATCATGTCGAGGATCACGCCATCCACACGGGCCCAGTTCGTCTCTACCCCGTATTTGCGCGCCAGAGGCCCGTCGACACCGTCCACGATAAAGGCCACGACGAGCCACAAAAACATCAGGCTCCACTGCGCATCTGCGGCGGCGAGCATGGCCAGCATCGCAAAGACTGCGCCGCTCGCGGTGAGGAGGTGGACCCCGAGGGCCTTATAGCGTGTTTTCATGGAGCGGTTATTGCCGCAATTCTCAAGCCTGTGCAATCAGGCTTTGGGATGCGCACGGGCGTAGACTTCCATCAGGCGCGCGGTGTCGACGCCCGTGTAGGCCTGCGTGGTTGAGAGTGACGCGTGGCCAAGAAGCTCTTGGATCGCGCGCAGGTCGCCGCCCGCGTTCAGAAGATGCGTGGCAAAGCTGTGGCGCATCGCATGGGGCGTCGCCGTCGCAGGCAGGCCAAGCTGCATCCGCACCGACTGCATCACCTTTTGCACCGCGCGCGGGCTAAGCGCCGCCCCGCGCGCGCCATAAAATAGAGGTGTCGTGGGCGCGATGTCATAGGGGCACAGGTGCGTGTAGGCCTCGATGGCCTGCTTTGCGGCGGGCAGGACGGGCACGATCCGTTCCTTTTCGCCCTTGCCAATTATCCGCAGGCTCGCGGCCATCGGCAGCACCGCCCCCGTAAGCGACAAGGCCTCCGAGATGCGTAATCCGCAGCCATAAAGCAGCGTGATCACCGCCTGGTCGCGTGCGGCAATCCATGGCGTCAGGGATTGTGCCTCGGCCAGCTCAATCACATCCTTCGCCGCCTCTACGCTCAGAGGGCGTGGCAGCTTGCGTTGGTATTTGGGCGAGCGGGTCGAGAGGACAGCGGTGGGCTCAAATCCCTCCCGTTCCGCCAGCCAGCGGTAAAAGCTCTTCACCGCAGAGAGCTTGCGCGCAAGGCTGCGTGGGCCCACATCGCGGCCCCGCGCATTTGCCATCCAGGCACGCATGTCGCTGACGCCGATCTGCGCCAGGGGCCCGAGGCCTTGCGTCCCGCCGTGATGCGCCGTCATGAAGCTGAGAAATTCCGTCACATCCGCTGCATAGGCCGCAATCGTATGCTCGGACGCACCGCGCAGCGCGCGCTGTTGGTCCAGCCAAGTTGAAAGAGCATCCCGCGCGGCGGGGGAGATCATGACAGCCAGCGCCGCATCGCGCGCTCAAAGACGCCGCCGAAGAAGGTGAGCAGATCGGTGCCCTGCTGTGGCGTGAACTGGTGAGGGTCTTCCGCCCCCATCACAAGCATTCCGGGCAGGCGGCCATTGCCGAAATCAAGGCGCAGGCAGGCCTCGGAGCGGATGAAAGGGGCAGCCTCCCCGTGCAGCTCGGTCTCTTCATGCACCTGTCTGAGCGTGACCTGCCGCTGGGGTGATCCGCGTCCTTGGGTCAGGTATTGCTCGACAAAACCGGGCTCGACCACGCTCAGCACGGTGCCAAGCCGCTGCACGGCAGGATCTGCATCGTTTTGCACCAATTCCAGCACAAGCCGCATCGAATCAACGCGCAGAATATGCGCCACGTCGCCGCCCAGATCACGCAGGAAACCTTCAAATTCAACCGGGTCGAGCATCCGCAAAATTGCGCGGTGGACCTGATTTGTGCCTGCGAGATTTTCATACGCGGCGGCGATCACGCTGCGATTCGTGTCCTCCAGCCGGTCGAGGCGCGCCTCCAGCCTGTCCATCGCGATGCCGCGCAGGTCCACGATATTGCCGCCCATCGCGCGCTCGTTCGCCGCGATCAAAGCATGCATAACATCTTGATCTTCCAGAATAAAATCTGGCTGCTGGATAATCCGCTCGCGCAGGTTATCCTCCATTTTCGCTTTGCTGCTCATGCCTGTCTCGTTTTTTGTTTTGCCCTACATAACAGACGGATGCGGGGAAATCTTCACCTGATTTGGCAGGGTGGTCAAAAAATACGCGTCAGGGCCAGTGGTAAGCCCCGGCCCTGAGCGATCACGATCGCAGGTAGGCGTAGTAAACAAGCAAAACCACAAAGACGATAATCACCTGAGCAACCATCGCCTTGATGAGGAATTTCGATCGCTTCATGTCTTTGTCGACATCGATCTTTTTCATGAAATGTCCTTCGATAGCCCAAAAAGGCTCTGCGCCGGGCGCGACCCTGGGCTGGAGAATAAAGGGTAAAGGCTGATCGGTGTCTTGTCCAATCGCGCCAAAAGCGAAGCACCCGGCGAAGCTATTGGCCGGGTGCGCGTCGTGCCATTAAAGCGAGGCTCAGAGGATCTTCTGACCCGTCTTCGCCCAATCCTTCATGAAGGCATCAAGCCCCGCATCGGTCAGCGGATGTTCGGCCATCTTTTTGATCACGCCGGGAGGGGCCGTCATCACGTCCGAGCCGATCATCGCCGCCTGATAGGCGTGATTCACAGTGCGGATGGAGGCGGCGAGGATCTGCGTCTCAAAGCCGTAATTGTCATAAACTTGCCGGATGTCCGAGATAAGCTCCATCCCGTCGAGGTTGATATCGTCCAGCCGTCCGATGAAGGGCGAGATGAACGTGGCCCCGGCCTTGGCCGCCAGAAGCGCCTGATTGGCGGAGAAACACAGCGTTACGTTCACCATGTTGCCTTCGCCGGACAGGACCTTGCAGGCCTTGAGGCCTGCCCATGTCAGCGGCACTTTCACTGCGATATTCTCGGCGATCTTGGCCAGCTTCCGGCCTTCTTCGATCATGGCGTCGGCTTCAAGGGCCACAACCTCGGCGCTGACAGGGCCATCGACCATGCCTGCAATCTCTTTGGTGACTTCAATAATGTCGCGGCCTGATTTCATGATCAGTGAGGGGTTTGTGGTGACCCCGTCCACCATGCCCAGATCGTTGAGCTCGGCAATCTGGTCTACTTCGGCGGTATCGACGAAAAATTTCATGGGTGTATCCCCCTGTCGCGGATTGGCGTTTTGCCTCGTCCGTTTACCCGATAGAGTAGAGCGCTGAAACCCCTTTCCCCCGGAGCCGCCCTTTGACCGCCCAAGCACCAGAATTCTACGACGATGGCGCGCTGATCGGCGTTCTGACGGCGCAGCCGCTGGACCGGGTTCTGGATTACAAAGCGCCCGAAGGCGGCGTGGCCCTCGGCGCGTTCGTCGAGGTGCCGCTTGGGCCGCGCAAGGTGGTGGGTGTCGTCTGGGGGCCGGGGCAGGGGGATTATGACATCTCGAAGGTGCGCCGGATCATTCGGGTGCTGGATGTGGCGCCGATGCGCGACGAAATGCGCGCGTTTTTGACCCGCGCAGGCGAATACACGCTGACGCCTTTGTCGGCGATGTTGAGGCTGGCCACCCGCGCGCCGGGTTTGGGTGACCCGCCGTCGATGCGCAAGGTCTACGCGCTGGGCCACCGCGAGCCGGAGCGGATGACGGAGGCCCGCGCCCGCGTGCTGGACGTGCTGGAGGCGCAGGGCGGCATCTTCACCCTCAAGGAGCTGAGCGAGCAGGCGGAGGTGACGTCCTCTGTGGTCAAGGGGTTGGTGAAGCAGGGTGCTGTGATGGAGGACGACACGCCGCGCGATGTGGCGTTTCCGCGGCTTGATCCGGCGCGCGCCAGCAAGGAGTTGACCGAGGATCAGGCGGGATGTGCGCAGACCCTGCGCGAGGCGCTGCGCAGCGATGTCTACGGCACGACCCTTCTGCGCGGCGTGACCGGATCGGGAAAGACGGAAGTGTATATGGAGGCGGTGGCCGAAGCATTGCGCCTTGGGCGGCAGGCGCTCGTGCTTTTGCCCGAAATTGCCCTCACGGCGGAGTTCCTCACCCGGGTCGAGGCACGGTTTGGCGCTCGCCCGGCGGAGTGGCATTCCGGCGTCACCATGACCGAACGGCGGCGCACATGGCGGATGGTGGGGCAGGGCGGTGCGCAGTTGATCGTGGGGGCGCGCTCGGCGCTTTTCTTGCCGTTTCAGAACCTTGGCCTGATTGTCGTCGATGAGGAGCATGACACGTCCTACAAGCAGGAAGAGGGCGTTCTGTATAATGCACGCGACATGGCGGTGCTGCGCGCGGCCATTTGCGGCGCACAGGTGGTGCTGGCCTCGGCCACGCCGTCGCTCGAGTCGTGGAGCAATGCGGAGGCCGGGAAATACACCCGTCTTGATCTCGCCGCGCGCTACGGCAAGGCCGTGCTGCCCGAGATCCGCGCGGTGGATA
>ERZ887849.2281-NODE-2281-length-16132-cov-19.766810_pt1 | contig 16132 bp, 16 predicted proteins | sample MGYA00521267_ERZ887849 | MGnify/ENA primary metagenome ERZ887849 (study PRJEB32303, sample SAMEA104408601) | aquatic metagenome | biome: Brackish water; feature: Pelagic; material: water | place: Baltic Sea | collected 2014-06-06T16:11:00 | depth 2,863 m ... | reverse complement strand
GCGCCCAAACAGAACAAACTGGCACCGTATAGTTGACTGATCTCCTGGGACTGTGTACCCAGGCTCTTTAAAATTGCCACATATTGCGTATGGCGCACGCCAAAACGACGGCTCGCCAATGTGATAGCGGCCGCTGCCAGCACAACAGCAAGACTGCCTGCCAACAACAGGAACCCCTGCGCTCGATCTAATGTATCGCCTATTCGGGGCTGCGTTCCCTCGACCGATTGCAGACGCTGCCCCTCCTCAAGCTGCGGTGTGATCCAATCTTCATAGGCTTTTGTGGCACTCGCAGGCCCACTGATCATCAGCCGATACTCCACTCGACTGCCGGGCTGGATAACGCCAGTGGCCGGAATGTCGGCGGTATTCATGAGCAACCGAGGCCCAAAACCAAACACCGCTGTGGTGGCGTCGGGCTCGCTTCGAACCGACCCCGAGACCCGCAGCAGCGTTTCGCCGACCGTGACCTGATCACCTTGCTCGACGGCTAACAACGCAAATAATCGCGGCGCCAGCCACACTTCACCGGGCAATGGAATCGCGCCTTCGGCACGCATAAGTCCATAGGGCTCATCTGACCACTGCAATGCCCCTCTTAGGGGGTAGCCATCTGAAACCGCTTTAATTGATACCATTGCCATATGGTCGATATCGGCAACAGCCATTGAGGGGAATCCCAGCGCGTCGGTCGTCTGCAACCCTAATGCAACGGCTTCCTCAGCAAACTCCCCCGGCAACGCCGATCGACTCACAATCACGAGGTCTGCCGCCAAGAATCGTGCACTTTCTGACATCAATGCCGATTGAAGGCGAGTCACAAAGCTACTGATACCCACAATCACTGAGACGGCCAGTATCAGGGCAAAGATCAATATGCCCAGCTCTCCACCGCGCCAATCACGGGCTAGTAATCGCCAAATCAAGGACAGTTTCATTGGAGGGGCTGCAATTCGCCCGCTATCATTCCGAAGCGAAGATCGCATTGCTTAGCCAACTGCTCATCGTGAGTCACCAGCACTAACGTCGTGCGCGCGGTCGCATTCAGCTTGAACAGCAACTCGACCACTCGTTCGCCTGTGCGCGTGTCCAAATTACCAGTTGGTTCGTCGGCAAAAAGAATTCGGGGCTCTCGGGCAAACGCTCTCGCAATAGCGACTCGCTGCTGCTCCCCTCCTGACAGGGTTGTAGGGTAGTGATCTAGACGGTTTTCAAGACCGACCTCTGTTAAATATCGGGCGGCCGTCTGAGTCGCTCCCGCCACACCCGCCAGTTCCAGCGGTAACATCACATTTTCTAGCGCCGTCAATGAAGGCAACAACTGAAAGCTTTGAAAGACAAAACCCACCTTCTCGGCTCGCAAATTCGCCCGCTGATCTTCCGTTAAATCAGTCAGCGACTCTCCGTCTATCCATATCTGACCCGCAGTTGCTATATCCATACCCGCGAGGAGCCCGAGCAGGGTAGACTTACCTGATCCAGACGCACCCACGATCGCGGCCGACGACCCCGCAGGAATCGCTAGGTCGATGCCACGCAGGATGTCGAGATCACCGTCTGCGGTCGATACTGTTTTTAGGAGATGACTTACTTTGATCATACTGCGTGCCCTCGCACATGACTTACGACTCGCGCTCTGCCTTGGATTGATTTCGCTGTTGATCGCGACGACCCACGCCAATACCGGCAGTGGGCCGGGCTCTATTCTAGTGCTGGGTGACAGCATCAGCGCCGCGTATGGCATGCCACTTGAGCAGGGCTGGGTCGCACTACTAGAACAAAAACTCGAGCAAGAAGCCGTACCCCACGCTGTCGTCAATGCCAGTATATCAGGGGATACCTCTGCCGGTGGCTTGAGACGATTGCCGTCGCTACTAAAACGATATCAGCCTGACATTGTGATTATCGAGCTCGGCGGGAATGACGGCTTGCGGGGATACCCCGTCGGCCAACTGCAAGACAATCTCGCCGCCCTGATTCGCCTGTCTGAATCCGCCGGGGCCAAAGTGCTGATATTGCCCATGGAGATACCGCCCAACCTAGGCAAATTCTATGTGGATGCGTTCCGAGCGAGCTTTCCTCAAGCCATCGAGGGCACTGATGCAATACTAGGCCAGTTTCCCCTAGCGTCCGTCGCAACAAACCCGGCTCTCATGCAAGCAGATGGCATTCACCCGACGGCCAAGGCGCAGCCCTTGATCGTTTCAACGGTCTGGATTGACCTGAAGGCACTCTTGTAATGCATCATCCGAATCCGCTTTCAGATACGCCAGAACCGGGGCAGTCGGCGCTGCGGCACCGCTTGGAAGTGATCATTTTTGGCACCGGCTCATTGGCTGGGCGGCGCTTCGATATCACCTTGATTGCGCTGATTCTGCTCAGCGTCTCCATCGTTGTACTCGACTCAATTGATGAGCTGCATAGCAGCCTAGGGGCCACTTTTTGGACGCTGGAACTCGTTTTAACAGGCCTCTTCACACTGGAATACGCGATCCGTATATGGTGCACCCATAAACGCTCAGCCTATATTATGAGTTTCTGGGGCGTCATCGACCTTCTCGCCATTGCACCCACTTATATCGCCTTCTTTTTCCCCGAAGCGGCACCGCTCGCTGTCATCCGATTACTTCGCGTGATGCGGGTCTTTCGGATCTTTCGACTCATCACCCTCTTTGCCGAGTTGAACGAAATTTTGGCCGTGCTGCGCGGCACTTCAAAATCTATTTTTGTCTTTCTTGTCATGGTGATGTTGGTAGTGATCGTATTTGGTTGTGTGATCTATGTGATCGAGGGACCCGCTCACGGGTTTGTCAGCATACCGGTTAGCGTTTATTGGGCTGTCGTGACAATCACAACCGTGGGTTACGGAGACCTTGTGCCGCAAACAATGGCAGGCCGCCTCGTAGCGGGTTTAGGCATGCTTGTCGGGTACGCCATTATTGCAGTGCCAACCGCTATTATCACAGGCAAACTTTGGGAGCGTCTTAATCGACAGCGCAGCGCAAGCCCTACGCTGCCCTGGAACTGCCCACTTTGTGCCAAACAAGGCCATGGTCTTTTGGCTCAATACTGTCAACATTGTGGCGCCGAGCTCGACGTACCCTCTGACATTCGCCAACAAGCGGAAAAGCAATGAAACCTGAAACACCTGCCATCTTTGATTACCGGAAATACTGGGCAGAGTGCTTTGGACCCGCTCCGTGGCTACCCATGTCGAGAGAAGAGATGGATGAACTTGGCTGGGACAGCTGCGACATCATTATCGTATCTGGCGACGGCTATGTTGATCACCCCAGCTTCGGCATGGCCGTCATTGGCCGCGTCTTAGAGGCGCAAGGATTTCGTGTTGGGATGATTGCGCAACCAGACTGGCGCTCCACAGAGGCATTTACCACGCTCGGCCAACCGAACCTGTTTTTTGGCGTCACGGCCGGCAATATGGATTCGATGATCAACCATTACACCGCCGATCGAAAGCGGCGCAACGATGACGCCTATACGCCTGGGAATGTGGCGGGTCAGCGTCCAGATCGCGCCATCACCGTATACAGCCAGAGACTGCGGGAGGCGTGGCGAGACACCCCCATTGTCATTGGCGGGATTGAGGCTAGCCTCAGACGAATCGCCCACTACGACTATTGGAGTGATCGCGTTAAGCGCTCGGTATTACTCGATAGCCGAGCCGATATTTTACTCTTCGGTAACGCGGAGCGCGCCATTATCGAAGTGGCTCATCGACTGGCACAAGGCGAGTCCATTGAAGCACTCACCGATATCCGCGGCACCGCGCGCGTCGTCACGTCGCCCTATGTGGACCGGGCGATCATTGACTCCACGTCTATCGACGAACCGGGATTCATTGAAGCCCATGCCAACCCCTATGACGGGATGAGTGCAGAGTCCTGCGCCACTGAGTCTGATGCAGCAGTGGCCGTCGCCACACCCGTGAGGCTTGTTGCGAGCATGAACCCTGATACCCATGTCATTAGGCTGCCCTCGGCAGAAGCCGTGACAGCAGACCCGGCGCTTTACGCCCACGCCTCCCGGGTGTTCCATAAAGAAACGAACCCACATAATGCTTTGCCGCTGATTCAGTATCATGGCGATCGCGCGGTATGGCTGAATCCACCTCCCATCCCGCTTGACACCGATGAATTAGACTGGGTATTTGAACTCCCCTATCAGCGGCTTCCGCATCCCGCTTATGGTGATGCAACAGTGCCCGCCATGGAAATGATCCAGCACTCGGTGAACATCATGCGAGGCTGTTTCGGTGGCTGCACTTTTTGCTCCATTACCGAGCATGAAGGTCGCATTATCCAAAGCCGGTCCGAAGCGTCTATCGTCAGAGAGGTAGAACGTATTCGCGATACCAGCCCCTCTTTCACCGGTGTGATCTCCGATCTGGGCGGCCCCACCGCTAATATGTGGCGCCTCGCCTGCAAAGACAAAGCCACCGAGGCGGCCTGCCGCAAACTCAGCTGCGTCTACCCCGGCATTTGTAAGAATTTGAATACTGACCAAACGCCTCTTATCAGCCTGTATCGCAAGGCCCGAGCAGTTAAAGGCGTCAAAAAAGTATTGATCGCCTCAGGACTTCGCTATGACTTGGCAGTGGAAAGTCCAGAGTACGTCCGCGAATTGGTGACGCATCATGTCGGCGGCTACCTCAAAATTGCACCGGAACATACCGAAACTGGCCCGCTGTCTAAAATGATGAAGCCAGGGATCGGTAGCTACGACCGATTTGCCGAGATGTTTGAACGCTTTTCTAAAGAGGCCGGCAAGAAGCAATACCTGATTCCCTATTTTATTGCGGCGCACCCGGGTACTACTGACGAAGACATGGTCTCTTTGGCACTGTGGCTCAAGCGCCACCGCTTCAGAGCCGATCAAGTGCAGACTTTTTATCCATCTCCCATGGCAACCGCCACTGCGATGTATCACACCGGATACAACCCGTTGAAGCGGGTCAAGCGAGACAGCGGCACAATGAGTACGGTCAGAAAGTTAAAACAAAGGCAATTACACAAAGCCTTTTTGCGCTATCACGATCCCGATAACTGGCCATTGTTGCGGAAAACACTGAAAGCCATGGGACGACGTGACTTGATCGGCAACGGCACACTGCACCTCATACCGCCTCGCCAACCCCCTAAGCGACACCGACTAGTTAAACCCGGTGAGAAACCCTTTCGCACACAGCATACGGGTGAGCGACGTGGGAGCCTTAACAAGAAAAAGCGCTAACGTGCAGCGATTAAGTGCCGATGAGACGCGTTATCAGATCGCCGAGTAGTCGAAATTCGACCCGCCGCGATGTCTTTTTTCGCCACATGAGTCCGATCTGACGGGTAATCGTCCGCTGATCAAAATGCCTCACTGACAGTGTCGTATTAGCGGTAATGCCAGCCTTTACTGCCATGCTCGGCAGTAACGTGACGCCGATGCCATTGGCCACCATCTGTACAATCGTCGCGAGACTCGTCGCCTGGTAGGGAATCGTAATTTGGGAGTCGCGCAGCTCACAGGCCTCTAGCGCATGATCCCGAAGGCAGTGCCCCTCCTCTAGTAACAACAAGGCTTCGCCACGAAGGTCCGCGCTCGTTAACCGTGAGCAGGTGGCCAGCGGATGAGATTGCGGACATGCCAGCAAAAATTCATCATTGAACAGTGGCATGGTTTCGACCTGCTCCGCTGGAAAAGGCAGCGCAAGTAACAGCACGTCAAGCTCACCCGCTTGCAACGCCGCCAGCAACGGCTGACTCAGAGCCTCTCGGATATACAACTTAAACTCCGGATAGAGGGCCCGAATTTCACCCAACAGCTCTGGCAACAAAAACGGGGCCACTGTTGGAATCACACCAAGCCGCATGCGCCCGTGAAAAGGCTGGCCCGCGCCCGCGCACAAGGACACTAAATCTTCGACGTCTACCAGCAGCTCGCGTGCCCGCGTGACCACCTGCTCTCCTGTCGTTGTCAGAAAGACCCTGCGATTGTTGCGCTCGATCAAACTCACGCCCAACACCTCTTCCAGCTCCAAAATGCCGGCACTTAGTGTGCTTTGGCTCACATGCGACGCGATAGCCGCCTGACCAAAATGTTGGTGCTGTGCAACGGCCGTCAGATAGCGCAGCTGTTTTAAAGTCGGCTGCCTCATCCCAGTACCCTCGCACGTACCCAAAGACCCGCAGCCACGGGCGTTCTCGCCTCACCGCTTCTCACTAGCGCACCTCCCAGTGGATCGTTTGGTTATGATTCGAGCTCATGAGATACATAGTAATCGTTTTTATCGATCGATTTTTTTTAAAATATCAGTAAGCCAAATATCAACGCCATCAGTATAGTAAGGAGTCAGTGGCATCTTGGTCCGAAACGGCTGATGCCAACCCGACTGTGTTCAGCGAATTTAAGGAGTACAAAATGGAATTGAAAGGCAGTGCAACCGAGCAAAATCTCAAGGACGCATTCGCGGGTGAATCTCAGGCTAACCGACGTTACCTGTATTTCGCCTCTAAAGCGGATGTTGAGGGTTACAACGACGTCGCGGCAGTCTTCCGCTCAACAGCAGAAGGCGAAACCGGGCATGCTCACGGACATTTAGAGTATCTCGAAGAGGTGGGCGACCCAGCAACGGGTTTACCAATGGGCGATACCAAGAAAAACCTCGAAGCGTCTATTGCGGGCGAGACCCACGAGTACACAGACATGTACCCAGGCATGGCTAAGTCGGCACGCGATGAAGGGTTTGACGAAATTGCGGATTGGTTTGAGACGCTTGCCAAGGCAGAGCGGAGTCACGCCAATCGCTTTCAGAAAGCGCTGGATAACCTCGACGACTAGTCACCTCCCGAGCAATCGGAACAGAGGTTAGATCAGGGGAGCCGCAACAGCTCCCCTTATTTTTTGCTCGCCCTGTTGCACCACACTGGGTTTCACACCGATTAATATCCGATGAGCATCAGCCAGTCATAACCGGCCACTGCCATCAGTGATAAGAGAGAGTTAATCTGATGAGAGAAGGTAGCGTCGACGCCCCCACTCGACACCCAATTGAATGGAAAAGCGAATCGTTCTGGGATAAAGATGCCTTGAACGACGAGCTCGAACGCGTCTTTGATGTCTGTCATGGTTGTCGCCGCTGCGTCAGCCTATGTGATGCCTTTCCTACTCTTTTTGATTTGATTGACGAGTCGACCACCATGGAGGTCGATGGCGTTGATAAAGCAGATTTTGGCAAAGTGGCAGATCAGTGCTATCTCTGCGATCTCTGCTACTTGACTAAGTGTCCCTACGTGCCCCCTCACGAGTTCAATGTGGATTTCCCTCACTTGATGCTCAGGGCCAAGGCGCAACGATTTAAAGAGCAGGGCGCTTCCGTGCGTGACAAAGTGCTGACGAGCACCGATCGTTTGTTGTCAACCACCTCGATTCCGCTGGTCGACATCACGGTTAACGCGCTTAACAACACCGGCCTCTTCCGGAAAGCATTGTCAGCGACGCTGGATATTCACCATGAAGCGCCGCTCCCTGCACTGCACAGTAAAACGCTGAGAAAGCGAGTGAAGCCGCTACTGACAAACCTACCGGCGCAAGCCGTCGGGGAAACGACCGGCAAAGTCGCGCTTTATGCAACGTGCTATGGCAATTACAACAGCCCTGCGATCGGCGAGGATTTTGTGAAAGTGTTTCAGCACAACGGCATCCACATCGATATTGTGCCCAAAGAAAAGTGCTGCGGCATGCCAAAACTAGAACTGGGTGACCTTGATAGCGTCGACGCGCTAAAAAAAGCGAACATTCCCGTGCTCGCCAAGTTAGTGGATGAAGGCTATGACTTGACCGCCCCCATCCCTTCCTGCGTGCTGATGTACAAGCAGGAATTGCCACTAATGTATCCAGATGACCCCGATGTCCTCAAGGTGCAAAAAGCGTTTTTTGACCCATTTGAATATCTTTGGCTCCGCCACAAGGGCGATGCGCTGAATACGAACTTTTCATCTGCGCTGGGAGATGTGGCCTACCAAGTGGCTTGTCACCAGCGAGTACAGAATATCGGTCTAAAAACACGCGATGTGCTAAATCTGGTTAATGATAGCGAGGTCACACCCTACGAGCGCTGCTCTGGGCACGATGGGACCTACGCGGTGAAGAAAGAGACTCGCGATAAGTCTGTCAAAATTGCGCGACCAACGGTGCGGAAAATTGACAAGCAAGCACCGGATCGATTTATAAGCGACTGCCCCATGGCTGGCGAGCACATTGCCAATCTGGCGGACAGCGTTCAAAAAGCAGAACATCCTATGACCCTACTGCGCGAGGCTTATGGGCTTTAATTCGCTACAGTGGTAGCAACACCATGTTAGACCAGTGAGGAAATGACTATGACGCAACTGACACGAGAAGACCTTTGGAGTCTGGAAGAATACGCCGCACGTCGAGCTGACTTTCGTGCAGAGGTTATGGCGCACAAAAAGACGCGCCAATTGCCGCTGGGCGATCACGCGCGACTGTACTTCGAAGACGCTACGACCATTCGCTACCAGATCCAAGAAATGTTGCGTATCGAACGCGTCTTTGAGCCAGCTGGCATCGAAGAAGAGCTCAGCGCCTATAACCCACTGATTCCCGACGGCCACAATTGGAAGGCCACGTTTATGATCGAAATACCTGATCCTGAGCAGCGGGCTGTCCGGCTGGGACAGATGATCGGCATAGAAGATCAAGTGTGGCTGCAGGTCGGCGAGCTTGACCGCATTGTGCCCATTGCCGATGAGGATCTCGATAGAACCACAGCGGATAAGACGTCGTCTGTCCACTTTCTCCGATTTGAAATAACGCCTGAACAAATCAACGCATTGAAAGATGGCGCACCGTTGTTTGCTGGAATCGATCACCCGGGGTATTCGGTTGAACATCATGAGGTGGCGGCAGAGATTCGCGCCTCGCTAGTGGCTGACTTGGTGGTGACTGAACACTGATCACCGGCCACATCGACACGTCCCGCAGGGAGAACATACGTGACCTTAGTTGTATTTGATCTCGACGGGACATTACTGAACAAGCAGTCTGAAATTTCAGCCTACACGGCAGATACCTTGGCGATGATGCGCTCGCGCGGTATTGCTTATACCGTGGCGACCGGACGAACTTTGCAGGCGGCGGCAGCCCCGCTCAAAGACCATCACTTTGTATTACCGATGATTTTAAAGAATGGGGCCATTATTTGGTCCCCCGATGAGTGCCGCTACAGCCATCATCACCTCCTCACACCTCAGGAGGTTTGGCATGTCTTGGCGGCCTTTACCCTGAGTGACTTAACGCCCTTTGTTTTTACACTTAACGCCAATCAGCAACATGCCCTGTACCATGGCCCTTTAAAAAGTAGCAGCGAACAAAAATTAGCCGACCTGTTTGAAGAAGAGCGGCATCTGCCCTTAGAGCCACTCACGGCCATGCCCGACGACGTCAGCGTAATAAATCTATTTTCTTTGGGTGGCGCTCAAGCGGTCGACCGCGTGCGGAGCAGCATTGCCGATGAACCTCACCTTGTGGCGTATACGGGAACGGCAGTAGAAGAAAGAGACCTGCACTGGCTAGATATTCACCACAGCCTGGGCAGCAAGGGTAATGGAATTAAACATTTAAGATCAGAACTTTCGGTAGAGCATGTCATTGCTTTTGGTGACGGTGATAACGATTTCAGCATGTTTGAGTGCGCTACGGAGTGTTACGCCACGGCAAACGCCGACCCGCTGCTCATTCAGGTCGCAGATGACGTTATTGGGCATCATGATGAAGATGGCGTGGCCCGCTTTCTCAGGAAACGCTTTGACCTAGCTTAGCTGGGGTTGTCCTGAGCATGATCTGCCCCAGCATTCCGGACTTGAATGAGCCATACGCCTACCAAAATCAGCAACAGCGCAACGAGATGCTGCCAACCCCATGGCTCTGACAAAAACACGGTGCCCGCTACGAACGCGACTGCCGGGATCATATAGTTAATGGTCGATAGAAAACCCGGGCCACGCTCACTGACGACGACGAAAAAGGCCCATGTTGCGAGTCCCGTTCCCATCACACCGAGGATGAAGAGCACACTGACAGCCTCAGCAGTAAAGGCGAAGCCTGCGCCAGCGCTTTGCAGCAGGCAAGCCGGAATCGCCAGTATCAAGCCACCCACGGCCAAAGTACCTAAGGATAACGCCACCGGATCGGCGTCGGGTATGCGCTTAGCGTACACCCCATTAAACGCGTAGCTTAGCGTGGCCAAAAGGGTCGCCAGTTGGCCCGGCAACTGGCCCTGAGTGCCGCTTCGAAAAAGATCACCGCCGACTAACAAACCAACTCCCGCAAACCCCATCAGGACGCCACAGAAACGAAGCCAGGTTAGCGGCTCATGTTCTAATAACCAGTGTGCCAATAAGAGCGTCGCGATAGGCATCAACGCCATCAAAATGCCGACCTCAGCAGACGGCACCGACAATTCTGCCCAGGCAATCAGCGAAAAGGGAATAATGTTGCCGGCCACGCTCAGCAAGATCAGTCGGGGCCACCAGACGACCCCCAAAGGCCATGATCCCCCTTTCCAGCGCCAGACACCCCACATGACTACAGCGCCCATCCACAGTCGACACCAGACAATAAACGTCGGGTGCAACGAGTCCAACGCAACGGCAATCAGGGCAAAGGCAAATCCCCAGACCAGGACCAGATAGCCCAGTAGAGCCCAATGCTTGAGCGGTGATGTCTGCATAAATAAGAACTTAGTCAGTCATGAAGGCGCACAAAAAGTGCCACATCAATATAACCGAAGTTTTGCTAAGCTCTCCAGAATTATCACTGCGTAAGAGCTCGCACTATGGTTCGCCCAGCACCTAGCCCAATAGACGACCCAGATGCCTACGTTGAATACGTCTCTCAATTCGGCATGCCTATTAAGCCGCAGGTAGTGGCTGCGGCGGCATTGGCAAGAGCGTGGTTCAAGCCGAGATTTGTCGGCCTCGACAATCTTCCGACAGGCCCTGCGCTACTTATCGGCAATCATGCCTTCATGGCGCTGGACGCGTTTGTTTTTCACACCTTCTTATACTACGACCACGGTCGCTACGTAAAAGGGCTCGGCGATAAGAGCCTCTTCGCTAATCCACACTACGCGTCACTTGCCCACGCAATGGGTGCCGTCTCGGGTCAAGCGTCCATCGTCCAGAGACTGATGTCGCAAGGAAAGGATCTGTTGCTCTACCCGGGGGGCGCCTACGAATCCATCAAACCGCCTGAAGCCCTCTATCAGCTGCAATGGAAAGAGCGCTACGGCTTTGTCAGACTTGCCGCTGAAGCAGGCTATACCGTGGTGCCCATCGCCTCTGTCGGTCCAGATGAGTATTACAACCAAGCCCTATCTGCAGCCGAGGTCTATCAGTCAGCACCCGTGCAAGCACTGATAAGGGCCGGCGTGCTGCCATCTGATTTACGAGAAGATCTGGTGCCTCCCATTCCCGCAGGCATGCTCGGGGGCCCACTACCCAAACCTAAGACGACTTACTTCGCAATTGGAAAGCCGATTTCTCTGAGTCAGCACCAGGGCAAAACACTCACCATGCGGCAGCTGAGCACGCTCCGTCGTCAGTTTGCCAAAGCCATCGATCGTGAAATTCGCGATTTGCTGGTGCTGCGCGAACAAGAAAGACACAAAGACGGATGGCTTCGCCGGCTCCTGTCAGCCTAATTACAAGGTGACGCAAACCATCGCCACACTGACACGCTTCGCTTTTTGGTTTATCGCGATATTAGTCGCCCTATGGACAGTGGTGTCTGTTACGGTCGCCCCGGCCTTTTTTGTCGAGGTTAACTCTTACGCAGTCGATCAAGATCCGGGTAGTCGCGGCCTTGATTTTGACGACATTGAGATCGAGAGCGATGGCGTCGCATTGGCGGGCTGGTGGATACCGGCAGAGAACCCCATAGCTGAATTGATATTTGTGCATGGTGCCGGCTCCAATCGCATCTCTGCGTATATTGGCTCCCTTGAGTTTTACGCCACGCTAAACGAACTCGGCATTTCAGTCATCGCCATGGATCTGCGGAATCACGGTAACTCGCCCATTACCGATGCGCAGTTGCATATGGGTGCCACCGAGTGGACTGACGTAGTAGCAGCAGCACAGTGGCTTGATAGCACGCAGGCCATCGCACTCCCTCGATTCGTACTCGGCGCGTCCATGGGAGGCAGCACAGTGATTCGCGCGCTTCATCAGGGCTTGCAAGTGACAGGCACGATTCTCTTGGATCCGCAATTAGGCATACTCGATAGCTTGATGCAGGGCGCAAAGGTCGTCACCGGCCTGCCGGCGCCGCTGTTCGTTCTCGCAGCCCAGGCCGCCATCTGGCAATACGACCTCCCCGCCGGATCTCACAGCCCGCTGACGCAAGCCGCCGCCTTGCAACAACCTATCCTGCTGCTGCAGGATTGGGACGATCCCGTCACGCGTTCCCACTTTGCTCAGTCCCTAGCGGACCAGAACCCACAGGTACAGCTGAAAAAAGTGCCTCACATTGCCCCTGGCGATCCCTGTATTCGCGGCAAGGGGAACTGGGGCTCTCACGTCGCATCCCACCCTTGTCATCCAGCGTGGACACGACAACAAGTCGCTGCTTTTATTCATCAACGTATTAACGAACGTCCTGCCGATACTAGCCCCCTAAAATAACGCTCATCTAGTGCACGTTTGCTCGCGTATACACAGCAATTCAACAGGACTGTATGACTATGAAGAAGCTACTGACGGCAACATTACTCACCTCATTGCCACTGGTATCCGCTGCTTGCCCGGAGTTTTTAGATCACTCTATGCGCAAGCTTGCGTCAAAAGACTCTGTGCAATTCTGCGATGCCTATGAGGGCAAAGCGCTGCTTATCGTGAATACGGCCAGTTACTGTGGGTATACCCCCCAGTTCGAGGGCCTGGAGCAGGTGCACCAAGACTATCGCGAACGCGGTCTGGTCGTACTTGGCTTTTCGAGCGACGATTTTTTTCAAGAAGACAATGACGAAGGCGATGCCGCAGAAGTCTGCTTCGAAAAGTATGACGTCAGCTTTCCCGTGATGGCGACCTCCGCTGTTCGCGGCAGCGATGCGAATCCGGTTTTCAAAGGCCTGGGCGAAGCAGCGGGTTATCCACGATGGAACTTTAACAAATACGTGGTTTCTTCGACCGGTGAGGTCGTTGGCCATTTCGGAAGCGGTGTCGCCCCAGACAGTGACGAACTAATGGTCGCCATCAAAGCAGCGCTCCCCGACCCCAGCAGCTAATCTAACGGCGCATGAGCGGGGAATGTGTGTGCTGTCAGCGTCGCGTGCCGCTGACCTTCCACCACCTCATCCCCAAAAAAGTCCATCGCCGAGCTCATTTCCGGCGGCGTTACACCAAGCAAACGCTACAGAGTGGCATTCACGTGTGCCGCCTTTGTCACCGTGGCATTCACCGGCAGTACGATGAGATGACCCTCGCTCGCGATTACTGCACTGTGGAGGCGATTACCCAAGACGCGGTGTTGTCACGCCACTTTGAATGGGTAGCCAAGCAGCGGGAGCAGTCCAACCAGTAAGTGAGGCAGGCTCCTGTCGGGAGGAAAGGCGGCGCCCAGCGGTATTGATTCGGAGACCTGCTTGGCGCACGGGGCTCACTGAAAACGTGGCGCGCTTGCAATGATACGGGTTCGGGGTCTCTATTCGGAGTCGCTAGGCGTCGCAGTCTCAATTTTGTCAACAACGCGGACAACGGCCTCGGCGATAACTTCGGGGACTTCTTCCTGGAGGAAGTGACCCGCATCCGTTTCAGTTGCCAGAGCATTTGGAAAACGCCGCTTCATCACAGGAAGCGCTTGCCCCAGTATCGGGTCACTGTTACCCCAAACAAGCTCAGCTGGAATATCGAGCGTACCGACATAAGCGTCGATGACCCGCATGGTCGGAGTGCTAGGGTGATCTGGCCCGTCGGGTACCATCCTCATGAGCGCAACTGGCGCCTTGGCATTACCACTGTCGAGGACCGGCCTGGCATAAAGAGATTTGACTGTCTCATTGATTGAGTCCGGATCACCCTGCGCCCGATGGAGTTGATCGAAAATTGTGGTGAACACCTCCATTGTCAGCTCACCAATCACGGGCGATTTGACGACAGCATGCGCCCTCGACAGATCAGCTTTTTCGGTCGGCGCGGTGAATGCAGTATTCATTAAGACAGCACCTTTCAACAGGTCCGGTGACATGGCCAGCGCACCCATACCAACAGGGCCACCCCAATCCTGACCCACATAAACCAGTTCGGTGAGCTCGAGCTGTTCAAGAACGTTGCTCATCCAACGGACATGGGACTCGAGTTTGTGTTCGCTCACTGGGATTTTGCTGGAGAAACCCAGGCCGACCATCGTTGGCATGATGACCCGTATCCGATCAGTCGGTAATTTAGCCGCGACCTTTCGATAGAGAAGCCCGGAAGTCGGGTTACCGTGCTGCAGGTAAACAGGATAACCAGTGCCGACCTCCAGCACATGAATCTTAATGCCGGGTTCCACTTCAACGAGATAGCTTTTGTAGTCCTCGGTAAGCACCTCGGTGACATATTTAGGGAGTGGATAAGCCTCAAATTCGCCGGCATCGAGCGTTACCGTGCCGGCTCCCTCTGGTGTGATTAGTTCACCGCCTCGGGTTATCCACGTCGCCAACAGCATAGCTAATGCCAGAATTGAGGCCGTGATGAGTAATAGTGGTTTGAGCATAAAGAATCCTCGATAAGAGTGTTCATTAGGGGCTGGTAGGGTCATCTCCCCAGATGACATTCATAATGCGTCGCACATTGGCGTCCAAGGCTTGCTCACCAGCAATGACCAGATCAGCATACTGGCTAGCCGTCGATCCTTGGGTCATAAACGTTTCCTCCGCTCGAGCCCAAAATCGGGCAATCGATGCTTCATCGCGGCCCCGATCTCGCTGATCTCGCTGCAAACGTCTTTGCCAGCGCACTGTGCGGTCTGCTTCCACGTAAATCACTTGGTCGTACAGGTCTCGCAATGAGGCGGTGGCGGTGACTAAGATCCCTTCCACCACAATCCATTTGCGGGGGATGATTTCTACCGTCTGCGCCTGGCGGCAGTGCGTCTCAAAATCATAACAAGGCTGCTGTATCGTCTGACCACACTTTAAGGCCAACACGTGCCGCTCAAACAGTGCTAGGTCCAATGCGTCAGGATGGTCGAAGTTAGTGCGCTCGCGCTCCGTCAATGAGAGATGTGCGAGGTCATGGTAATAGGCGTCAACTGTCAACACCGTGGCAAATGACGAGCCTATCTCCGATACTAATGCGTCGGCTAATGTCGATTTACCACTACCCGATCCACCTGAAATAGCAATGACATAATGATCCGCCGCGGGAGGGCGATTGCTCACTGCCATGAACGCTTATTCTGGGTAATACACGCTGCCATATTCCGCCTCTAGTGCCTCGCGGATCACACGCTGCTCCTGTGGCGCGTCGATGGCAGCACAGTACCCCGACTCCCATGCCGAATAAGCATCATAATCGGGCGTGCCTACCGCGGTCAGCAGCTCCCAGACCAACAAACACCGCTCGAGCTCTGACACTACCTGACTGCGGGCTACCTGTTCAAGGAGCGCGGCTAAAGTCGGTACGTCGTCACTCAATGTCAAAGCATCGCCGCTATCCAGCGTCATGAATGCCGGCTGAGACGCGTCATAGCGGGGCCAATCGATTTCATTCGGTAGACGCGGTGCTCCCTCCCTGGCGAAACTGCCCCACGCCGACATCATCACCTCGGTCATCTCTTGAGCTGATTCAGAATCGGGATACATATAGTCACCGATAACACCGAACATAGGAGCTCCCATGATGAACGCAATCTCACTTGCGTGAGTCGCTCCTAAAATAGTGGAAAACGGCACCAGATAGTTGTCAGCCTGCTCATCCCAGTCGTAACGATAAGCATAAAGATCTTCGTATCCCGCAGCCTGCATGGCGCTGAGCGGCACATCCACCGCGCTCAACTTCCATCCGCGCGATCTCATGTCCGCCCAAAAACCATACAAATCAGGGTCTTTGACACGCAGCTTTGC
>ERZ887849.2280-NODE-2280-length-16140-cov-14.701585_pt1 | contig 16140 bp, 18 predicted proteins | sample MGYA00521267_ERZ887849 | MGnify/ENA primary metagenome ERZ887849 (study PRJEB32303, sample SAMEA104408601) | aquatic metagenome | biome: Brackish water; feature: Pelagic; material: water | place: Baltic Sea | collected 2014-06-06T16:11:00 | depth 2,863 m ... | reverse complement strand
AGGTAAAACCAACAGATTTACAGTCTGTCCTCGTTGGCCGCTTGAGTATCTCCCCTAATCTTTTTTTTAATAACAGAGCCGATGGAGGGACTCGAACCCACGACCTGCTGATTACAAATCAGCTGCTCTAGCCAGCTGAGCTACATCGGCATTTTATGTTAAAAAAAAAGACCGTAAAAACGGTCTGCAAAGTAAATATTATTTTTTCGGGTTTCAAAACAATAAACTAAAAAAATCAGCCCAAAAGACGTTGCTTATTTTTCCTTCTTTTTAGGACCCTTTCGGCAGAATCAGCAGCATTATTAATGGCCTCCTCAAAAGACTTGGCCGTTTTCTTTACAATTACATCATCTCCAGGGATTCCGATCTTCAATTCCGCAAATTTATTGATCCTATCGGAAGAGTTTTCAACCTTGGTGTAAACATATACATCTACGATCTGATCGTAAAACTGACATACCTTCTCCATTCTCTTTTTGGCAAATTCTATCAACTTGGCATCGGCGGTGTAATTGACAGATTGAAAATTTACATGCATAGTATATAATTTTAAAGTTAAAATCAATCTTTTTTACCCCTAGGGTGTGCCTTAGAGTAAATCTCCTGTATCCTTTTCAAACTGCTGTGGGTGTACACTTGCGTAGCCGCTATACTTTCATGACCCAACAACTCTTTTACCGAATTTAAATCGGCTCCATTATTTAAAAGATGAGTAGCAAAGCTGTGACGCAACATATGCGGGCTTTTTTTCACCTTAGTGGATACTATACTAAAATAATGATTTACCGTTTCATAAACAAATCCTTCGCTGACTTTTAATCCCGAGGGCATGCAAAAAAAATAAAAAGTGTTTGGGGCAGACAATTCTTTTTTGTAGTTCAGATATTCTATCAAACGATCCCTTGCGCCAAGCAATAGGGGGATAATTCGTTCCTTATTGCGCTTCCCTAAGACCTTAATGGAGTTGGTTTCGAAATCTACCGCAGTACATTTGAGATCGATCAGTTCTTGACGTCTGATCCCTGTGTAATACAATAATGTTATGATGGTTTTTTGCAGTATTCCTAAATAATCATGAGGAAATAAATCCCCATTCAACAAACGGTTCACTTCTTCAGGGGAAAAGGGTACATTCAGCTTCTTGGATGCCTTAAGAGGGCGATGCAGTTTAAGCGGGGAGATTTTGATGGTCTCGGTTCTGAGTAAAAACTTATAATAGGATCGGAGTACAGAAATTTTACGATTGACCGTTCGGTTGGTGTTTTTCTTTTCGATCAAACTAATGATCCAAGTTCTGATCAGGGGGTAATCTACCTGCTCAATCTCTTTCAACTCATAATGTTCTGTACAAAAATCTCTAAAATCGGTTAGGTTTTTTTGATAAGCAGTACAGGTATGGTGGGAATATTTCTTTTCGTGGGTAATGTACTCCAGAAAACGATTGATGGACATATAAAAAAACGTTGTAAATCAAAGTTATGAAACTTAAGACTTACAACGTTTAAGCTGCACGCAAATTAACGAGATTATTGGTTTTCTAAATCTCTTAAGCGTTGAATGTATTGAGCTTTTTTGATTTTATCGCGGTTTCTGATCGAAGGCTTTACAAATTGCTTTCTACTGCGCAATTGACGCATTCCGCCCGTTTTATCAAATTTTCTCTTGAATCGCTTTAATGCGCGATCGATATTTTCTCCGTCTTTTACAGGTATAATTAACATATGTTGGCACCTCCTTTCATAATGGTGCGCAAATATAGGAATAGTATTCCTAATGCAAGTAAGAAAAAAAGAAATATTACGATTGCAGAAGGTTGCGTGCGATGACCAATTTTTGGATCTCACTGGTCCCTTCGCCTATGGTGCACAATTTGGAATCGCGAAAGAATTTTTCGACTGGAAAATCTTTGGTAAAACCGTATCCACCGTGAATTTGAACGGCATTGTTGGCTACTTTGACACATACTTCGGAGGCGAATAATTTTGCCATCGCTCCAATCTGAGTTACATTTTTACCTTGATTTTTATCTTCTCCCGCTTGGTGGGTCATCAAACTGGCCGCTTCGATTTCGGTAGCCATATCGGCCAACATAAACGAAATGCCCTGAAAACTCCCAATGGGTTTTCCAAATTGTTCTCGTTCTTTAGAATATTTAACCGAAGCCTCAAAGGCACCTTTAGCGATTCCCAAAGAAAGTGCGGCTATAGAAATTCTTCCTCCATCGAGTATTTTCATAGATTGAATAAACCCCTCACCAACATCTCCTAAACGATTACTGTCTGGAATGATGCAATTGTCGAAAACCATTTCTGCGGTTTCCGAGGCGCGCATACCCAACTTATTTTCTACTTTTCCAGAGCTAAAGCCCGGGGTTCCTTTTTCGATCACAAAGGTGGTCATCCCGTGACTGTCTCCTTTTTCTCCATTTCGAAAGATAACAACCGCCAAATCACAAGACTTCCCGTGAGTAATAAAATTTTTGGTTCCATTCAACACCCAATGATCTCCTTCTTTTCGTGCTGTAGCATTCATGCCTTTGGCATCGGAACCGGTATTGTATTCGGTTAGACCCCATGCTCCCAACCATGTTCCTGTAGCCAAATTGGGCAGCCATTTCATACGCTGCTCCTCATTGCCAAAAAGATACAGATGTTGGGTCGCCAGAGAATTATGAGCGGCAACAGATAACCCAATGGAAGGGTCAACCTTGGAGATTTCTTCAATTACAGCGATGTATTCATGGTAACCCATACCCGATCCTCCATAGATTTCAGGAATCAACAGTCCCATAAAACCCAGTTCACCCGCTTTTTTAAGTACTGCAGAAGGGAAAAACTGAGCTTCATCCCAATCCATCACATTCGGACGAATGTACTGCTCTGAAAAATCTTTTGCGGATTCAGTAACCATTTTTGTGGTCTCTCCATAATTCACGCCCACCGCATCGTTCAATTCAAACATAGTCTTATAATGATTGCAAATATAAGGTTATTCTGGCTATTTTCAATGAGTCAAATCCTTCAATATTGCGCAGATCGTCGGTCGCAATCCCCTCGTTTTCTGTTCTCCAACGAATGATCTTTTGGGCATCTTTAGCACTAATATAGGGCAATCGCATCAAATCATGATAAGAGATCGTATCCAAAATTGCTTTATTGATTTTGGGTAAAACCTTTACCTCAAATTGCATTTTGATGCGTTCAACCACTGAGCTATCCAGCCCGAAAACTTCGTACAACTGATCCATGTCGCTGTACCCGGCCAAGAGCTTTCGGTACTCAATGATGCGTTGAGACAGTTTTTCGCCTACTCCAACCACCCTTCTTAAGTCGGCCGCTTCAGAATTATTGATGCCCATTTTTTGGTAAATAACTTTTTGGGTGACGGCCCATTTTTTTCTTTCAGGAAAAATCAAATAGGGCGTTAAAGTGGCCATAAAACGGTCATCAATTCCAGTTACTGTTTGGAATTGATCAAGGGTATTGAACCTATTCCCTGCGGCTCTATAAGCCATTAATCGATCGATTGATTCGGAATCCAATCCCAATTCATAGGCACGATAGTCGGTCAAATGATTGGGATTAAAAGGATAGATGACTGGAGCTTTTCTGTTTAATTTTGCCAATGAATCAATGGATTTCTGAAGGCGATTCATGGTCTTTTCATCCAAGGGCAAGGATTTCTCTGGCGTGTTATTGTTATGTATGAAAATAAGACCCAGCAACACTACCACAAGGATCAAAAGCGCATTGCGCTGAGTCTTGCTGATGTAAAAATGAGGGGCAATAAATTTCATAACAAATTGGGGATCAAGGTCTTTTGCCTCGAATCGCAGACATATAGACCGTCAATTCTTCTTTTACTTTAGGATAAAGGAGCATCAACCCAATCATATTGGGGAAGACCAGTGCCAATATCATAGCATCGGAAAAAGTCCAAACCGAAGACATATCTCCAGCGGCACCAATCACAATAAAAATCAAAAACAGAATTTTGTAGGACAGGTCAGCGGCTTTACTTTTTCCAAATACATACATCCAGGACTGCAGTCCATAATAAGACCAAGAAATCATAGTTGAAACTGCAAAGAGGACAACGGCAGTGGTCAGAAAAGGTCCTGCAAAAGTGATGTATTTTGAAAAGGCCGCAGAGGTAATCGCAGAACCTTCGACGGCTACGCCATCAATGATTACTTTCCCCCCTACACCGCCATAATCAAAAACAGTACTGTCCCCGTTAAAAATAATGATCACCAAAGCCGTCATGGTACAGATCACAACCGTATCAATAAAAGGCTCCAAAAGCGCTACCAATCCCTCCGAAGCGGGGTATTTTGTTTTTACGGCAGCATGGGCGATGGAAGCCGAACCCGCTCCCGCTTCATTGGAAAAAGCAGCCCGTCGAAACCCCGTGATCAATACGCCCAAAAGCCCTCCTAATCCCGCTTGGGGATTGAACGCTTGGGTAAAGATCATTCCAAAAGCATCGTCTATAAAACTAAAATTGGAACCGATGATATAAATACAGGCCAATATGTACATCAAAGCCATAAAGGGTACTATTTTTTCTGTAACTGCTGCAATGCGCTTAATCCCTCCAATAATGATGATGCCTACAAAAACCATCATGATCAATCCGATGATGGTTCGGGCAGAACCACCCGTCATGCCGAATGTAGTGACCAATTGCATCGCAGCTTGATTGGACTGGGCCGCATTGCCTCCTCCAAAGGAAGCACCAATACACAAAACGGCAAAAATCATGGCCAAAACTTTTCCCATTTTCCCCAAACCGCGTTCTTTTAACCCTTTGGTCAAATAATACATAGGACCGCCATAAACGGTTCCGTCCTCGCCTACATCTCTGTAGCGTACCCCAAGGGTACACTCCACAAATTTGGTGGACATGCCCAGCAATCCGCAAAGGATCATCCAAAAGGTAGCGCCGGGACCTCCAACGGCGATGGCCAATGCCACTCCAGCAATATTTCCATTACCTACTGTTCCAGAAACGGCTGTTGCCAGTGCTTGAAAATGACTCACCTCTCCCTCCTGACTTTCGTCTTTGATGGTATCTTTGATGTCTCCTTCAATGGCCAAATCAGGAGCTCCTGCAGCATGATGATCTAAAGCATCGTATTTTCCCCTAACCGTTTGAATGGCGGTGGAAAAACGTCTCACATTCACAAATCCAAAATAAAAAGTAAAAAACAAGGCACCCCCGACCAACAGTATGATGATCGTTGGAATAGAGGTTCCAGGAAAATGATGTAAAACCAATCCTCCCCACCAATTGGCAATGGGGGTAAAGGCTTCATTGATTCTTTCGTCTAAACCTTGTTGTTGTGCCCGAGCGTTCCAAGGAAGGAACGTCATCAAAAAAAGAAAAAAAAGGGATACAGGAGGAGAAAGATGCTTCATGAATGATTTATTTGGTTTTTGCAATATCCTAAAAACAAAAGGAAAATCAAATTAATCCATATTAAACATTGTATTTAATTTGGAAATTGAGGTTGCATCTCCAAATACGATTAGCTTACTTTTAGATTCCAACTTCAGATGGGCATCAGGATTGATCAACAACTGACCTTGTGCATTGCGATAGCCCACAACATTGCATTGGGTTTTTCGTCGAATATCGAGTTCAGATAGGCTTCTGTTGAGGTATTTATTGGGAAGCGCGTCGATGGCAATCTCCTCCAAGTTGGGACTGTCCTCCAACCAGCTCAATTCCTCCATAAATCGAATCAAATCGGGCACCATCAATAAACTGGCCATATGATCTCCCCCAATTTTATCGGGCATGATGATGTGGTTGGCTCCCGCGCGTTTGAGCTTGGAAAAGTTTCCTGCTTCTGTCAATCGACTGACAATAAGCAGATCAGGATTGAGTTCTCTTGCAGACAGAACCACAAACAAATTATCCACATCGTTGGGTAAGGCAGCGATCAGATTTTTGGCTTTTTTAACATTGGCCTGCTCTAAAATACTGTCTTGACGGGCATCTCCGGGGACAAAATTGATGTTCTTTTGGCTTTTGATCAAGGCCTCCTCTTGTTCAATCACCACAAAAGGATGATCGTGATTCAATAATCTTTGAGCTGCTTGACGTCCATTGCGACCATAGCCACAGATCACGGTGTGGTTTCTTAGGGAAGCGGTCATTTTCTTCATTTTTTGTTGTTTGATTTTTTCAAAAATATTTTCCGACAGTACAAACTGTGTCAATTCTTTTAATCCAAAGGCAAAAACCGTCAAACTGATCATGATAAATAATACCGTAAAGACTTTTGCAGAAGGGGGCATTGGGGCGACTTCACCATACCCCACTGTGCTCAGTGTAATGGCTGTCATGTAGAGAGCGTCCACTATGGTTATTTCGGGTATTAGATAATAATACCCTATTGTACCCATAATGGAGACCAGTAGAATGAGAAGAATTGCAGTAAATAAATTGGGGCTGAAAGATTTCACGTCATAGGTCGAATACAGAGGTTCGGTTGGTGTAAATCATATCTTTTAGTTTAAGCCAAAACGCCAAAGTCAGGTAGATGATAAACCCCCCCACTATGGTGGTAAAGGAAGCGTAAACAAAAAAGAGGCGTACACTTTTTACACTCATACCCAGCGAATCCGCCAATCTTGTAGAAACGGTAAAGCCGTACTTTTCGAAAAAATGACGCAAAGAACTCATTCGACTCATGCTTTAAAGTTAAGACTTTATGTCGAACAAATGAAATCCAACCGCACAACGCAAGCATCTTTTTTTATCGCAATAATGGTTTTTGAGCTGCACCAAAGACTGAGAATCCAAGGCCGACTGCAGTGCCATTCCCAATTGTAAAAAGCCATTGGCGATACTGTTTTGCTCGGCGGGAAGGGTCTGGATCCATTGTAGAATCTTTTCGTCGGTGGTTCCCAATTGTTTTTGAGCATAGGCAAACCTCAAAGGAATCAGCGTATTGATCAAAAGCAATTCAAAAAAAGATTGAGACAAGCGTTTGGGACTCGAGGCAGATGCTTTATCAAAAGTATAATGGGTTTTCCAAAAATCCGATACGCCTACGTTCCGAACCCAAGCCAATTCTGTGAGATGTTGCGCTTCAATGAGCTGGGAAAAAGGGCGAGGATGTTGGGTGTAAAACTCAGCCAATTGTGACAATCGAACCGTAGGAAAATTGGGAGGGCGCAGTCGACTGAAATGGACTTGTATTCCTGGGAGGTCTTTAAACCCAAATTTTTGCTTCAAAAAATCATATTCCCTTCGCAGTTGTTTTTTATAAGGAATATCCATTGCTCCTTCCAACAGTCCAGATATTCCAAAAAAAAGGGCTTCTAATTGTCCCGATTCAAAACTGCATTTTCGAATGACGTCAAAAGGAAGGTGTTGGGCCCATTTTAAAAAAACGTTTCCATTGCGATTCAGACCAAAATTTTTGGCCAAAAGCTGAAATAGCGTCTGCTCCCAATTGTTCTTATTTCTCTTTAGGAGCTGTTCGATGAGTGCCGTCTTCTCTTCCAATCGTTCGATATACAAGCGTTCTTTCCAGTTTTTCCATTTGAAATCGGGAAATTGAGTAATCAATTTCTCACAGGGAATCCAATGGGGTTTATTTTGAAATTTTTTGTGGTATTGTTGAATCCTCTGGGGCGAGATATGAAGAGACAATTCTAAACAAGGAACCAATCGACCCGAAGGATAACAAACCTCACTGTCGTTTTCCCAAACCACATGAAGAACCACAGCATCGTAGTTTTTGTCTAAATGATGCCGATGGTGGTACCATGAAGAAGCTTTGAGGTGAAGCTCTATATCTCCTGCCCACAAAGTATCCCCGATCCACAATTTGCCATTGATAAAATCGGGTCCCTCGCCAGAGTTGGGGGTACCCGGGTGGACGACACTGATAAAATCTCCGCCAGTGCAGGTCAGTGGCAAATTTCCCAATTTTTGGAAATGCCACAAATAATGAAGGAAGTCCTCTTTCATTTCGATTTGGGGTCGTTAAGTTAATGCAGGGGATCAGGCAGTATCGCCCTCCCATTCCATAAATCCACCCAACAAATTGTAGGTGTTTTCGATGCCCATTTGATTCATCACTTGGCAAGCTTTAGCGCTTCTTGCACCCGATCGGCAATAAACATAGTAATTTTTGGAAGCATCCATAGATTGGATTCCCTCGACAAAATTTTGGGATTGATGAATGTCCAACAAATCTGCATTAGGAATGTGTCCCGCCTCAAACTCTTCTGAGGTTCTCACATCTAACAGATAGGCGTTCTCATCTTGTTCAAACTTATTTTTCCACTCTTCTTGAGATAAATCCATAATCTATTTTATTTCAAATTTAATAGACTTAAGGGAATAAAAAAATGAATCTGCATTAATTTAATCCATAAAAATTTTAAATTTGTACCCACAAAATTTGTGTAAACAAATATGAAGTCTTTAGACATTGCAAAAAATACGGTAGTCGGGATTCTCAAAGCGGGGAATAAAGCTGAAGATCATTTGAGTAAAGCTTTAAAGCCTTTTGACATTTCCCTTCAACAGTTCAATGTATTGAGAATTTTGAGAGGACGTAAAGAAAATCCAGCCAACTTAAAGACCGTTCAAAAGCGGATGATTCATAAGATGAGCAATACCACACGTCTGATCGATAAACTGATCGATAAAACGCTGGTAAGCAGAAAAATTTGTGAAGAAAACAGACGGAAAATCGAAATATTCATTACCGAAAACGGACTGGAAGTTTTGGCCCAACTCGATATGATTATCCAAAATACAGAAGCAGAAATACTTCAGCCCCTAAGCCTGGAAGAACAAAAAACATTGCGTAGCTTAATCAATAAAATCACACTTAAATACTAACACAAACACTTTTTTATGAAAAACACAATTCAATTATTATTCTCCATCAGTCTGAGTTTTATGGTCTTCGGTCTGGTTCAAGCTCAAAGCCTTAAAGTCAATACCGAAAAAAGCAACATCCGATGGTATGGAGAAGACATCACTGGAAAAGCTCACTTTGGCAACCTTACCCTAAAATCGGGTACACTCGACCTTCAGAATGATATCATTTCGGGAGGAAGTTTTACAGTAAACATGACTTCCCTTTCTGTTGAAGATCTTTCAGGAGGAGGAAAGGCGAAATTGGAGGGACACCTCAAATCAGACGATTTCTTTAGTGTAGAAAATAATCCAGAAGCCGTTCTAATCATCACCCAAAAAGGGAAAGTTGAAGGGGCTACTCAAACACTGGTCGGTGACTTGACCATCAAAGGAATCGTTCACCCTGTGGAGTTCACCCTAACTATGGGAGACGACAGTAAAGCAACAGCACTACTTACTTTCGACCGCGCCAAATACGATGTGCGTTTTCGTTCCGGTTCTTTTTTCGAAAACTTAGGAGACAAACTGATTTTAGACGACATCAGACTCGAAGTGGCCTTAGAAATGGAAAATTAGAAAAATCATAAGTGGGTTGCTTTAAAGTTTTTTTCATTTATATTTGTATTATGAATTTTAAAAATGGAAATAACAGCTGGTGGAACGAATTGATTTAATCAATTCGTGATACTGCCATAACCATATTAAAGGCTTGTCGTCACGACAAGCCTTTTTTAATTTTACACCCTAAGGCGTCTATGATTAATTTTGAATCACAAAAGAAAAAGGCAATGTTGATCTTCCATGTGACGGTTGAAAAACAATAAAAAACAACACATGAATCAAAGGTTTAAATTACATTCCGAACACAAAAAAATATTGGCCGATACCCTCACTCCGGTGAGCGTGTACCTCAAAATCAGAGATCAGTTTCCTCACAGTCTATTACTGGAAAGTAGTGATTATGACGCTAGAGCGAATAATTTTTCCTATATCTGTTGCAACCCCATTGCCAGCTTGAGCATTGCCCAGGGTAAAATTCAATACCGCTTTCCCGATGGAACACAAGCGCAAAAAACCATAACAGCAGAAGATAAAGTACCCCTGCTGATTGAAGATTTTGCGCGACAATTTGAATCTAAAAAATACCCTTATAAGTTCATCAGCAACGGACTTTTCGGTTTCATCGCCCACGAAGCGGTGGCCCACTTTGATCCTCTGACCCTCAATCCAAAAAAAAGTAACTTAGGGCTTCCGGAAATCTATTATGCGGTGTACCAAAACATCATCGCCATTAGCTTATTCAATCACGAAGCGCATTTATTTTCTCACAGCTACGACGGGTCGAATAACTTGGGTCTGATCGAAAAAATTCTAAAAAAAGACAATACCACTGTCTATAAATTTGAAAAAAAAGGAGACAAATCCTCCAACCTCACCGATGAGGAATTCATCACATTGGTCAATAAAGCCAAAGAGCATTGCTACAGAGGTGACGTTTTCCAACTGGTGCTTTCCCGAAGATTTTCACAAGGCTTTAGCGGAGACGAATTCAACGTTTATCGCACCCTGAGATCGATCAATCCCTCCCCTTATCTTTTCTTTTTTGATTACGGTGATTTCAAAATATTTGGCAGTTCGCCCGAGGCGCAATTGGTGGTCGAAAACGGACAAGCCGAGATTCATCCCATTGCGGGTACCTTTAAAAGGACAGGGAACGACGCCGAGGATCGAGCAGCAGCCGAACGACTTGCAGCAGATCCCAAGGAAAACAGTGAACACATTATGTTGGTTGATTTGGCCCGAAACGACCTCAGCCGAAATGGAACTCAAGTGGTGGTGGAAAAAAACAGAGAAATACAATTCTTTTCTCACGTCATTCACTTGGTTTCAAAAGTAACAGGATACCTCAAGCCCAAAGCAAAAACCTATCAAGTTGTGGCGGATACTTTTCCTGCAGGCACCCTCAGCGGTGCCCCCAAACACATGGCTTTACAACTCATTGATCGCTATGAAAATACCGCCCGAAATGCCTATGGCGGCGCACTAGGTTACATGGATTTTGAAGGGAACTTTAACCATTGCATCATCATCCGATCCTTTATGAGCAAAAATCAAAAACTTCATTATCAAGCTGGGGCAGGCATTGTGTCAAAATCTGTGCCTGAAAACGAACTACAAGAGGTTTACAACAAACTGGGAGCCCTAGATAAGGCCCTCACATTGGCAGAAAAAGTATGAACAAGAAAAAGATATTTGTAATTGACAATTACGACTCCTTCACCTACAATTTGGTACATTATTTAGAGGAACTCGGAGCCGAAGTAACAGTAAAACGCAACGATCAATTTGAACTCTCCGAGCCGGAGGCCTTCGAATACCTTTTGTTGTCTCCCGGGCCAGGGATTCCCGATGAAGCGGGTTTGCTAAAAGCCACCATCAAAAAATACGCGACTACCAAAAAAATATTAGGGGTATGTTTGGGCCAGCAAGCCATTGGAGAAGTATTTGGGGCCACCTTGGTCAATTTGGATACCGTATTCCACGGTGTGTCCACGCCCATAGAAATAGTTCATGATGATGTGTTATTTAAAGATCTGCCCAGAAGTTTTGAAGTGGGACGCTACCACTCTTGGGTGGTTCAGACCCCACTCCCAGAGGATCTGATCGCGACTTCTTTTGACGACAACCATCAGTTGATGTCACTACAACACAGAAGCTTACCCATCAGGGCAGTGCAATTCCATCCCGAATCCATATTGACCCCCCACGGAAAAAAAATGTTAGAAAACTGGATCAATAGCTGAACTATGAAAACTGTACTCAACCGCCTGACCCAACACCACACCCTAGACAGCGAAGAGGCTGAAAACATACTCACTGGAATTGCCGAAGGCCAATACAACCCCAGTCAAGTGGCTGCTTTTTTGACGGTATTCATGATGCGCAGTATCACTTTGGAAGAACTCAAAGGTTTTAGAAAAGCATTACAAAAACTCTGTTTGGCCATCGATTTGAGTGAGTTTTCTCCCATTGATTTGTGTGGTACGGGTGGAGATGGGAAAGACACCTTCAACATTTCCACCTTGGCCTCTTTTGTTACCGCGGGTGCAGGAATCAAGGTAGCCAAACACGGCAATTATGGGGTATCGTCGGGCTGTGGTTCCAGCAATGTGCTGGAACATTTGGGCATAAAATTTTCAAACGATAGCGATTTTTTAAAACGTTGCATCGACCAAGCTGGAATATGCAACCTCCACGCTCCCCTCTTCCACCCCGCCATGAAAAAGGTCGCTCCCATCCGTAGGGAACTGGGGGTAAAAACCTTTTTCAATATGCTGGGTCCGCTGGTCAATCCGGCTTTCCCAAAACACCAACTCACAGGAGTATTCAACCTGGAACTCGCACGGCTTTACGGTTACCTTTTTCAAAAAACAGATCAAAACTTTACCATATTGTATGCTTTGGATGGATACGACGAAATTTCACTCACAGGACCCGCCAAGGCCATCAGAAATCAAGGGGAACAACTGATCACCGCCCAAGACTTTGGTGTAGCGCCTTTGAGTGAAAAACAAATCTGCGGAGGAGATAGCATTCCCTCCTCGGCAGCCATTTTTACAGCAGTATTGGACGGTAAAGGTACCGAAGCCCAAAACAATGTGGTCTGCGCCAATGCTGCCATGGCCATTGCCACCGCCACCGACTGCACCCCCCGGCAGGGATTTGAAAAAGCCACAGCAGCTTTGCAATCTGGAAAGGCCGCAAAAGCTTTTAAAACCCTCCAAAAACTCAGTGCCGCATGAGTATTTTAGATCAAATCATTGAGGACAAAATAAAGGAGGTCGCACTGCGGAAAAAGATATTCCCAACGCACTATTGGGAACAATCGCCTTTGTTTGATCGTAAAACCTTTTCGCTGACCGAACGGCTGAAAGCCAGCGCTTCTGGCATCATCGCCGAACACAAACGCCGTTCCCCCTCTCGGGATAATATCAACAGTAAACTGTCTGTTGCCGATGTCGCCCAAGGCTATGAGGCTGCAGGAGTTTGTGGTATGTCGGTGTTGACCGATCTCAAGTATTTTGGAGGCAGTTTGGAAGATTTGACAGCCGCTCGAGCCGTCTGCCGGCTACCCTTGCTGCGAAAAGAATTCATCATCGACCCCTACCAACTCGTTGAGGCCAAGGCCCATGGTGCAGATGTCGTACTGTTGATTGCCGCAGTTTTGGATCGGAAGCAGATCAAATCCCTCTCTCAAACGGCTCAAAGTTTAGGATTGGAAGTTCTTTTGGAAGTTCACAATGCTGCCGAACTGGAAAAATCCATCATGCCTTCTTTGGATTTACTAGGCGTGAACAACCGCAACCTCAAAACCTTTGAAGTCAGTTTGGACACCAGCAAACTATTGGCCGAGCAAATCCCTGACGATTTCGTGAAAGTATCTGAAAGTGGGCTCAGTTCGGTAGAGGCTATACAAAGCTTAAAACCTTATGGCTATCAGGGCTTTTTGATTGGAGAAAATTTTATGAAAACAGATGCTCCAGGGGCAACCGCCGCTCAATTCATCAATACCTTGACTTCATGAAATTGAAAGTTTGCGGCATGCGATCCCCCGATAATATTACAAGCCTCGCGGCCTTGTCTCCCGACTATATGGGTTTTATTTTTTGGAAGTCCTCCCGTCGCTATGTCAGCGATGCCACCCCTCCGCTGCCCGATACCATCAAAAAAACTGGAGTTTTTGTCGATGCCGACTTAGATTATGTAAAGGAAATCATTGCCCAACACCAGCTTCAAGCGGTACAACTCCACGGTGAGGAAAGCCCTGATTTTTGCAAAAAAATTAAAGCTCTTGGCGACTTGGAAATCATCAAGGCTTTTGCCTTAGACGCCCAATTCGATTTTTCGGTTTTGGACGCTTACAACTCCGCCTGTGATTATTTTTTGTTCGACACCAAAGGGGATCTTCCTGGTGGCAATGGCAGGCGTTTTGACTGGTCGGTATTGCAAGACTACCCCTTGACAAAACCGTTCTTTTTGAGCGGTGGAATCGGCCCGGGAGATCAAAGTGCTATTGCATCCATAATTAGCTTAAATTTGCCTCTTTATGCGATAGACATCAACAGCAAATTTGAACGCGAACCAGGGCTCAAAAATATTGAACGCATAAAAGAATTTAAAGCAACACTATAAAATGAAATACCAGGTTGATGAAAACGGGTTTTACGGTGACTTTGGTGGAGCATACATCCCCGAAATGCTGTACCCTAATGTGGAAGAATTAAGACAAAACTATATTGAGATCAGTGGATCGGAATCCTTTCAAAAAGAATTTAAATCGCTGCTCAAAGATTATGTGGGTCGTCCCACCCCCCTATATTTTGCAGAGCGCCTATCCGAAAAATACAACACCAAGATTTACCTTAAGAGAGAGGATTTGTGTCATACGGGTGCCCACAAAATCAACAATACCATCGGTCAAATTTTGATGGCCCAACGTCTGGGAAAAAGTCGCATCATTGCCGAGACTGGAGCAGGTCAACACGGAGTGGCCACGGCCACTGTTTGCGCTTTGATGGGCATAGAATGTGTAGTGTATATGGGAGCACTGGACATCAAACGCCAAGCCCCCAATGTAGCCCGAATGAAAATGTTGGGTGCAGAGGTACGATCGGCACAATCGGGCAGCAAAACTCTAAAAGACGCTACCAATGAAGCCATTAGAGATTGGATCAACAATCCTGTAGACACCCATTACATCATTGGCTCTGTGGTCGGACCTCATCCCTATCCCGATATGGTGGCCCGTTTCCAATCGGTCATCAGTTCCGAAACCCAAGCCCAATTACTCGAAAAAGAAGGAAGAGACTATCCGGACCATGTGATTGCTTGTGTGGGGGGAGGCAGTAATGCTGCAGGGCTCTACTATCATTTTTTAGACGACCCACGGGTCAATATCATCGCTGTAGAAGCTGCCGGTAAAGGCATCGATACTGGAAAAAGTGCCGCCACCTCAGCCTTGGGCAAGGAAGGCATCATCCACGGCAGTAAAACTTTGTTGATGCAAACCCCTGACGGTCAAATCACCGAACCCTACTCCATTTCGGCAGGACTGGATTATCCAGGCGTAGGACCCATGCATGCCCACCTTTTTCGGACCAAGCGGGCAGAATTCATTTCCATTCCCGATCAAGAGGCCATGGATTGGGGATTGACCCTTTCCCAAATGGAAGGTATCATTCCCGCCATAGAAACTGCACATGCTTTTGCCGTTTTAGATGTAAGAAAATTCTCACCCGAGGAGATCATCGTTTTCAACTGTTCTGGAAGGGGAGACAAAGATTTAGAGACCTATATAGACTATTTTAAACTGAAATGAATCGCATAGATCAAAGCTTTCAAGGAGACCAAAAATTACTGTCAATTTACTTTTCAGCAGGACATCCTGAATTGGAAGACACCGTACCCATTCTACAGGCATTACAAGACAGTGGCGTTGATATGGTAGAAATTGGTTTGCCTTTCAGCGACCCATTGGCCGATGGCCCGACCATACAGGAAAGCTCGACCCAAGCTTTGCGCAATGGCATGAGTACCGAAAAACTTTTTGACCAATTGCAAAACATTCGAGAAAGCATTCACCTTCCGTTGGTATTGATGGGCTATTTCAACCCAATGCTGCAATTTGGTATAGAGCGTTTTTGCCAAAAATGTCAAGCCATAGGGATAGACGGTTTGATCATCCCCGATCTGCCCGTAGAGCTCTACCACCAGCAGTACAAAAGCCTTTTTGACCAATACAATTTGTACAATATGTTTTTGATCACCCCACAAACCTCAGAAGAACGTATTCGCTATATCGATAAGGTTTCCACTGGTTTTATTTATATGGTGAGTAGTGCCAGTGTTACAGGGGCCAAAAATACCTTTGGAAAGGCCCAAGAAAACTATTTCAAACGCATCGGAAAAATGCAACTCAAAACCCCTCAATTGGTTGGATTTGGAATCAGTAATTCCGAAACTTTTCAAGCCGCTACTCGATACAGTAGAGGCGCCATCATTGGGTCTGCATTCATCAAATTTTTGGAACAAAAAGGAGTAAACTCAATTTCTGATTTTGTCAAAAATTTCCGTTAATTCATCTATTTTATTAAGCTTAATAAACAGGGTTTGACAATTATTTTTGTCATTCGGGATGAAGTTAATCGACAATTAATGCTATTTAACAATTAAACTGTTGTGTTAAAT
>ERZ887849.2275-NODE-2275-length-16161-cov-54.413014_pt1 | contig 16161 bp, 8 predicted proteins | sample MGYA00521267_ERZ887849 | MGnify/ENA primary metagenome ERZ887849 (study PRJEB32303, sample SAMEA104408601) | aquatic metagenome | biome: Brackish water; feature: Pelagic; material: water | place: Baltic Sea | collected 2014-06-06T16:11:00 | depth 2,863 m ... | reverse complement strand
GCCTGGATCTGTGCGATGTGCGGTGGCTGCTGCTACTGCTACTGCTACTGCTACTAAATCTCGACGCTTGAACCACTGTTAAATCATGGCCAACCCTTCCAAAACAATTGCTCCCGAACGCGGCCTGCTGCAAAACAGCGAGAGTTTGCTGTCGTTTGGAATGTTGGGGGGCCTGATTGTGATGCTGGTACCGCTGCCACCGGCACTGCTGGACGCATTGCTGGCGATGAATCTGGGGCTCACGTTTCTGTTGCTGCTGATAACGCTAAGCACAAAGCGAGCGTTGGAGCTTTCCGTTTTTCCTTCGCTGCTGCTGCTGTTGACGCTGTTTCGCCTGTCACTGAATGTTGCCACCACGCGACTGATTCTGCTGGACGGCGATGCAGGCTTGATTGTGACGGCATTCGGAAATTACGTTGTCGGCGGGCAGTTGGTTGTCGGTTTGGTCATCTTTCTGATTCTGATAACGATTCAGTTTATGGTGATCACAAAAGGTGCTGGCCGAATTTCTGAAGTGGCCGCCCGGTTTACTCTGGACGCTATGCCCGGCAAGCAAATGGCCATCGACGCAGAACTCAGCGCCGGTGCTATCGACGAAGTTGTCGCGCGTAAACGCCGCACCGAACTGTCTCGGGAAACCGAGTTCTACGGTGCGATGGACGGTGCCAGTAAATTCGTGCGAGGCGATTCTATTGCGGGCTTGATTATCACCGCAGTCAACCTGCTGGGTGGAGTCGTGATTGGGCTGATGCACGGTCTGTCTTTCGGCGATTCCGTTACAACGTATTCGATCCTGACGGTTGGCGACGGGCTGGTTTCGCAGATTCCCGCGTTGGTGATCGCCACCACAGCCGGTATTCTGGTGACGAAGACAACATCAGAACACAGCCTCGGCGACGAAATTCAAGGGCAGCTGCTTCGCCGCAACCAGCCAATCTATATTGGTGCCGGCGTTTTGGCCACGATGGGATTGATTCCCGGTTTGCCGAAGCTGCCGTTTTTCGGCATCGCGGCAGCGTTGTTGTTATTGCTGAACAGAGAAGATCCAACCGCCGAAATCGAAGTTGAAGAAGCCGCAGCAGCGGAAGGCGCGGCTCCCGCAGAATCGGAGTCCGATCAGATTGACGAATTTCTGTTGGCGGATCGAGCTGTTTTGGAAGTGGGTGCTCAGCTGGTTCCGTCAATCGCATCTGGTGCATCGAAGGGCCTGGCTGATCGAATCACCACACTTCGCAAGGAACTTTCGCGAGCCAACGGCGTTTGGATTCCGCCTGTTCGCGTCAACAGCAATCTGTTGCTGCAGCCCGACGAATATCGAATTATCGTCGCTGGTCGAACTGTAGCGACGTCCGAAGTGCTGAAGGATCACCTATTGGCAATTTTGCCGGATCATCACAACGTGTCAGTTCCAGGCATCAACACTCACGAGCCATCGTTTGGCCTGGCAGCTCGCTGGGTGGCGGAAGCGGATCGACGTATTGCCGAAGTTCAGGGCTGCACGGTTGTTGACCCTTTAAGTGTGCTGATTACGCATCTTGGCGAAGTGCTGAAAAAACATTCTCACGAACTGCTGACGCTGGAATCACTGAAACAAATGCTGAAGCGAGTTGAAAAATTCGCCCCCACGGTGGTGGAAGAAATTCGTCCGGAAACGCTCCGCATGGGAACTCTGCATCAGGTATTGGTGCAGTTGGCTGAAGACAGAATTCCGCTGAATGACCTGGCCCTGATTCTGGAATCAATCGTGAATCATGCTGCCACCGTTCAGGAAGTGAACGCGTTAACGGATAAAGTTCGATCAGATCTTGGCCGCCTTGTGTGCGAACGTTTCCGCAATCAGGAGGGCATGTTGCGAGTCATCACGCTGGCTCCTCAACTGGACAGCCAGCTAAGACAATCCATGCATGAAGGCCAGCTGGCAATTGGACCAGTACCGCTGGGCAATCTTATCCAACAGGTGGCAGCTGCCTGGCAGGATAGTCACCGAAAACAACAGGATGCCGCCTTGCTTGTGGACAAAGCGTTGCGTCGCCCTTTGAAACAAGTGCTGGCGAGATCTGTCGCTGAACTTGGAATAATCGGCTATCAGGAGGTGCCCTTCGACATGATTATCGATTCCGTATCCATGATTCCTCACGAAGCCATCTTCCCAGCTCGCCCCAAAGAACAAGCCGCCGCGTAAAGCTGAAGACTAACATCTCGGAAAGTCCCATTTGTCCACTGAGTCACGAAAACTAAACGAACGCACCATCGTTAACGGCATCGGCCTGGTAATGACATCCGCCATTTTTTTGGTGTGTGCTTATCGGCAGGTGGGTCTTTCCACAGCCGTTATTCGAGCAGTCGTGTGCGGATTGTTATGTGCCACAGCGGTGCGGGTTTTGTCGAGAGTTATCGCAGCCGCGTCCGACGACGACGAATAAGAAAAGTGCGGCATGCTTCTGTGAGTTAGCTCGCCAGCATGCCCGAAGAGACAGATATCCGAAAGGCGATTTATCATGCCAGTTCTAAAGCGATCAGCAGCAACAATTCAGACGGGAACATCCGTGCGAGTTCCTGAATACGGAGCGACTTCGGCCAGTTCTTCGCAGAAATTCACCGCGTCCAGTGCGCCGAGTCATCAACACGGATCACCGTCGGTTGACGTTGTTCGCAACAACGCGGGCGACGTCATTCAGATTATGGTGCGTTGTGCCTGTGGAGAAGTCACTAATATCAATTGTGACTACTAACCCTGAATGATCGACGTGTCGGATGGCACCGTTACGAAGTCCCTTGAAAGCCGCCGATCTGCTTTTCCGGATCCGGCCGCAATTACGCAGCACCACCCGTACTAACGGCTTGCAATCATGAAACTATCACACCTCACCACAATCGGACTTTGCGTATTCCTGCTGTCAATGTCTACGGGCTGTTCCCTGCTGCCACAGAAGACACAGCCATGTTGTTCTCAATGCCAGAATAGATGCTGTTCAAAATCCAAAACAGCCAGGCAACCGGTTGTGAAGCAGCAGTTTATCTGCAACGACTGTCTGGCGTCATCTGGTCAAGCAGAATTGCAAGGGCTGCAACAGGCGTCATCGTATGATGACTCGTTTCCACCGGTGGCAAACGGATGGGCAGAAACGAAGTCGGATCCACGCCTGGGTATGTTGATGATGCAGGTTAGTCAGCTGGAAGAACAACGCCAGGCTGACGATCAGTCTCTACGCACACTTTCAAAGTCAATTGACTCCATGAACAAGGAACTTGGCGGGCTGTCTGCCGAAGTTAAGTTCTGGAAAAACGAAGTCAAACGAGTGGAAGAGGAAACAATTGCCCAACAAAGAGCAGACCTTGCCTCGTTCAACACTCTGGGAGAACTTGTGCAACAACTTCCTCGTGCCAGCAACAGCGACAGTCGGTAAGTGCTGGCGATGGCTCGGCTGCCGCGGCAAAAGCTGCAAAAAAGACAGCCCCGAACCAATTGCATCGGCGCGGGGTCGGGAGTTCCTGTTTGTTTAAACTTCGTTTCGGACGCGACGTCGGTCTTCAGCCTACCTACGTCGAGTATCGTGCGGAGTATTTTCCGAAACGGTTCACAAGCTAACTCCCAACCCACGTCAGCGAATCCTGTCGTGAAAGGATTCGCTCTCAAATACGCTTTACAGATCTGTTTTCCCGCTGCAATGCGTTCTGCTGCATCAGTCGTTTTTCCAGTGCCAGGGTGCTGACGCAGATCATTGCCAGCGGCCCACTGGACGACACTGTTGGCGTAAAGTGGTGACTAAATCACATCGTGCGGCAGGCGAGTTCTAGCGAACCGCTTTCCAACCGCGTCATAGAACAAAACTTCGTTTCCTTTGCGATCCCAGACGGCGCTTAACTTTACGCTTCTGGGGCCATGCAGTGTAAACTGGTATCCGCAGCAATCGCCGCCTCGAGTCAGTTCCAGTTCCGTCATCGGGAAGTGGTTCTCAAGTAGGTTTTCTTTCTGACACAAAGCAAGGTTGATAAAGTTTCGAAGACCATCCAGTGAACGAACGTCCGCAGGTGCGGAGGACATCATGCCGCAGGGTGCTGCTTGATTCATAGATAAAAACCAAACCTTTCGATTTAGGTAATACTGATGACTGGTACCGTAAAACCACGTTAAATGTCGCTTCAAATCTCGAAGCGACAATGGCTTTGACAAAGCCCTGCTGGCAGCCATTCGAACTTCCGTCTTGAAACGTGAATGCGTTGTTCAAAACGTTTGGGCTAACCGGCTATGCTGGACTGGTGAAGTTTGACGGCCATTCGGGTTGGTAAAGATTGGTAAGTTGTGTGTGACTTACCGGGTCTGGAAGAGTTTATCGTCGGTCCTGTTAGGGAAAGTTACGGATTATGGATGCGAGCTAACATTCCATACTGTCAAGCCGAACGTCACGAAATGCCTAACCGTTACTGACGAAGCACTCGGATTTGACAGCACCATTGGTTGATGCTGCTGACGCACAGAATCATTCGCAAACACCAATTTTAGTCTGTGTTTTTGCTGGTCTTAGAAGCATCACGACTGCTTTGCATTGGCCGACGAAAACACAGGCATGCCGACAACGGAAAACCCGCACCCGGCACTGCTGCGTCATCGACGACGCGTTGAAAGGATTCGCACGATATTCACATTTCGGGCGCTTCAAACAACGGTCTCAATCGAGGCACGACCGCAGCGACCGCCTGAGTGGAACGACCGGAAAATTCTGACACAAGTTTTGGCAAGAAATTCGATTCAACATGTGAAGCGATCAAGATGTTTGGGTTGATGGCAACATTCAATTGCCGTGCGTATGGCAGTGATCTATGCCCTAAGTTGTGGCCTGCGAACGCACAGCCGAGAATCTGCTCGCTTTGCTTGATTCTGTTGGCGGCAAAATGTTTTCTCACGGTGGCGACAATACGCATTGCTTGCGATGCCGTGTCAGCCGCTGCTAAAGTAACATCATTGCTGAATCGAAACCTATCATGCCGAGTTGAAGTTTCATGAAACGTATTGTTGCCCCGGTTCTACTGCTGTTTATTGTGAATGCTGCGGCACTTGTCAAAGCTGACGAGTCATTGCCTGAATTGACCACGGTGAAAATTACCAGTTCACTGGATGGTACTGAACAGCCAATACGCTATTGGGCGCCCGCAGAAGCGTTTGCGTCGACGCAACAATCGGACTCAGCGGCGCAGCGGGCAGTTCCGTTATTTGTGTTTCTGCATTCGTGGAGTTCCGATTATCGTCAGGATAACGGCAAGTGGCAGAAGGAAGCTGTTAAACGCGGCTGGATCTATCTGCACCCGGACTTTCGAGGTATGAATAACACGCCAAAGGCTTGTGGTTCTCCACTTGCCAGGCAGGACATTCTGGATGCCATTGATTTTGCATCAATAACCTTCAACGTGGACTCGTCCCGGATCTACCTGGCTGGCGTTTCTGGTGGAGGTCACATGGCGATGTTGATGGCCGGTCATCATCCTAAGCGATTTTCCGCCGTTTCAGCGTGGGTGGGTATCAGTGATGTTGGTGAATGGTATAAGTTCCACCTGAAGGATGGTAAGCCGCAAAAGTATGCTCAAATGATTCTGAAGTGTTTCGGCGAACCACCGGGCACGTCTAAGCAAATTGATGCCGACTATCAGGATCGATCGCCCGTCTTTCATCTGCACAACGTTCGAGATCTGCCGGTTGATATCTACGCGGGAGTCAATGATGGTCACACAGGTTCGGTGCCGGTGAATCAGTCGCTGGATGCCTATAACATGATCGCGGAAGGAAACCGGTGCCCTGTGATTTCACCGAATGAAATTGAGGAACTCTGGAACGACCGTAAACTTAGCGACCCGGACCGCTCCGACAAAGAGGTCGATGCCCTGCTGGGGCGACAGATCTATCTAAGACGGACTGCACGGACTTCGCGGGTTACCATATTTGAAGGCGGACACGAAAGTATTCCCGAAGCCGCCTGCGAGTGGCTGTCTGTGCACGAGCGCCTGACAAAGTGAACGTCTGGCAAAGTGACAATCATCAATAGCCGCCCACCTGGTGTTGAACCTGCCAGCGAATGTGGCGACGATGAATTATTAGCTGTACAGCGCCAAGTCTGTATCAGCCGCAAGGCGTTAGCCTCGGTTTTTCCACTGATTCGCAGCAACCGAGTCTAACGCCCTGCGGCTGATGTGGATCACAGAAAACTGACGTTTCATCAAACCTGGCGCTGTCCAGTTAGAGTCTTACTCAAAATGATGCGCGGACCATTGCTCGTAGCGACAACGGAGCGGCTCGGCGATTGCAACGTCCCACGTTGTCTTGCGATCCACGCCACTGAGTCAAGGGCGAAGCCCTTGTTATGGGGTCCAGATTGCGGAGGACGTGGCTGGCTTCTGTTCAGAAGATCTTGGCAGCCGTCTCGCCTTCATACGTACATATGGAGGAATGAAGCGTCCTCGATAGCCATAACGCGTGACGTTTGCTTTGTAGTCTGCTCTTAATGGTTCTCGCAGATCTTCCAGCACCATGTTTGATCGACACAGTCCGCCGATCAGATCTTCCAGTCGATGAAGATATTCCGTGGTACCGGCTTCTCGATAAGACGTATCGATTTGTTGAGGCAATGGCCCCTTGTGATAATATTCCACACCGATAACGAACTGATGCCGTTCGTTGCGATGACTTATCTGCAAGCTGACTGGCTGTTTGTGCTGGCTGATGTACGTTCCGTTGTCTCGCAGCACTCTAGCAATTTCTGCATACATCGGACACAAGTCGGGAATATAACAGCTGCTCACCGGCTGATGAACGATGTCGAACGAAGCGTCGGACAGCATTCTGAGATCGTCCATCGAACCCTGAATGGCTTTCACCTTCACGCCTCGACGTTGGGCCTCCTGCAGATCCAGGTGCAGCATTGAATCGCTGATATCAATGACGGTTACGTTTGCTCCGGCAACCGCGTACAGAATCGATTGCCATCCGCCGCCGGACGCAAGACATAGTACGTCAAGGTCTTTCACTGAATCAGGCAACCAACCGCGACCATCCAGAACTTTCAACGGAGTTCGGCAGTCTTCGTCACTGGCTGTGCGAGCAAACAAACTGCCTGCATCTGCCATGCGATTCCAGGTGTTGCGATTAACTTTTTGATAGTCCACAAATCAGCTCTCACGTTTTGCCTGCGAACAACCTGACAGCAGCCTGCGGGCTAACGCACGTTACCTTTTGTCGTCGATGAATTCGGTCGCCTTTTGCTGTGCGAAAGGGCATCGATGCGTTCTCTGGCTAAGCGAAAGATTGCCATCGCTTATGGTGAACGGCTTTAAGCTGTCTTGATGATCTTGGAACAGCCAGTTTCAGTTTCCAGCGAAACCGACTCACGAGTTGCAGGTGTATCCCAGAGTCTTGCCAGAAAAGAATTGCCGCAGTAGCGACAACGCATGCGCTGCGAAAATATGAGTCTGAGGTACCATCGATCCCGAGATTTGCTGGGACGAAGGTATTGGGAATTGTTGCATTTGTTACAAATTATGGCCCGGCCCGCCCGACGTGTGAGAATGAAATTGCTGAGCATTGATGGCTGACATATTACTGCCTCTCTCTACAGTGTTTCGACAAACCGGCACAATCTGCTGAAGTTGCGTCCTGCTTACAGCTGGTTTCAGAGCGAACCTGAACTGCGTCCGGCTCTTTAATCGACAGGAGTGGCACAAATAAGCGCCCGGAAAATCGTTAAACTCGGCATCAGCCCGATAATCGATACGGGAAATTGCCCACGAGGCCAACCCTTAGTGATGCTTAGGCGAATCGTCGCGGATGGAACAGTGGCACAGGACTCCGTATTTTCAGATTGCTCCCCAACACCAGATATTCATTCAAGCGGAAGACGCCATTTGCCGCAGCGGGGCCCAGAACACGATCGTTGTTAGGTTGCTATGAGCGGAAAGTGGGATGAGCTGAAATTATGGATGCCACAGCAAACGAACCATCGTCCGTTGCGTCCGTCAGTTCCGGAAGTCTTCGCAAACGCGTTGCATTCACCCGCATGTGATCTGGTGTTGTTTAAGCAAATCAGTGAAAACGCAGCACCGACCCGCAACTGATATCTTACCAAACTTCCGGCTTGTGAAAAATGCCTTTAGTTGGATGGCACTTTTAGTCGTCCGTCGTTGCGTTCCAGAAGTTTTGTCCAGCGGCGAATGGCAGAATCGCGGCGACTGGCGTCATCGTCAGCGAAAAAGTTGAAACGTTCACCAGTGAGTCGTTCCAGGTTGAAAATCGCCAGTTCACGAACGGCGGGGCGATTGTTGCTTAGCATTCCCACCAACCAGGCGCTTGTGGAAACGTCTTCTGCAGAGGCGGGAGCGATCCCTTCCAGCAGGCGAATCACGTTATCCACTTCCGCCTCAGGAAGCCGCGTTTGCAGTGATTCGACTACGCTTTTCCGGCCGCCAACGTTTTGTACGACAATCGCCGTCAGCCCCATGATTGCTTCGTTGCGAACTTTAGTGACGTCCGATTCCAATAGCGTTGCGGTCAGGTCGTCAACGTTTCGCAGTAACATTGGCAACTGAACTCCGTACGCCGCAATTTGCGGATTCAGATTTTCAATCACTTCAGTACCTGCGTCGGCAACGGTCAACGATTTGCGAAACTCAGCCGCCGTTTCTGCAATCAGCGCAGATGCCGTTTCGGGCTTAGGCTCAGCGGCCTCGAATACCCATGCGGGGACAGGCGGCATGTTGTTGACCACAGGAGCATCACCGGCATCGGGCCTCCAACGGAAATGGCTTCCTCTGGGCACGACAATCTTTTCGTCCGACGTTCCAACACTTACGGCCACGCCGACTTCAGGTGCGTAAACCGTCACCGTGCCTCGTTCTGGATCAGGCAACAACTCAAAATCGTCGCTCTCCGATCTCTGAACGGGAGAAGTGACATATTGCACGGCAGCATAACCCCCATCATCCGGCAGGTGTACTACGATGGATTGTTCTCCAAAGTGCATCCGAACGCCTACGTTTGGCATCGGCCGTCCGACGTGTTTCACCAGCACTTGTCCCTGCAACAGTGCGAGTCCCGGGTTAGCACTGTGAACCGTTGCGAACAGAGATGACCCCAGCACCTTTGCCGACCAACCAAGTTCGTGAACGGAAACCTGAGCTTCAAACGGGACGGCAATTCCCGCAACAGTGTCTTTCAGGCGTTGATTCCAGGTATGAACGGCCGGTGTGTCCGCAGAAATCGCCCACGACCATGTTTCCTTTTCAAGATCGCCCAGCACAACCATGTTGTTTGGGTCTTCCACATGAAAAGTGAGCGGCTGAATGGCGGCTGCTGGAGTGTTGGAATTGACGGCATCGTTATCTACGGACGCAGCAGCCGGGGATTCCGTGGTTGTTGCATCTGTGGCTGCCATGGCCACATTGCCGGACGATGAATCTGATGAAGCAACCGTTGGCGAAGTATTTGCGACTGCAGCAGGCGAAGCCGTGGCCGACTTTCCGTTGAGGGCGTTGGCAGCGTTTTCGACCGTCGGTGAAGTGTTTAAGTTCTGGGCAGCGGCTGGCGGTGTGTCATTGGTCCCGGCTGGATTCGTCCCGGCTGGATTGGCCGCCGGCTGATTGGCCGCAATCAGCTCAGTATTCGTAGCGGCATTGTTCGCCGAAGAATCGGCTGCAGCTGCGTCGGTTAAGGCATTGGGTGATGTAATGGCTGGCTTGTTTCCAGCACCATCAGCAGCGTCAAGCGGTGCCATAGCGACGTCAACCTCGGATGGATCATCTGTGTCAGCGGTTGGCCCGTGGAACAGATGCGAGTCTGTCGCCAGCAGGCCCAGCCAGCCCAGCACCATCACTCCCAGCAACAACATCGGCGAACGTTTTTGCGTGCCTGTTTGAGCCGCCAGGGGCTTCCATTCTGATTCTGTGCCAGCCGCTGTGGCAACGGCCGCAGCTGCCTGGCCGGGTTCCGAAGATTGACCGGGCGCCAGCTTGTAAAGGCGGTCTTTCAGGCTTTGGCGCAATTCAACGGGATCACTTAGCAGCCCCAGAATCTGATGAGTTGCCGCGACTTCTGCCAAAGACGAATCGGACGTCAGGATTTCTTTTTCGATCAGGGCCACCAATTCAGGCGTCAGCTGATCGTCGAGGTATTCGGCAATCAGATTGGCATCAATCGTCTTTTGTTCGCCATTTTCTTTGGCCAGTCGACGACGGCGAAGAACGCTCTTAATTCGCTCTTCCAATTCCGTTGCGAACGGGCTTTTTGCAATCTTCTGGCCGATTTCTTTGGCATTGGCGGGAGACAGGCGATCGTCAAGATAGGCCAGTAGTGTCCGAAGAGTAAGTCTCATAATCTGTCACCCGTTCACGCGTTACGTCGATGTTTTCCGTACAAATCACGGCAAATTCCGTTCGAATCTGCGTTCGCTGCATCTCAGCGAATGCGTACATCCAATTAGTGACATCTCAAAACGTGTTTCGTACAGATTTTTTCCCTCACCGCGAAGTTTCGCAAAAAAAACGGATTCGTGCTTCCCATTCAGGGCAAAATGTACGGCCGGTTTCTGCCTGGCCATGGCGAACATTCGGCCGGTGGGAACCGGTCCTACTTACAGTTGTTCGGGCTGACGTGAGGCGTAGGGCCGGTTCCTACCGGCCGCATTAAACCCCCAACCGCTCGAGGCCGGTGGGGCGCGTAATGCCCAACTACTTAATCGCGCCTTTGAATTCCGGACGCTTCTTCCATTCTTTCAGGTACGGCTTGTATTGCTCCACATCGACCCAGGATTGCGGGCCGGGGTCTTTGGGAATGACAGCCTTTTCCGGGTAATCCAATCCGGCCACGCTGTCATCGACGCTGGCGTTCCATACCGCCAGAGCCGTTTTCATGCGAGCTGCGATATCCGGATTCCTCGCCAGCAGGTTGTTCGTTTCAGCGGAATCTTCTGCCAGATTGTATAGTTCGAATGCATCGCTGTTGGCGTTTGGCTTCACCAGCTTAAAGTCGTTGTCAATCCATGCGGTGCGGTCGGTATGACGAAATCCGATCGGCTTTTCGCGTCGCTGAACGTCCTTCGTAAACAGTGGCACCAGGCTGATGCCATCTGCAGGTCGATTGCCGGCGACATTCTTTGCCGATGTGATTTCAATCAGTGTGGGCATAATGTCCATGGTGCAGGCCGGGTGGCTGGTGATGCGGGATTCAGCAATTCCTGCGGGCCATTCGATAATCGCGGGAACTCGCAGACCACCTTCGTACAAAGTATTCTTGAAGCCTCTTAACCCACCTACGGTTTCCGGTGTGATTTTCGGCAAGCCGCCGTTGTCGCTGCAAAACCAAACCAGCGTGTTGTCTGCAATCTGCAGGTCTCGCAGTCCCTTTCGCAGCGTTCCGATGCTGCGATCCATGGCGGCCAGTTCGCCGTAATGGTTGGCCGAATCTCTGTTCAGGTTGGCAAACGCTGCTTTGTCTGCTTCATCGGCAACAAACGGACTGTGCGGCGTGCCGTACCAGATGACGGTAAAGAACGGCTGCTGCGACTTTGCTTTGTCTGTGATGAATTTCAATGCCTGATCGACAACAACTTCTGAAGAATCGCCTTTGAAGTCTTCGAATTCCCCCATGCGACTAAGCAATGGATTGCGATCGTAGAAGTTGGTCACAGACAGCCAGGTTTCAAACCCAAAGGCGCCCGGACCGCGGATGTCGTCCCCCAAAATGGGAGCACCCGGTCCACGAAGTCCGTTCAGGTGCCATTTTCCGAAGTGAGCTGTCTTGTAGCCAGCATTGCTTAGTACCTGAGCGATCGTGATTTCCTGAGGCCGCATGGGATAGCCGTGAGTGACGACTCCCGTGCGTTCATTGGTGCGACCGGTCATCACGGTTGCTCGCGTTGGCGAACAATTGGATGCTCCCGCATAAAACCGATCGAATCTCAGACCATTCGCCGCCATCGCATCCAGATTTGGTGTCTTCAGTACAGGATGGTTGTAGTACCCCGTCTGGCCCCAGCCCATATCGTCCGCCATCACCAGAATGATGTTGGGGCGTTCTGCGGCGGATAATCCTGTGGCAGAAACGGCCATTAACACCAATACTCCAAGAATAAAGCGGCTGGCCCTATATGTGGCAACGCAAGTGAAAGAAGGGCTTGAGGTAAACATGGCACGTCGCTTTCGAAGGTAGCTGAATTTTAGACCGGCTGAAGCAAATTGGAGGCGGTTAGTTTTTGGTGACAGGCAGTTCCGTTTGTTTCTGCCCCTGCAGATAAGACAGCAGATCGAGCACTTCAGAATCCGTCAGCGTGGTCAGAATGCCTTCCGGCATCATCGAAATGGGAGCGATCTCTCGCGATTCAATTTGCGACTTGGCGATTGTCACGGGTTCTGTGCGGTTGGCAATTCTTAGCTTCAAACTGCGATCGTTTTCTTCTGCCGGAATGCCCGAGTAAACGCGTCCGTCGTCTGTCAGCACGATGTGCATTTTGTACGCATCCTGAATGATGGCGCTGGGGGTGAGAATATTTCCCAGCAGGTATTCCAGGTTGCCTCGATTGGCACCGGTGATATCCGGACCGATCACTCCACCGTGCCCGTACATTTTATGACACGCTCCACAAGTGCGGTTAAAGAGTGCTCGACCATTGGCCGGATCTGCCGCAGCGATCGCGTTTTCTGTTAGCAGGCTGCGGTAACGAACAAACATCGCTTCCTTATCCGCAGAAAGCTCGTCGATCGCTCCCCAGACTTCGACAAAACCATTACCGACAACTCGCCGCAAAAGACGAGCCACATATGCCGGAACGTCTCGCTTAGCAACGGTGCCATCCTTGATGGCCTGAGTCAGCTTCCAGCCGGAACCGCTGCGAGCCGCCAGGGTATGCACCACTTCCAGCTTGTCTGCTTCGCTAAGTTGCGGATAGCGTTTCAGCAGTGCGTCAGCCAGAGTTGCGTCGTCAAAGGCGGCAACTGCTCGAATAGCGTCGCTGCGAAGAGCGTCGTCGTTGAACAATTCCAACAGCGTCTGCTTCAGTTCGGGGCGTTTGCGTCCGACCAATCCCTGCAGTGCCTGTTTGCGATCGTTTACGTTGGCTGAAGCGTCTTTCAGCGTTGCCAACATGGTGCCAGCCGCTACGGTGTCGCCAAACTGCTGAGACAGCTGCAACGCGATCTTTGCCTGATCGCCGCCCGCCTTTCGCAGTTGGGAATAGACGGTCGCCCAATTGGCAGGAGCCTTCACGTCGTAACGACCTTCCAGACTGTCTCGCAGGCCCAACAACATATCCAACTGATTGCGGCTGGTGCTGCCGATTTTTGCAATCAGAGTTTCAAACTGTTCTGCATCGCCCAGGCGTCTGGCGGTGTGTCGCGTCACTAAAGGGATATTGGAAGATTCGGCCAATGCCAGAGCTCGCTCAGCGTTGCCGGCAACCAGTGGTTCCAGGGCAAACCAGATCATTTTTGGCAGATTGTGATCGGCCACATCTTCGCCGTGCAGTGCCAGTTGTTCCAGTACGGCCCATTGCTGATTGGATGCCAGGCGTTGCACGGCGGCGGCCAGATACAAACGCACAACGGCCGAACTGTCGTCCCTGGCCATCGCGGCAAATGTTCTCGCAACAGCGTCCGATGGTGCGGCATCTTCACACAACAGTTGGATGGCCCATGCTCGCACATGTTCGTCTTTATCGTTCAGCGATCGTTCCAGAACTTCCGCACTTAGTTGCTTCGTGACGTGCAAAGCCCACATGGCTGTCAGCCGTTGGTCTGCTGATTTGCTGTCAGCAAACTGCGATTGAAGCGAAGCGATCGCCGCGGCATCGATTGTTCCGGTGTTGGAACGATGTTGTAAAATTGTGCGAGCCTGTCGTGCATGCCACGCACTTTCCACGGTTTGCAGTTCGGCCAGTTGCAGGTCGCTAAGCGTGGTCAAATCTTTGTAGCGATTCGGGAAATCAACGGCAGACGATGCTTCCGCAGCAATACGAAAGATGCGTCCCGTTTCTTTGTTCAACACTTCTTTGCCGCAGATGTCGGCGTCGTGCCAGTCCAGCACATAGATAGCTCCATCCGGCCCGATTTCCATGCTGAAGCCAATCCATTGAGCGTTGTTGGCCAGCATGAAGTCGTCGCCGTGGCGTCCGACAAAGCCGCTTCCCTGAGGTTCCAGAATATCGGTTAAGACCGCGTGTTCGTGAATGTTGGCCATAAAGATGCGGCCTTTGTACTGATCCGGAAACGCATCGGACTGATACACGCGAGCTCCCCCGTGAGCCGACCGGTGACGGTGATTGGCAATTGTCTTGATGTCGTCGTAGACATACTTGCTGAAATGGCTGCCGCCCTGACGATGATAGATTCCACCGGGAACAACGTGCCACAAATGCGGAATGACACACGCCGTAATAAAGATCTGGCCTTTGGCATCGTAGTCAATTCCCCAGGGATTGCTGAATCCGTGAGCCACCACTTCAAAGCGGTCTTTGGTTGGGTGGTACCGCCAGACTCCACCGTTGATATCAACAGGTTTTCCGTCAAACTTGATGTCTTCCGGAAACGCTTCTTTGTGGCTGAACAGCTTGCCTTTGCCTGCGGGCTTGCCAACTTTGGAAGGCGTGGCATAGCCCTGACAGCCGTACAGCCAGCCGTCTGGTCCCCAGTGAAAACTGTTTAATGTTTCGTGGCGATCTCGAATGCCCCAGCCGGTCAAACGTACTTCGGTCTTGTCCGCGTCAGCTTTGTCATCGCCGTCAGCGTCAGGCAGAAACAGCAGATTCGGTGGTGCTCCCAGCCACAGCCCACCCATGCCGACGGCCATGCCCGCAGGAAACGGAATGCCTTCTGCAAACACTTTGCGAGTGTCGGCAACTCCATCGTGATTGGTGTCTTCCAGAATCAGAATGCGGCTGTCGCCGGAATTGGAAAATCCGGTTCCGCGAGTTTCGTAGTCGCGATTTTCTGCGATCCAGATGCGGCCTTTGGCGTCCCAGCAGAACGCCATTGGTTGAGTCATCATGGGTTCAGACGCCCAGACGTTGGCTTTAAAGCCGGGTTGCAGTGTCATGTTATCGACAGCTTTTTGCGGCGTTAGAAATTCCGCCTGACGGCCTTCCTGTTGAGCCTGGTTCCACTGCGCATAGGCCATGTTCTGGCCTGAAAACTGCGACCACTTGTCTGTGACTTCCACATCGTTAAGCGGTCCATTAAAGAAGAACAGCTGATGCTTAATCGTTTCTTTCGCGCCTTTGGCAATCTTCCAGTCTCCCAGGCGAGCTCGCACCGGACCGACTCCCAGCTGCCCGTCAACTCGCCACGGTTGAGGAAACCCTTTGTTGGACGGGTGATCAAAAATTGCCACGTGAGCCATGTCTTCACGGCCTTCGACCTGCAGCCCAACATCCAGCCACACGCTGCGTTGTCCTTCGGCTCGCATGCCTCGCTGTCGAGCTCCATTGACCACTTCGCCTTCCATGCCAGGCTTCCATGGCATTCGCAGAAACAGCCCGCCGTAGTCGTATTTGCTTACGGTGACGTCCGTTTGTGCGTCGCCCGTCCACTGCAGATCAAGGGTGTAAGTTCCTTTGGTGGCAGTCATCGACCAGATTTGTGATTCCTGCAGCACCACAGAACCGTCTTCCGCCAGAAGGTCGTAAACGGTCTGCCATTGGACTGAATCATTGGACGTCGCGGCTTCTGCCGTCAGAATTCGTACCGCTGACCGACGCCAGTAAGTGCCATCCGGGTGGTGGAAATAGTCGCGACCGTTCACTCGCGTAAAACCCCAGAAGAAACCTGTTTGGTGTTTGTGATGTTCCGGGCTGAGTTCCGTCAACACGCCCTTGCCATCGGGAGCGACAATCGGGTGCAGATACGGTCGGAAATCTGGCCTGGCCACGTGAGTGACAATAGGCTGCGAGCTATCGGCTCGAAAAATTTCCACCTGATCGCCAGCATCGTTGAGTGCGGCTTTCAAGTGTGGAGCCGTTTGAGCAAACGACTGGCTGCAACTGATCGCCAAAACAATGAATACGCTGAACGTGGTTGAATGTAGCTTCATTAAGCGGAATTTCTGTTTCGTAAGTTTGTGCGAACGCAGCAGTGGTGGTGGGCTGTTGGGCAGATAGAGAAACTGAAAACTGAAAACTGAAAACTGAAAACTGA